>WPCG01006812.1_pt1 | contig 21488 bp, 18 predicted proteins | sample 5403311 | NCBI WGS metagenome assembly WPCG01 (sample SAMN12869467, study PRJNA574797) | sludge metagenome | isolation source: wastewater treatment of Control | place: China:Beijing | collected 2019-05-17 | reverse complement strand
TGCCCCCTCCCCATTCCAGCTAGAGCACCACCTGCAAGCGGTCGGGCTGACCGATCGCGATCTTGCGGTATGCGCATTGACCGTGTTGGCGCATGAAGAGCGAGTTCGCGATCAGCCAGATCCTGACGACGCGGGTGGCCTTGCCACCGACCAGGCGCTGAGTATCCTGCCTGCTGCAGACATAGAGCCGTGACGCCGCCCATCCGAACCGCTGACAGCTCGTGCAGTGTGGTATAGAGTGGGTTTCGCCATTCCATGCGCACAAGGATGCCACCGATGAGCAGATCTCGAGACAACGCCGTCGTTTTCGGTACCGAAGACCTCCTGAAAAGCCTGTGCGATTCGGTCGCCAAGGTGCTCACGGCGGCGACGCAAAGCGAGATCCGCTACTCCGGGATGGTCCAGCGCATTTCCAAGACCTGCCTGAAGCCGGATATCGGCTGTTTCGTGCTCTTCGATGGCGGTTTTTCCGGTTTGGTCGTCATTAATTTTTCGGCTCCGGCAGCCATGGAGCTGTACCAGAAGTATCTGCTCAGCATGGGAATGGCGTCGAGCGAACTCGCCGCATCGCACACGTCGGACGAGGTCAGCAATGTCATGGGTGAGCTCATGAACCAGATCGTCGGCGACTTCACCGGCAAGGTGGGGCGCCAGCTCCAGACCCATATCACGCAGAACCAGCCCAAGATGCTGGTGCTCAACAAGCAGGTCATTCTCAGCGTCGACACCAAGCTCGACAACCCGGAGGCACGCCGGGTCACCTTCTACACCGGTGGGCACAACGTTTTCTACCTCGAGCTTGCCGTCGATCGTGCGGAGTTCATCCAGCTCAACGACTTCGATGCCCACGAGGTTCTTGATCCGGATGCGCTGCTCGAGCAGGCTGCGCAGCCTGCCCGCGTTCCGGTTGCGCCCGCGAATGATCACGACGATTTGTTGAAGTCGCTGGGCATGTAGTGCGCAGTGACCGTGACGCCCTTATCGGTCACGGGCGCTCGCGATATGTCACACTGCCAACACGTGTTCCTGGGCGCGCGCCTGCCACGAGCGGGCCGGGCATTCGAAGTACAGGGAAGCAGACTACAGGAGGGGGTAGGCCATGGATGCGATCAATACTGCGACGGGACTCGCCGTCCGCGATGCTGCACGGCTACCCGAACTGCGCCAGGCGCAAGCCATGCCGCAGGAAGGGCAGGCTGGGCGTGCCGCCGATGCCGCGTTGGCAGATGCCGCCAGAGCCAGTTCCCCAAGCGCCGTCGTGTCCCTCAGTGCCGAGGCACGAAGCGAGGCTGTTCGCCAGTCGGCGCCCAGCCCGGACAACGGCACCCAGGAGGCGCGTGCGGTTGAGCAGGCGCGCGCCGCCGCCGCGAATGCCGATATCCGCAACAACTACTCGGCCCAGCGGGCGTTATCCAGCTATGAAGCGATGGCGCAGGTCGGTGCAAACGCGGTCGCGCGTCCGGCTCCGCCCGAGCAGACGACGGCGCCGGGCCAGCAGGACCCGAGCGTGCTGCGTACCTGATTCCTGCGCCTCCGGGCGGTACGCCTGGTCCTGAGTGCGGCCATCCTTTGCCCGTCGCCGCAGACGCTTGAAACGCAGTGCCGCGCCCTTGGTGGCGCGGCACGCTTGCGATCAGGCTGGCGCGTCCCTCAGACGGGGCCGCCCGAGCCTTCGCCGCCCGAGCCTTCCCCACTCGGCGCGGCGCTGCGGCGCTTGCTGCGTGTGTCCACATAGCCGCCGCTGACGACCGGCGATTTCAGCAGCACGTCATAGCCCACGATTGCCGCCGCGTCCTTCCACTGGTAGCCGACGCCAACCGGCAGTCCAACCTTGCTGCCGATGGCGAACGGGTGGTAGCTGAGGCCGGCGGCCAGGATGCCGCGGTCCTGCTTGCGCGTCGAAGTCGCCTGCACGGTAAAGCCAATACCTTGATTCGAGCCGAAGGCATAGGTGATGCCGACGAACGCCCCGACATCGGCTTGCGCCGTCCCGGTGGCGAGAACGAATGCGCTGGCGAGGAAGACTCTTTTCATGATCACTCCTTGTCATGGTCGATGGGAAACGCTGCTGACCGCCACTACGCCATGGTCGTGCCCAGAAGGCCCCCAGGCGTGTCGGCAAATACCTAAGCTCTCATATCCAGCATAGACCTGCCGTCGCCCCATGTCATTGCCCGGCCGCTTTGCACGGCGCCGTCTTACTGCTCGTGCTGACGCGGCGCCTGGGCGGGCCTATATTGGATCGAGGCGCGGGCGCCTGCCGAGCGCTGCAGCCAGGAGGGGGCGGAAATGAGCAGGGGAGACGAAGCAAGGGTGGGGCTCGCCCTATCGGGCGGGGGGTTTCGCGCAACGCTGTTCGGCCTCGGGAGCCTGTGGAGGCTCAACGAAGCAGGCCTGCTCGGGCGCCTGGCGCGGGTCACGAGCGTTTCCGGCGGGTCGATCCTCGCGGGCGTGCTTGCCCACCGCTGGCGCGCGCTCGCGTTCAGCGAGGGGCGCGCGGACAACTTCGAGACCGTGATCGCGCAGCCGGTGCGTGCCTTCTGCAGCCAGTCCATCGACGTCAAGACGGCCGCGCTGGGCCATCTCGTACCTTTCGTCACCTCGGGAGACTTCCTCGCCCGTCGCTACGCCAAGGACCTGTTCGGCGACACGCTGCTCAGGGAGCTGCCGGATCCAGCGCTGGAGGCTGCGCCGCGTTTCATCTTCTACGCCACCAACATGCAGACCGGGCGGAGTTTCCGCTTTCGCCAGGACTACATCGCCGACTACTACCTCGGTCTGTCGCGCAGTAACGACGTCAGACTGGCGGAAGCCGTTGCTGCATCGAGCGCCTTCCCGCCGATCTTCTCGCCGGTGGTGCTGAAGTCCGACCCTGCCACCTGGGTGCAGCCCGAGCGCGAGCTGCCGAACCTTGAGGCACTGCGGCGGCGAATTGTGCTCGCAGACGGCGGGGTGTACGACAACATGGGGCTGGAGGCCCTGCTGCGCGAGATTGACCTCATTCTCGTGAGCGATGCCGGGGCGCCGTTCGAGATCGACGAGTCGCCGTTCGAGGACGATCTGCTGCAGCTCGGTCGCGTGCGCGACATCCTCATCGACCAGACGCGCGCGCTGCGCAAGCGCTGGCTGGTGGAGGATTTCCAGGCCGGTCGCCGCCGTGGTGCCTACTGGGGGATCGGTACCCGGATCGGCGATTACAAGGATCCACGGGCATTGGTTGCCGACAACACCCTCACCACGACGCTCGAGCACATTCCTACCCGGCTCAAGAAGTTCGAGCCTCGCGACCAGGGCCGCCTGATCAACTGGGGTTATGCGCTGGCCGATGTTGCCCTGCGCATGCGGGCAGGGCTCGCCATTCCCGCCGCGCAGGGCTGGCCCGTACCGGAGTGGCCGCTGGGCTGAACGCAGCGGCCGGTGCGCCCGCTGGCGCCGGTCGCATTGCAGTTACTGACAGGAGCGCGCCGCCATGATCGATCGCGATCGCCTTGCCGCCTGGGGCTTGGGGCTTGATGACGACGACTTTGCGCGAGCGTGTGCGGCCCTCGGGGCGCTCAACGCCGCACAGCGCCGCTTGCGTCGCCGCGTATCGGCGCAGCGCGTGTCCGCGGGCGGCTCGTTTGCGCGGCCGAGGGCGGCCGAATGGTCGATTGCCCAGGCGGCGGACCGCCGCGACGGAGCGCCGCTGGTGGCGTGGGAGCTGCCAGCCCTGCAACGCCTGCCCGCCTTCCCGGCGGCGCTCGAGCTTGCGCAAGCCTGGCAACGCTACCTCGACGACGCGCCCTGGGGTACTCGGCTCGCGGTGTATGGCCGCGGACGGGACTGGCAAGCCCTGCTGCCCTTGCTGCGCGTCCTGCAGCAGCCCGCGGTGAGTGCCGCGGCAGTCTTCGTGGCCGACGCCTTCGCGGCCGACGGCCGCGTGGACTGGGCCTTGCCCTTCCGCCTCTGTGTGCTGGCTGATGATCCGCTTGCCAACGCCTTCGGCGCGTTTCGCGCGCACTGGAGGGAGCCGTGGCCCTACCGTTTCATGCGTGCGGATCGCGCCGTACCAAGGGTGGAGGTGATGGTCTTCAGCGGCTCGCTGCGTGCAGTGGCTGCTCGACTGCTGGCCCGGGGGGCGCCCTGTCGTGCGGCGTTTGCGCTCGTGCTTGGGGGCACGGATGTCGAGGGCGGACAGGACGGAGGCCAGCTCGAGCGTCTGGTGCGCGTCGTGGCGGACGTGCTGGCGGCCGAGGGGGTCGCCTGCGTGCGCGCGCTCGGCACCGCCGGCGTGGATGTCGAGCAGCGCATGCATGCCCTGGTACGCCTGGGCGATGAGCTCACCCACAACCTGCCGCTCGATGTAGCGCTGCGGCAGGCCTTCGGTGCCGATGTCTTGGCCTTTCTCAATCGCGACCTGATCCGACTCAGTCATCTTGCCAGCGCAGTCGACCGCCTTGCAGGGCGGCTGAAGGCGGCTCCCGCCCAGGCCTCGCTGGCGCTCAGCGAGCGTACGCTGGCGCAATTGATCGGTACGCCGGGCGTGGTCGAAGCGCTGGAGCAGGTTCGCCCCAGCCAGGCCCGCGGTCTGGGGCGGGTGGCGCAGGCTGTAGCGAGCGCGGGCGAGAACTTGCGCAGCGTGGCACCACGGGCGCTCGCGCGTGGCATCGATGCGTCGCGCGAGCGCTACCGCTACGTCCGTGAGTCCGACGAAGCTTCATCCCTCACCGAAGCTGTGGCTGCGCTGGCTGCCGTGGAAGCCGTGCAGGCGGCCGAGCAGCCCGAGACACGCTACGTCCAGCACGGCTTCTGGCGCCGGGAGGGTGAAGATCTCGTCGAGGAGCACGAGTGCCTCAGGGTTGGCGAGCAGGTGCTGCTGCGGCTGCGCATCGGCCCGCCGGGCGAAGGCTGGCAGACCGCTTCCGAAGCCTTTCCCGCACATGAGCTGCCGCCCCGGCGACGGCGCCACCGCCTGCAGGTGGTCTTTCACGAGCCGCTCCAGCTCGATGCGCCGCTGACGGGTGTGCTTTGGTTGCCCCGTTCCGGGCCGAGCAGCGTGCTCGAGTTCGTGCTCACGCCGCGCATGGCGGCGGCGTTCGAAGGCCGTATCAGCGTGCTGCACCGTGGGCGTGTGCTGCAGACGGTGCTGATCCATGCCCAGGTGGTCGAGCAGGGGGGGCTGACCGGTCCCCGCCCGGCAATCACCCAACAGGTCGAGGCGCGGGTGCGCGAGCATTGGAGCGACCTCGGTTCGCGGCGGCGCTTCGATGCGTCGTTCGTGCTCAATCACACGCATGGGGCACGCCCGCTGCTCACCGGCATCGCTGGCCGGCGTGCATGGGCGACCGACCTCAGCGGCATCCAGGAGCCGGTCGATGCCATCAACCGACTACTCTCCGAGGTTGCCTACAGCGTGGCCGACTACAGCGCCGGACTGACCACGGGTGACAACCTGGCGCTGTTCTTCAGGCTTGCCCGGCTCGGGGGCGACCTCTACTCCGCGCTGGTCATCGACCATCTGCAGGCCCTCAATAGCGGTGGCATGGATGTGGACGAGGCGACCCACATCCAGATTGTCAGTACGCGCGCAGATGCCGTGGTGCCCTTCGAGTTCATCTACCAGTATGTGCCGCCGGACGATGAGGGCGATGTGCGCTTCTGTCCCGACGCGCTCGAGGCCCTGGCCGCGGGCGCCTGTCCGGGCCATTGCGCGGGCCAGCAGGACCCCCGCCGGCATGTATGCCCGATGGGCTTCTGGGGGCTGCGCAAGGTGATCGAACGCCATGTCTTCAATCCCGTGCTGGGCCGGCCGGGAGATGCCGAAGTGCTCGTCCAGGCCGAACCGGCGGGTGACCGCCTGCGCCTGCAGCTCGACCGCTCGGCGCTGGTGGGCTATAGCGCGGAGCTGCGGCAGGAAGAGGTGGGGCCGCTCATCCGCCTGCTCGAGGGCAGGATGCAGGGCGCGGTGCGCGAGGTGAAGGATTGGGACGAGTGGCGGGCTGCGGTCGGCGGGGAACATCCAACATTGCTGGTGGCGTTTCCTCACAACACGGGCGACAAGCAGGATGTCGCGCTCGAGATTGGTGGCAAGCCGTTCAAGACCTTGCGCCTGCCGCGCGAATACGTGCACATCGATGGACCCTACCCGCTGGTGCTGCTGCTGGGGTGCGATGTCGCCAGTACGGCGCAACAGTACGCCAGCCACATACGCTATTTCCGTCAGGCCGGTGCGGCGGCCGTCGTGTCCACCATCGCTACCGTATTCGGTCCGCATGCCGTCAAGGTGGGCGAGAAGATCCTCGATGGCCTGCTGGCCGCGGCCGCAGGGCGGGATGAGGGCGGGGGTGCCGAGGGCTCACGCTGCCTTGGTGAAGTGCTGCGCGCGGTCAAGCGCCAGGCCCTGCTCGACAGTCTGCCGATGGCGCTCTGCGTGGTGGCGTTCGGCGACGCCGACTGGCGCTTGTGAGCCTGCAACCCATGAGCGCCGCACCATTCTTTCGCATCGAGATGCTGCCGGCACGACACGGTGATTGCCTGTTCGTCGAGTACGGCGATGCGTCGCGCACACGGCGCATGTTGATCGATGGCGGCCCGATCGCGACCTATCCTCACCTGGAGGCCCGCCTGGATGCGCTGCCGCAGGGTGACAGGCGCTTCGAGCTGGTCGTGATGAGTCACGTCGACACCGACCATGTCGAGGGGCTCGTGCGCCTGTTCGCCAACAAGCCCGTACCGGTGCGCGTGGTCGACATCTGGTTCAACGGCTGGAGTCATCTGCAGGCAGGCGGCCGCGTGCTGGGCGGCAAGCAGGGCGAGTTCCTCAGTGCGCTGATCGTGCGACGGTTCGACGCCGGACAGTGGAACAGGGCGTTTGCTGGCAATGCGGTGGTGGTGCCCGATACGGGGGTGTTGCCGGAATGCACCCTGGCTGACGCGCACGGCATGCGTCTTACCCTGCTGTCGCCCACCCGGGCCAAGCTCGACCGCATGCGGGAGCGCTGGAAGAAGGATCTCGGCGCCGACATCAACCCCGGTGACCTCGAGTCGGCGTGGACGAGCCTGTCCAGGCGCAAGGCCTACCTGCCTGGCCAGGGCTTGCTGGGCACGACCGCGGAGCTCGACGCGGTGCTCAGGCGCCAGCTCAAGGTCGACAAGGCTGCCGCCAACGGCAGCTCGATTGCCTTTCTCGCCGAGTTTGGCGGCAAGTCCTGCCTGTTTCTCGCCGACGCCCATCATGATGTGATCACCGCCTCGCTTCGCCGCCTGCTCGCGCAGCGCGGCGAAGCGGTGTTGCGCGTCGATGCGGTCAAGGTGTCGCACCACGGCAGCGCGGGCAACATCAGCGACGAGCTGCTCGCCCTCATCGACAGCCCGCGCTTCCTGTTCAGCACCAATGGCAGCCAGTTCCGCCACCCCGATGCCGAAGCCGTGCAACGCATCATTGCGCGTTCGGTGCATCAGCCGCCAACGCTGTGCTTCAACTACGAAAGCCAGACGACGCTACGCTGGGCTCCGGCGGAAAGGCAGGCCGGGCTCGGCTACATCGCCGAGTACAACCCGACCCCAGGGGAGCCCTACGTGATCGAGCTGTGAGGGGGCAGCAGGCGCCGATCGGGCTGATCTCATTCTCCGCCGCGCACCTCGGCGAACTTGCGCTCCATCTCGCGCCGCATCGCGCGGCGCACTTCGGCTTCGGCGAAGCGGCGGCGTTCGTCCGGCGTATGGGGTTCGAGCGCCGGCACCTTGGTCGGCCGGCCTTCGTCGTCGACCGCAATCATGGTGAAGAAGCAGCTATTGACGTGGCGTACGACCTTGGCGCGGATGTCCTCGGCAACGACCTTGATGCCCACCTCCATCGACGAGTTGCCGGTGTGGTTGACCGAGGCGAGGAAGCTGACCAGTTCGCCAACCTGGATGGGCTGGCGGAACATCACCTGGTCGACGCTGAGGGTGACGACATAGTGGCCGGCGTAGCGCGCAGCACAGGCGTAGGCCACCTGGTCGAGCAGCTTGAGGATGGCGCCGCCGTGAACCTTGCCTGAGAAGTTGGCGGTGTCGGGCGTCATCAGGACGGTCATGGTGAGCTGGTGGGCGGGGAGGTCCATTGCAATGTCTCGCGCTTGAGTGGCTGATCGGGTAGGGGCAGTGTCGGCTTCGGCGAAACAGGGTGCAAGGCTAGAATGCGGGCCCCGAGCCAGCCCGTCCGCACCGATGCACAAGACCCTCACTGCTTTCGCTCACGCTGTTCGTGAGGTGAGGCGAGATGGGCTGCACGCTGCGTGCCCGCTATGCTGCGGAGTCTGCGCCCGTTCGATAGGCACTTGGCGCAGCCCCTGTCCACGCGCGGAATGCCCGCGCAAAGCTCTTCTCGCTGTCGAAACCGACGGCTGCCGCGACCTGCTTGACCGGTTTGCGGGTCTGCAGCAGCAGCCGGGTCGCGTGCTCGCGCCGGGCTTCGTTCTTGAGCTGTTGCAGCGACACGCCTTCCTCCTTCAGTTGCCGGTGCAAGGTTCGTACCGAAAGGTTCAGCTGTGCAGCGACGTCCTCGGCGGTGTGCGCGGCCGCTGGCGTGGCAGCAAGGAGCTGGGCGACGCTGTGCACGAGCAGGCGGTCGCGGCGGTATTGCAGCACGGTGAGCGGGAGCGCGCGTTGCAGCATGGCCTGCAGCGCCTTCTCGTCGCGGCGTACCGGCAGGGTGAGGTAGCGGGCGTCGAAGCTGATCGCTGCAGCAGGGGCCGAGAAGCTTGCAGGCCCGGCGAACAGGTAGGCGTAGGCGTCGGCATGCGCCGGGGCGTCGAAGGGGAAGGCGGCTGCGGTCAGTGCGATACGCGAGTCGACCAGCCAGCAGGCGTAGCCGAGCAGGTAGCGCAGCGTGCTGACCAGGCAGAACTCGCGCAACTCACCCAGTTCAGTGTGTTCGGCAACCCGGATAGTCGCCACGCCGCGCTGGGGCACGAGCTCGAACACGATGTCCTCGGTCAGCAAGCGGTGGTGGCGGCACCAGCGTTTCAGCGCCACCTCCAGCGTCGGCGAGGTGAGTGACGCCCGGCACAGCATGCCATAGCTGCCCCAGGGCAGGCGGCGCGAGAACCAACCCAGCGCTTCGTCGTCGAGCGCCTGCATGGCGATTCCCGAGAGCAGTTCCATCTGTGCAGCGGTGACCCGTGCTGCAGGGTCTTCCAGCACTGCTGCCGGGATCTGCGCCTGCGCAAGTGCGCTGGCCGGATCCATGCCCCGCAGCCGGTACCCTAGGACGATCGCACGGATAAAGGCGATCGGCGTGGCGGCGCGGCCTCGAGTGAGGTCGGCGGGTGAGGGGGCGAGGATCTTCATGTGCTGGAATGCTAGCGGGCATGGCACGAATTGCAACCACGATGGCACTCGGCGGGCGCACGCTGCGCTTAATCTCGTCCTATCTTCGGGCATGCGCCGTCCATAATGGATCTGCGCACTGCCCGCCGCGCCAGGACAACCTCGAGAAGGAGACACCCCATGAACGTGCCCAGCCTGAACTTCAACCTCGGCGAGACCATCGACGCCCTGCGCGACACCTTGCAGGCCTTCTGCGCTGCCGAGATCGCACCGCGCGCGGCCGAGATCGACCGCGTCAACGAGTTCCCCGCAGACCTGTGGAAAAAGCTCGGCGACCTCGGCGTTCACGGCATGACGGTGAGCGAGGAGTACGGCGGTACCGACATGGGCTACCTCGCCCACATCGTGGCGATGGAAGAGATCTCGCGTGCCTCGGCCTCGGTGGGCCTCTCGTACGGCGCGCACTCCAACCTGTGCATCAACCAGATCCGCCGCAACGGCACCGAGGCGCAGAAGCAGAAATACCTCCCCAAGCTGATCTCGGGCGACCACGTCGGCGCGCTGGCGATGTCCGAGCCCAACGCCGGTTCCGACGTGGTGTCGATGAAGCTGCGCGCCGACCGCAAGGGCGACCATTTCGTGCTCAACGGCGCCAAGATGTGGATCACCAACGGCGGCGACGCCGACACCCTGGTGGTCTACGCCAAGACCGACATCAACGCCGGTCCCAAGGGCATCACCGCCTTCATCATCGAGAAGGGCATGAAGGGCTTCTCCTGCGGCACCCACCTCGACAAGCTCGGCATGCGCGGCTCCAACACCTATCCGCTGTTCTTCGACGACGTCGAGGTGCCGGTCGAGAACGTGCTCGGCGGTGAGGCCAACATCGGCCGCGGCGTGCAGGTGCTGATGTCGGGCCTGGACTACGAGCGCGCCGTGCTGTCGGGCGGCCCGCTCGGCATCATGGCGGCGTGCATGGACGCGGTCGTGCCCTACATGCACGAGCGCAAGCAGTTCGACACCCCGATCGGCGAGTTCCAGCTCATGCAGGGCAAGATCGCCGACCTGTACTCCACCTGGAGCGCCTGCCGCGCCTACGCCTACGCCGTGGGCCAGGCCTGCGACCGCGCCGACCACGCGCGCACGCTGCGCAAGGACGCCGCCGGCGTCATCCTCTACACCGCCGAGAAGGCGACCTGGATGGCGGGCGAGGCGATCCAGGCGCTGGGCGGCGTGGGCTACACGAACGAGTATTCGGTGGGCCGTCTGTGGCGCGACGCCAAGCTGTACGAGATCGGCGCCGGCACCAGCGAGATCCGTCGCATGCTGATCGGTCGCGAGCTGTTTTCCGAAACCCGCTGAGCGGAGCGTCTGCGATGAGCGTGATCAAGTCCAGCATCAACACCCGCAGCGAAGACTTCCAGGCCAACGCCGCAAGCCTGCGCGCCCAGGTCGAGGATCTGCGCGCCAAGGCCGCCCAGGTCAGCCTCGGCGGCGGCGAGGCCGCACGTGCCAAGCACACTGCGCGCGGCAAGCTGCTGCCGCGCGACCGTGTCGGTCACCTGCTCGACCCCGGCACCCCCTTCCTCGAAGTCGGCCAGATGGCCGCGTACGGCATGTACGACGACGAGGCGCCGAGCGCCGGCGTGATTACCGGCATCGGCCGCGTGCAGGGCGTCGAATGCATGATCGTGGCCAACGACGCCACGGTGAAGGGCGGCACCTACTACCCGATGACGGTCAAGAAGCACCTGCGCGCGCAGGAGATCGCCGAGCAGAACAACCTGCCCTGCATCTACCTGGTCGACTCGGGTGGCGCCTTTCTGCCGAAACAGGACGAGGTCTTCCCCGATCGTGACCACTTCGGTCGCATCTTCTTCAACCAGGCCAACATGTCGGCCAAGGGTATCCCGCAGGTCGCGGTGGTGATGGGCTCGTGCACCGCCGGCGGCGCCTACGTGCCGGCGATGTCGGACGAGACCGTCATCGTCAAGAACCAGGGCACCATCTTCCTCGGCGGCCCGCCGCTGGTGAAGGCGGCGACCGGCGAAGTGGTGAGCGCCGAGGACCTGGGCGGCGGTGACGTGCATACGCGGCTCTCGGGCGTGGCCGACCACCTGGCCGAGAACGACGCCCATGCGCTCTACATCGCGCGCCGCATCGTCTCCAACCTCAACCGCACGAAGCCGATCAACATGGCGCTCGGGCAGGGCGAGGCGCCGCTTTACGACCCGGAAGAGATCTACGGCATCATCCCCACCGACACCCGCAAGCCCTTCGACGTGCGCGAGATCATCGCCCGCGTGGTCGATGGCTCGCGCTTCGACGAGTTCAAGGCGCGTTACGGCGCCACCCTGGTGTGCGGCTTCGCCCAGCTCCACGGCTACCCGGTGGGCATCGTCGCCAACAACGGCATCCTGTTCGGCGAATCGGCGCAGAAGGGCGCGCACTTCATCGAGCTGTGCGGCCAGCGCGGCATCCCGCTGCTGTTCCTGCAGAACATCACCGGCTTCATGGTCGGCCGCAAGTACGAGAACGGCGGCATCGCCAAGGACGGCGCCAAGATGGTGACTGCCGTGGCGACCGTGCAGGTGCCCAAGATCACCATGCTCATCGGCGGCTCCTTCGGTGCCGGCAACTACGGCATGTGCGGCCGTGCCTACTCGCCGCGCTTCCTGTGGATGTGGCCCAACTCGCGTATCAGCGTGATGGGCGGCGAGCAGGCGGCGAGCGTGCTGTCCACCGTGCGCCGCGACGGCATCGAGGCCAAGGGCGGCAGCTGGAGCAAGGAGGAGGAAGAGGCCTTCAAGGCGCCGATCCGCGACCAGTACGAGTTCCAGGGCCATCCCTACTACGCCACCGCGCGCATGTGGGACGACGGCGTGGTCGACCCGGCGCAGTCGCGTCGCATCCTCGGCCTGTCGCTGTCGGCCGCGCTCAATGCACCGATCCAGCCGACCAAGTTCGGCGTGTTCCGGATGTAAGGGGGCGAGATGAGCTACGAGACCCTGGAGATCGTCCGCGCGGGTGGTGTGGCGACGATCTGGATGAACCGTCCGGACGTGCATAACGCCTTCAACGCGCAGCTGATCGCCGACCTCACCGCCGCCTGCATCGAGCTCGATGCCGACAACGCGGTGCGCGCGGTCGTGCTGGCGGGACGCGGCAAGAGTTTTTCGGCCGGCGCCGACCTCAACTGGATGAGGGCCGCCGGCGAGGCGAGCGAGGCGGAGAACTTCGCCGATGCGATGAAGCTCGCCGGCATGCTGCGCACCCTGGCGGAGATGAACAAGCCCACCATCGCCCGCGTGCATGGTGCGGCGCTGGGTGGCGGCATGGGGCTGGCGAGCGCCTGCGATATCTGCATTGCCGGTGACAAGGCGGTGTTTGCGACTTCGGAGGTCAAGTTCGGGATCATCCCGTCGGCGATCAGCCCCTACGTGATCCGTGCCATCGGCGAGCGCCAGGCCTACCGCTACTTCCAGACTGCCGAGCGCATCAATGCGACACGCGCGGCCGAGCTGGGGCTGGCCCATGAGGCAGTCGCCGCCGAGGCGCTGGATGCCAAGGTCGAGGAAGTGGTCGATGCGCTGCTGCAGGGCGGCCCCAAGTCGCAGGCTGCGGCCAAGGATCTGATCCGTGCGGTGGCCAACCGGCCGGTGAGCGATGCGCTGGTGATGGATACCGCAGGCCGCATCGCCAGCCTGCGCGCAACCCCGGAGGCCAAGGAAGGCCTGGCTGCCTTCCTCGACAAGCGCCCTGCAGCCTGGATCGCGCAGGGCTGAATGCCGGAATTGGGCCGAAATTGCGCCTGGCCTCGCGCCGAACCGACACAAGACACGCTGGAGACAACATGTTCGACAAGATCCTGATTGCCAATCGTGGAGAGATCGCCTGCAGGGTGATCAAGACCGCCCGCCGCATGGGCATCAAGACCGTCGCGGTGTATTCCGAGGCCGATGCCAACGCCCGCCACGTACGCCTGGCCGACGAGGCGGTGCTGATCGGCCCCGCGGCGGCGCGCGAGAGCTACCTCGTCATCGACAAGATCATCGCTGCGGCCAAGCAGACCGGCGCCCAGGCCATCCACCCGGGCTATGGCTTTCTGTCCGAGAACGAGGACTTCTGCCACGCCTGCGAGCGCGAGGGCATCGTCTTCATCGGCCCGCCGGTGTCGGCGATTCGCGCCATGGGCTCGAAGTCCGAGGCCAAGAAGCTGATGGAAGCGGCCGGCGTGCCGCTCACCCCCGGCTACCACGGCGACGAGCAGGCGCCGGCTTACCTGCACCAGCAGGCCGACGCCATCGGCTACCCGGTGCTGATCAAGGCCGCGGCCGGCGGTGGCGGCAAGGGCATGCGCCTGGTCGAGAAGTCGGAGGACTTCATCGACCTGCTCGCCTCCTGCAAGCGCGAGGCCATCTCCAGTTTCGGCGACGACCATGTGCTGGTCGAGAAGTACATCACCAAGCCTCGCCACATCGAGATCCAGGTCTTCGGTGACACCCACGGCAACGTGGTGTACCTGTTCGAGCGCGACTGCTCGGTGCAGCGCCGCCACCAGAAGGTGCTGGAAGAAGCGCCCGCGCCCGGCATGACGCCCGAGCGGCGTGCTGCGATGGGCAAGGCGGCGGTCGATGCGGCCAAAGCGGTGGGTTACGTCGGCGCCGGCACGGTGGAGTTCATCGCCAACCAGGACGGTTCCTTCTACTTCATGGAGATGAACACCCGCCTGCAGGTCGAGCACCCGGTCACCGAGATGATCACCGGGCTGGATCTGGTCGAGTGGCAGCTGCGCGTCGCCTCGGGCGAGAAGCTGCCGCTGGAGCAGGAGCAACTGCAGATCCGCGGCCATGCACTCGAGGCGCGCATCTACGCCGAAGACCCGGCCAAGGGCTTCCTGCCCTCCACCGGCAAGCTGGTGCACCTGGCGCCGCCCGCCGAGTCGCTGCATGTGCGCGTCGACACCGGCGTCGAGGAGGGTGATGAGATCAGCCCGCACTACGACCCGATGATCGCCAAGCTGATCGTATGGGACATCAACCGCGACCGCGCGCTCGCCCGCATGCTGCAGGCGCTGGCCGACTACCGCGTGGTGGGTGTCGCCAACAACATCGAGTTCCTGTCGCGCCTGACGGCCTGCCCGGCGTTCTCGGGTGCCGACCTCGACACCGGCCTGATCGAGCGCGAGAAGGCCTATCTCTTCCCCGCCGACGTCGGGGTGGCGGACGAAGTGCTGCAGATTACCGCGCTCGCCGAGCTGCTGCGCGAAGCGGCCCTGGCCGACAAGCGCGCGCAGCGCACGGCGGATGCGCGCTCGCCCTGGCATGCGCGCGACGGCTGGCGGATGAACGCCACCGCACGTCGCACGTTGCTGTTCCGTCATGCCGATACCGACCACGCCGTCGATGTCGCCTACCTGCCGGGGGCCTGGCGGCTCTCCATCGACGGTCGCAGCGTCGAGGCACGCGGTGAGCTGAACGAGCGCGGGCTGCTGCGCGTCGAGCTCGACGGCACGCGCATGGACGCCACCGTGATCGCCGCCGCCGGCCGCCGCCACGTCTTCGCCAAGGGACGCGCCTGGCAACTTGCTGCAGTCGATCCGCTGCACCACGGCGGCGAGGGTGGCGGCGCCGAGGGCGGCCTGCTGGCGCCGATGCCCGGCAAGGTCATCGCGCTCGTTGCCGCTGAGGGTGCCAAGGTAGAGAAGGGCGCGACGCTGCTGATCCTGGAGGCGATGAAGATGGAGCACACCATCACCGCGCCCGCCGCCGGCACGGTCAAGGCCTTCCGCTTCGGCGTCGGCGACCAGGTGGGCGACGGCGCCGAGTTGGTGGATTTCGAGGCCGCCGCGGCCTGATTCACGCAAGGCCGATTGCTGTAGGAGCGGCGACAGCCGCGAGGGGTTGAAGGCGATGGCGTACGGGTCAGGTGCTTTAAAGGCTCGCGGCTCGCGCCGCTCCTACGGCAAGCCCCGCACGCCTGCGCCCTCCCTGTAGGAGCGGCGCCAGCCGCGAGCCTTTTGTAGTCGAAGTGGTACGCACACAAGAACAGGAGCGAGGACGACACGATGAGCAGCACCGCAAGCTATGTGCACGGCGCATCCGAAAAGCAACTGATCGGCCAGACCATCGGCCGCTTCTTCGACGAGGCCTGCGCCTCCCATGCCGAACGCGAGGCGCTGATCGTGCGCCACCAGGACGTGCGCCTGACCTACGCCCAGCTCAAGCTCAAGGTTGACGCGCTGGCCTGCGGATTGATGCGGCTTGGCCTCGAACCGGGCGATCGCATCGGGATCTGGTCGCAGAACAACATGGAATGGGCGCTGACCCAGTTCGCCACCGCCAAGGCCGGGCTGGTGCTGGTGAACATCAACCCGGCCTATCGCCGCTCCGAACTCGAGTACGCGCTCAACAAGGTCGGCTGCCGTGCGCTGATCCTGTCGCCCGCTTTCAAGACCAGCAACTACCTCGAGATGATCGCCGACCTCGCACCCGAACTCGGCCACTGCGAGCCTGGCCTGCTGCGCAGCCACCGCCTGCCCGCGCTCGAGATGGTGATCCGCATGGGCGCGGACAGGTCGCCCGGCATGCTCAACTTCGACGAGCTGCTGCGTGCGCCCGCTCGCGAGGAGTTCGCTGCGCTGGCTGTACTGTCCGAGAGGCTGCAGTTCGACGACCCGATCAACATCCAGTTCACCTCCGGCACCACCGGCCATCCCAAGGGCGCGACGCTGTCGCACCACAACATCCTCAACAACGGCTACTTCGTCGGCGAAGCGATCAAGCTCGTGCCGGGCGACCGCCTGTGCATCCCGGTGCCGCTGTACCACTGCTTCGGCATGGTGATGGGCAACCTCGGCTGCCTGACCCACGGCGCGACCATGGTGTACCCGGCCGAGGCCTTCGAGCCGCTGGCCGTGCTGGAGACGGTCGCGCAGGAGCGGTGCTCCGCGCTTTACGGCGTACCAACGATGTTCATCGCCGCGCTCGACCATCCGCGCTTCGCCGAGTTCGATCTCTCCAGCCTGCGCACCGGCATCATGGCCGGCAGTCCGTGCCCGATCGAGGTCATGAAGCGGGTGATCGGCAAGATGAACATGTCGGAGGTGACCATTGCCTACGGCATGACCGAGACCTCGCCGGTGAGCTTCCAGAGCGGTACCGACGACCCCATCGACCGCCGTGTATCGACCGTCGGCCGCGTCCAGCCCCATCTGGAAGTGAAGATCGTCGATACCGACGGCCGCATCGTGCCGCGTGGCACGCCGGGCGAGCTGTGCACGCGCGGTTACTCGGTGATGCTTGGCTACTGGGGCGACGAGGCCAAGACCCGGGAGGCGATCGACGCTGGCGGCTGGATGCATACCGGCGACCTTGCGATCATCGACGACGAGGGCTATTGCAACATCGTCGGTCGTATCAAGGACATGGTGATCCGCGGTGGCGAGAACATCTATCCGCGCGAGATCGAGGAGTTCCTCTACGCTCACCCCAAGGTGCTCGATGTCCAGGTGGTCGGCATTCCCGATCAGAGGTTCGGCGAGGAACTGTGCGCCTGGATCATCGTGCGCGAGGGCGAGGGCCTGACCGAGGACGAGGTGCGCGCCTATTGCCAGGGGCAGATCGCGCACTACAAGATCCCGCGCTACATCCGTTTCGTCGACAGCTTCCCGATGACGGTGACCGGCAAGATCCAGAAGTTCCAGATCCGTCAGAAGATGAAGGAGGAACTCGGCCTCGACGAAGCGAAAACCGCCTGACCAGGAGCGTGCATACATGACCACACCGAAGCTGCCCAACGCCGTGCGCATTGTCGAGATGGGGCCGCGCGACGGCTTGCAGAACGAGAAGCAACTGGTTCCCACCGAGACCAAGGTCGAACTCGTGCGTCGTCTTGAGCGTGCCGGGCTCAAGGCGATCGAGACCACTTCCTTCGTGTCGCCCAAGTGGGTGCCGCAGATGGGTGACAACGCCGAGGTACTCGCGCGCGTGCTCGCGCAGCCAGCGGCTGGTGTCGCGTATCCGGTGCTGACGCCCAACCTCAAGGGCTTCGAGGCGGCGCTTGCTGCCGGGGCGAAGGAGGTGGCGGTGTTTGGCGCCGCGTCCGAGTCCTTCAGCCAGAAGAACATCAACTGCTCGATCGCCGAGTCGCTGGCGCGCTTCCGTCCGGTCACCGAGGCGGCGCACGCGGCCGGCGTGCGCGTGCGCGGCTACGTGTCCTGCGTGGTCGGCTGCCCCTACGAGGGTGCAGTGGTGCCGCCGGCGGTGGCCGAGGTCGCGGCCACCCTGCGCGACATGGGCTGCTACGAGATCTCGCTTGGCGACACGATCGGTGTCGGTAACCCGGCGAGCATCCAGCGCATGCTCGAGGCCGTGGCGATGCGTGTGCCGGTCGAACTGCTTGCCGGCCACTATCACGACACCTACGGCATGGCGGTCGCCAACGTGCATGCCTCGCTGCAGATGGGCGTGGCGGTGTTCGACGCTTCGGTTGGTGGCCTGGGCGGCTGCCCGTATGCAGCGGGGGCATCGGGGAACGTTGCGACCGAGGATGTGGTCTGGCTGCTGCACGGCCTGGGCATCGATACCCGCATCGAACTCGACGCCCTCGTCGACACCGCGGCCTGGATCAGCGGTCAGCTCGGCCGCGAGCCGGCATCGCGCGTGGCGCGTGCGGTGCTCGCCAAGCGCGCGCAGCGCGCGCCGGCTGGTCCATAATCCTGGCTTTGGATCATGAGCTTGCCCGCACGCACGGGCGGCCGACCTGCCAACAGAGAGCTTCGCATGAGTGTTCCTTCCCCCTGTATCAACATCTGCCGCATGTGTCCGGACACCGGCTGGTGCGAGGGCTGCCAGCGCACGATCGACGAGATCACGCGCTGGAGCCGCAGCAGCGACGACGAGCGCCGCACCATCCTGGCCGCGGTTGCCGAGCGTCGTGAATGGCTGGGTGCGACTGCGCCGATAGCGGAGACACGTGCATGAGCGGCGACGCCCTGTGTGTCGGCGTGTGCATGATCGACTGGGATTCCGGCGTCTGCCTCGGTTGTGGGCGCACCGCCGACGAGATCAACGGGGTGCCGGTTGCACCGCCGCCGCCGGCACTCAAGGCCGATGACGCGCCGGTACCGCTGCCGGCCAATGTCGCCGCCGAGCTCGGGGAGGGCAGCGATTGACCCAGCGCCCCCGTCTGCCGCGTACGCTGCAGGTTCTCGAGCGTGGCTGGCTGTCGGCGAACAACGTGGTGCTGGTCGACGGCGACGAGGCGACGCTGGTCGACTCAGGCTACGTGAGTCATGCCGCGCAGACGGTAGAACTGCTGCGCGACGCGCTCGATGGCCGCAGGCTGGGTCGGCTGCTCAACACGCACTCGCATTCGGACCACATTGGCGGCAACGCCAGCGTGCAGCGTGCCTTCGGCTGCTCGATCACCGTGCCCGTCGGCATGGCGCCGGCGGTGAATGAGTGGGACGAGCAGGCCTTGCTGCTGAGCACTGCAGCGCAATCGGGCGAGCGCTTCCATGCCGATGCCACGCTCAGCCCGGGCGAGCGCTTCGTCGCCGGCGAACTCGAGTGGGAGGCGATTGCAGTCCCTGGGCACGACATGGATGCGCTGGCCTACTACAACGCCGAGCGCCGCATCCTGATGTCGGGCGACGCGCTGTGGCGCGACGGCTTCGGCATCCTGTTCGCGGACGTGCTCGGCACCGGAGACGGCCTTGGCGAGGCGCGGCGGACGTTGGAGGAGATAGGCCGGCTGGCGGTGGATGTCGTCATCCCCGGCCACGGCGCACCGTTTGCCGAGTTCGACGATGCGCTCGGACGCGCCTTCGCCCGCTTGCGCGCTTTCGAGGCCGACAGCGCGCGCATGGCGCGCAACGCCATCCGCGCATGCATGACCTTCAAGCTGCTCGAGGTGCGCAGCATGGCGCTCGACGAGTTGCCGCGGCATCTTGCCGAGACGCCGCTCTACCGCGAGGCCAACGCGCGTTTTCTTGGACTGGACCCGGATGCGCTTGCTGCCTGGCTGGTGAAGGAGCTGGAGCGTGCCGGCGTTGCCCGCCGTGAGCATGGTGAGCTGGTTGCGCACTGAGCCATGCTTGCCCGCCTGATCCGCTCCGATCGGCCCGACGAACTGCAGCGCGGCCTGCGCTGGCTCTACGGTTTCGTGCGGCCGCAGCGACGCGCGATCGCGGGCCTGCTGTTGCTGTCGTTCGCAGCGACGCTGCTCGTGCTGCTGCAGCCCTGGCTGATCAAGCTGCTCATCGACGAAGGCCTGCTCGCGCGGGACTACGGCGTGCTGCTGGCCGTCGCCGGGACGATGGTCTTGGTCGGCATCGTCGGCACCGTCCTTGCCGGCATCAACCGGCTGCTCCACACGCGGCTCTCCGGCACCATCCTGTTCGCCTTGCGCAGTGATCTCTACGGCCACCTGCAGCGCCTGTCGCCCGCATTCTATGGTCGTCAGCGCATGGGCGACCTGATGTCGCGCATCGATGGCGACGTCGCCGAGATCCAGCGCTTTGCGGTCGATAGCCTGTTCGCGGCCGTCAGCAGTCTGATCGGCCTCGCCGGGGCGGTGTTGCTGATGCTCAGCCTGTCCTGGGAACTGTCCTTGCTTGTTCTGGTGCTGGTGCCGCTCGAGGTGGTATGGCTGCGCTGGATGCGGCGCAAGGTGGAGGTCGATACGCGGCGCGTACGCGAGCGCGCTGCCGATGTGTCGAGCTTCCTGGTCGAGACCCTGCCGGCGATGAAGTTCATCCAGGCCTCCAGCCGCGAGGCAGACGAACGCGCACGCCTGGACGCGCTGGGCGCGCACTACCTGGGCGGGCTGCTGCGTCTGCAGCGCACCGAATTCCTGACTCATGCCGTGCCGGCGACCCTGACCTCGCTGACACGCGCTGCCGCATTCGTGATCGGCGGCTGGTGGGTGATCAACGACGCCTGGCAGCTCGGCGCGCTGATTGCGTTCTCGACCTACCTCGGCATGGCGACCGGCCCGGTCAACAGCCTGCTCGGCCTGTACGTGGCAGTGCAGCGCATGAGCGTGAGCCTGATGCGGGTGAGCGAGTTGCGCGAGGCGCCGGTGGACGTCGAAATGCGCGTCGGGCTGCATGCGCCGGACGCCGCATGGCGGGGCGGGATCGAGCTCGACGGTGTGGTCTTTCGCCACCCTGGGCGTCAGGAAGCCGTGCTCGATGGCGCTTCGGTGAGCATTCCGGCCGGCAGCAAGGTGGCGCTGACCGGCGCCTCGGGCGTGGGCAAGTCCACGCTCATCGATCTGTTGCATCGCCATTACGATCCTGCCGCCGGTGCAATCAGGATCGACGGCGTGGACCTGCGCGCGCTCGCCCTCAATGAGCTGCGTCGCGCGGTGGCGGTCGTCAGCCAGGACATCGTGCTGTTCCGCGGCTCGCTCGCGGCCAACATCCGCTATGCCGCGCCGCAGGCCGACGATGCCGCTGTACGTGAGGCGGCGCGGCGGGCGCAGCTCGATGTGCTGATCGCGCAGTTGCCGCAAGGGCTCGATACGCCCTTGGGCGAGCGCGGCCAGCAGTTGTCGGGCGGCCAGCGCCAGCGTATCGCGATCGCCCGTGCGCTGTTGCAGGACCCCTGCGTCCTGGTCCTCGACGAGGCGACCTCGGCGGTCGACGAAGCGACCGAGGCCGCGGTGATCGCCGAGGTCGATGCCCTGTTCGCTGGGCGTACGCGCATCCTGATCAGTCATCGTGCAGCCACGCTGTGCGGGTGCGATCTGCGCCTGCGCCTGGAGGGCGGCCGGATCGACGTCCTCGACCTGCCTGCGGAGCTCGCCTAGGTGGCGGCCGCGGCGCTGCGGGTGGCGTTCGTCGATAGCGGCTGCGCCCCCAGACACCAGAATTGCGTTGCGGCCGCGGCAGCCTTCGTGCTCGATGACCGCGGCGTGCGGCGCATCGAGGCGGCGCCCGACGCGCTCGGACATGGCAGCCGCGTCGCCGATATCCTGCTGCATTGCGCACCCCGGATCGAACTCCTGGTCGCCCAGGTGTTCCGCGAGCGTCTCGGTACCACGCCGCTGCAGGTGGCTGCCGCGATCGACTGGGCGGTCGAGTGCGGTGCCGGCCTGATCAACCTCAGCCTTGGCCTGCGTGAGCCGCGCCCCGTGCTCGCCGCCGCCTGCGCGCGCGCGCGCGCCGCGGGCGTGGTGCTGTGTGCGGC
>WPCG01062371.1_pt1 | contig 21492 bp, 22 predicted proteins | sample 5403311 | NCBI WGS metagenome assembly WPCG01 (sample SAMN12869467, study PRJNA574797) | sludge metagenome | isolation source: wastewater treatment of Control | place: China:Beijing | collected 2019-05-17 | reverse complement strand
AAACGGATTTGAACTGAGTATATAAACGTACATAAAAAAAGTAAAAAATCGCAGTTTTATATGCGATTTATACTACTATTGGTTGTTTATAGTGCCAGTTCGAATCCGATTGGCACGACCAATACAATATTAAGATGGAGTCTCTGTTAACCTTAAAGGGTCGTGTTTTTAGGGGCTCTTTAACCTTAACTGGTAAGAATTTACTAAATCGAGAAAAATCGAGAAAGTATTGGTATCTATGGGTAAATAATGGAAAATATTTGACCTACTACAACTGGTAAGAAAATGACCTAAAGTGGAAAATAGTGGAAAAACCAAGCAAATAGCACCAGTAAATCTTCGATTTTTTACTCTATCAAGCAATTTGTTTTTTTAATTAATCAATTTGAATTTTTAAATAACAACATTGGAATATGTTTTAAACACTCAGTCTTTGATTATTTCATAATCGCATTGGGCATGTGTTTCCTTTACAAATCTATTCAAACTATCGACTAATACTGTAGCGTGTGTCGGATCCTGAATATGAATGTATAAATCTTCGATTGCTCTACTACACGCAACATAAAATATTCGGGTGAACTCTTGCTCTGGATTCTCTGCTTTTATTAATGGATTACAAAACATATTATTAAGAACATCGTTGGACTTATTCTGTCCATCATTTCGAGTAGGATTAACACTCACGATTACTCTATTCCATTCCATACCTTTCGCTTGATGTACAGTCATATATTTGCTATTAGTTGTGAATATATCATTGAATAGTTTCATTGATGTTGCCCAACTCAAACTCGAAACATTTTTCACAAGATCATCTTTATCAAGCTCATTAAAAATACTTACCTGGAAATTATCCCCCAAAAGATTTTTAAACTCTTCGTAGCTTGTATCATTTAGAATTGCATTAAACTTATTAATAAGTTCAACTGTAGTAAAACTTTGAAAATCTCTATACAGTTCAATAGATAAGTTCTTAAGTTGAAATAAAGCTTTGGGTGTAATTTTGCCCATATCAATCTCTTTGATATATAATTTTAACGCTTTTAACACATCAATTAAAGAACCATTCTTAAACGACTCAAATAGAGTCAATATAAACCTGAAAGCACGAACCCAAGTGACGTTATTTTGCTCAACAATATCATTTCTAATATCTATTGGAGAATTGAAGTATGAATTGTAAATAGTTTTGAGTATTGCGGATTGAGACTCTTCAACACCTTGAACGTATTCAAAAGCTGAAGCCCAGGTTCTTGTAAGTACAATCCCATCATTCGCAATTATAAGTTGTAATATTTTATTTACATTATTTCCATTACCTATTAATAAATGGATTTTTTGTGCTTCTATTCTTAATCTATCTTCATCACTAACATTATCATATGGTTTATTACTTACCTGAAGTAGACCATCTTCTTTTCTGATAAAGTTGCAGAAGGAAATAATATTATTCGTTGATCGTCGATTTCCATTTATTGTGAAATCTTGAATACCTGTATCATCACTAATTTGAAAGTTGGAAAACTGGCTAGGTCTTGCTCCTTGAAAACTGTAGATAGATTGTGCAACATCTCCTATTACACCAATAATAGTTGAATTTTGACCAATAAGTTTTAGTAACATGGATTGCAAAGGACTAGTGTCTTGAAACTCATCTACAAATATAAAAGGAAACTTAACACGTAAAGAATAAAGTGCAATTGAACTTTCTTGAAGTATTCTTAACCCAAAATACAAAATTTCGTCATGTGTTAACTTTCTAATTTTTGACCAAATATATTCTTTTATAATACTATAATGATTACTCTTTATTGTTTTGTTCTTTGCTGCTAGTACTTTCAAATTTTCTCTGTAAAAATTATCAATATCAACTTCGACCTCGCCCATGCTTTTTTTGCTGTAATCTGGACGTTCTATAATGGAGTCAACATGTTTTGACATAATATAGTCATAAATCAATTCTTTATCTTCGCCATGAAGTATATGTAATCCTTCAATTTGGGATGTTATGGGCTTTGTCCCATTAGCGTCTATTTGAAAATCATCAAGCATTACTTTATATAGTATGGTTTGAAATGGTTTGATTATATTCTCAATAATAAAACCGTGAATAGTATTAACATCTGTTAATGCTGAATGCCTTCCTAATCGGTTTTTTATTATATCTACTGCTGAATTGGTATAAGTTATACATGCAAGTTTTCGAGATTTGCTTTCAATGATTTTTTTGTTTCTCGTAATAATATTCTTTATATTCTGTACTAAAAAATATGTTTTTCCAGCACCAGGTCCAGCATATACTTTAAAATGGTTATTTAACTGATCATCAGTTAATATATAGTTAGATGATATCTCTGTGTTCATTATTTAACCACTTCCATTTTATTGGATTCATCATTTTGATTAGTATTACACAACCATTTTAAGCCTTTATCAATGTATGGTGGAACGATAATTTCATTCATTATTGACTCATCTGATAATATGTTTAGTGCGACTGTACCCTTATTACTTTTTGCATAATAAAGAAACACTTCTGCAAAAAATAATTTCTCATAAAAAGTCTCGTTATCCTTATCTTCATTAATTCGAGTATTAAACATAGATAGAAATTTAGGAATTATTTTTAATGCTTTACTTATTTGACTTTCGTTTTGATTCCATTTTTGATATGAAACTCCATTTTCTTCAATAAACTTATGTAGCGATTCAGGGCATACTAACTTTAATAATGATTTCACTACGTTTTCTTTATCCATATTAGAAAAAATAAGTTCATCTTCAAATGTCTTCCCTGCTAATGTTTGTGTTTCGATACATTTGTTTTCTATTGGAAAATTCTTGTTTAGCAAATCTACATGATCAGTCCTAAAACTTTCATAATCTGATTTTTTATTGAGATTTTTCTTATCTTCATCAAACCAGTCAAAATCTTTATCCGTTATAATTAAGACTTTCTTTTTAACCGCATTGCCATTGAATAACTCTAGAAAATGATTAAAGTGTTTTCCACCAATCTCAACGATAGCTACATGTTCATCTTCATAAGAACAATCACATTTTTCCATGAACTTCGGTAACAAGAGTTTTTCCGCAATCCCTTCAACTAAGATTACTTTATCAGCAAAAAGCATATCGGATCTAGTAACATCCAAGAACTTGCTTAAGTGAGTCTTTGCATCAGTTTTATCAAGAAAATGAGTCTGCATGCTCTGTTGTCTACATTCTGAATTGCCATTTTCTCGATCATATGCCATCATGAACATGTTATCTAGTCCAGCAACTGCAGAAATATTGCTTGAATGGGTTGTTACAAAGAGTTGTTGATTTAACTTCCCTTCTGAATTAAGATTTGATAGATACTTGAATAGTTTATACTGCATTGCTGGATGCAAATGTGCTTCAGGCTCTTCCAAACATAAAATCCTAAAGTCTTTCCCCACACTAATATCATTTAATTTAATTAATAAATATACATTTATAAGATTGTTATAACCTAATCCGTTGTATTCTAAAGGTAAAATTGCATCAGATTTTGAATCTTGCACACTTGTTGAATATGACTCAGATAAAGAAACATTGGTACTAAGTCTATGTTTAATTTTTACATTGCCTTTTTCTAAGCCTATCTCATTCTTCTCATTAGTAAATATGTTTGTTACTTTACTAAGTGTAGTTCCAAATAGAGACTCCATTTCAGCAATTATTCTTTGTTCAAATGCCCTAATACTCGAATAATTGCTATCTAGTTTTGCGAAATTATCCAACTCTCTTCTCATTTCCTTGTTTACTTCGTCACTTGTGCGTTCGGCAGCAATGAACTTAATATCAAAAATACTTGTTGCTTCTTTCTTTTCAATTTCTGTTTCGCTTACTCCATTTGTATATCTCCAAGTGTAATGATCCAATAAATCATGCAGTAGTCCTTCAAATGAGTTAATATCATTAACTTCACTAACTTGCGACTTGTATTCATCAATTTTTTTGCTATTCAATGTGTATTCCATTTTTACTTGTGCAGAGACATTATATTGATTACTATTTAATGAAGCATTTTGGTTTCGTTCAATTTCGCTTAACCCTAGAAATGAAATCAATTTAATTATACTTTCATCCTCAGTCACTGTTTCATCAATTGAATGTTCAATTTCATAGATAATAGTAATTTTAGGAGGTAAATCCTTATATAAATTTTTGTAATCCTTCATGTTATTCTTGTTGAAATCATGTACAGTAATTGTTGGTTTACTAATAAGGCGGATTGCACTCAATAAGCCTGTTTTACCAGAATTGTTTGCTCCAACTATAACATTTAATCCTTCATGAAATTCCATGGAAAAATTGTTAAAGTTCCTATAATTTTGAATACTGATTCTCTTTATGTACATATTAAATCCCCCTTATACTATTACTTTTTTAATTAATCAAACTAAAACCTGAAAGGCATATACCATGGATTGAAAATGAGTACCCTAATTAATCGTTACTAAAATTATATCATTTATATTATCGTATATACAGGTCTAAATAATTTAAGGGGACAATTCAATAGAAATTCTTCCATAATAGGTTGGTAGTTCGATGAAGTTAGAAAAAAACTGCAATCAACTTTACTGGAAGTATTACCATCCAATATTGTCGATGCAGCATGTGTTTTCTATTTTTTAAAGTTGTATATAGTAGATTCAATCTGTGTGATTATCCATCCATTAATATCTCCATAATGTTCAAGTATGTGTTCTTTTGCAATGTCCCCTAAATCATTTAGAATTTTTTCTTGTGCGTACCTTAACGCATAACTTTGTGCCTTCTCATCAAACTTATCTTTCTTCTTCAAATTCTCAACATATGTTTGAAAGACAAATGACACATTACTCGATATTGTATGGTTTATTTCTTCAACAACCTTTTTGGTTTCGTTGTCTTTGATTCTTCCATTAATCCACTGAGTCAGTTTAGCACCTAATAATGTTACTAAAGGTATTACAACGCTTGTAACAACTACAGCTATGACATTAATAACAATTTCATTCAACTTTTTTTCCTCCTGGTCTTTTTATGATTTGCTCATCAATACGTTTGTGAGCTGATGATACACTTTCTTCAACTCTTGCTAACCTTGTAAATACACCATCAAACTTAGACTCAGAGATATCGAGTCTTTTTTCTATTCTTTCAATGCTTGATTTGATATAGCCAAGATCAGATATCACTGTTCCGCTTTCTCTACCAATCTGTTTTGATTCTGAATTTGCATTTTTTCTAAACGCAAGATACCCAAACGAAATGGAACTGATTGTTCCGAGTACAGATATGATTGTTAATGCTATTTCAGTCGGTAACATGTTTTCTAACCTCCTTGAGATACTTCAAAATATCTCTAAGTTCTTTCATATAATCTATTGAGTTTGATTGATAGTTTTCTTTAAATACCATCATTTTTTCTTTGACGCTCTCATCTTTAGTTATTTGAAACTGTCCAGTGTCAATGAATGTTTTAACTTGTTTTTCAATACGATACAAATGATACATATTTTTTTTAAGAGCATTCTCAGAAAGAAAGTGTTGATAGTATTCAATGACTGTATCAATATAATCTGCTATCACGTTGTTGAAATCCCTTGATCGATAGTTCTCATAATCCGTGACATAAGATTCATCTAAAACGATTGGTTGTTCTACTGATAATATGTCATCATTAAATAGTTTTAAATAAGCTGATACCTCATGGCTAAACGTCATTTTTCGTGCATAATCTTCTTTACCAAAGACAAAGTACTCAATGCCTAGTTCTTCATTGGAAATATGCATTGATCCATTTAAGTCATTCAAAACAACAACAATATCAATATCTGAAGTTTCTGTTCTTGTGTTATATGCAGACGATCCTGCATAATAAGCTAGTAGTATTTTATTATTTCGAAATTCATTTAACATCTACCTAAATACCTCCACTGAAGAGATTCTGTGACTTGTGTTATTCGAATAGAGATACATTTGTGAACTGGTATATTCAATAGTTAAATAGTAATCTACACCTATATATCGATAAGCCAAGCTCTGAATTGATGCATTGATAAGATGTCTTCCAGAAAAAGTGAATGTGGCAATCTTGCCTAATCTTACGTGAATCAAACAATCAGTTGCTTGTCCAGGAAAGTCAGATAAGTTATATTTCATAACCGTTGCCCATAAGTCCACTGGAGGAATAATCTTATTCGAAAACTTACCCAATGCCCAATCATAAACCTCTTGATTCTTCTCATTAACTAAATCAGATAAAGTTTTTATCATGGGTCTTGTTGCTGCAAAAGATGCATCAAGAGATAAACTTGTTGGGGTCTTAGAGTATTTTGCAATTGCAAATTGGTATCTACCGATTGAGTTTGATAAGTTGTTTTGAATGAGTGTCGGCCAACCGCTTGAGATTTCTATCCGTGTCAGTTCAAGTGTGTTTTGGGCTAGATTAATATCTACAGCAATGTATCCATTCCTGGTTGCATCTAGTGTAATGCTTATTTGAGTGTTAGGTTCCATGAAGATTCTTCTTCCATAAATCTGCAGATATCCTGAACCAAACGTTATAGTGTTATTGCCAGCACTCACTGGAATCTCATTACCTAATCCTTTAATGATGCCAGCTGGTATTAAATCAAATAAATGATAGTTGATATCTGCATCATCTTTACTGGATACTGTTGCACCATCAAATGTAATTTTTCTAAGTGCCATACTATTTACCCTCCAATATTAATCTTAGTTTTTCTGTAAGTTTTATGCGTTGTTCACCAAGTGTAATCATGTAATCTTTTACTGACCCCTTCATTTCGATGCGAGATAATATCGTAATCCAACGCTTTTCACCGTGGATGAATAGCACCTTGTCACCTAAATGCACATTCTGGAATGGCACAAAAACAGAATTATCCTGTGCAATACTAAATGCTATATGATGCATGTATTCTTCCTTTAACATCTCTTGACTAGCTATATCTAACAGAGTCATCTTTTCATTTTCGATTGCTTGATAAGAGATTTCTATCTTTGAAATATACATCGCTCCAGATGTTGCTCTTAAACTGATTTCGATGCTTCCACTTGACTCATTGATTTTTCCAGTTGTGTAGGTAGCATTTGACAATGAAGAGATGATTTTAAAGTTCGTGGAAAACTGACCCACTTGGATTTTATATTCATTTTGTATGGATGCCGTCGCTAGTGTTATTTTTACTTCTGTTACTTTAATACCTGTACCCAAACCTGATAATGCCGTCTGTAGATAAAATACCTGGGTATTTGGATTTGATGATGAACCAATCTGTACACCTCTTGCACTAACCGTACTATCGAATCCGATATGTGTCGCAGATGATTGGATCCAACTAATACCAGAAAGCGAAATTGTTCCTGAAGCAGTTTTTACTTGCCCGGAAGAGAACAAATGTAAGTACAATTCTCCACCGAGTTCATCATCTTTATATAGCCTTTTTTGTTCTATGACATCATATAGACGTCCTGGTGCGTTTCTTTCTGTTGTAATTGAACCATCATCAAGAAGATAGAACGATTGAACTGATGTATGTCTTATATTTTCTATACTTGGCACAAAAGTCATTTTATTGAGTCTTGGTGTAAGATTATCATTTATGATTAGCCCTCTAATCATAGGAAAATTTGATGACAAAACATGTTCCTTTGTAGCGTCTACTGTAACAATCTTAATATGCGTAATCATTCCGTTGACTATACCTAGTCTTACATGTAATCTAATTTTATACTGCTTGTAGATGTCTTTGTATATATCGCTAAACTTCACTAGGTCATCACTTGATGCTTGAATGTTTCCTTCAATCAACACTTGATTTTCGAACTTCAAAAACGGTTTATTTTGATAAGAATCAATATTGTCACTATATTCATTTCTAAGATATCTAATGAGCTCATTCCCAATGTTTCCTGTGAATTTAGATACTCTTAGATCAAAATCAATTGAGGATAGATAATCCATTGAGTTAATCTTAATTTGCCCTATATCTGTAGTTTCAATACTTGAGACTGAACCAATATAGAAAAATGATCTTTCATGGAGGATGATAATATCTCCAACGATTGCTTTCGTACGGTTATTGTTTGTTACAAAATAACAATTTTGATTGATGACTACATCAAGAATAATTTGATAGTCGCTTGAGATACTCAGTTCTTCCTTAAATTCAAAGTGAAGTTTGTCAAATATCATTATCTTCATACTAGTTCGCCTCATACTCTTCGAATATGGTTAAGTAGCATTTAGTTTCTGATGTTACTCCACTCTCAAAATAAATTTCAGATTCACCGATAGGTAGTTTTAAAAAGTTCGTACATGTGAAGTCTTGTTGATCATAAATATTAACACCATTTCTTTTGATGTATGCATCATTGGAGACGGATGATATTTCAAATGTACCATCGCTACTTAAAAGCAATCTCATCGTTTGTAGAATGACTCCGTATTGTTTGACTGTCATCACAGGATTACTTACAGATCCAACGATTTTGATAATCATTTCTGCTGGATTGTGACCATAGTTGAAATAACGAATCTTACCATTGCTTGATGCATCATAAGTATGCATATAAGAGTATGGATACACTTTTGCACCACTTGATTCATTGACATCAATCTCAATTTATCGTTTCTTTAACCAACTCGAAAGTTTATCTAATCTGAGTATTGATTTTAAAACACCAAACTCAAGTTGTCCTTTTGTAAGTTCTACAATCTCAACGTAACAATACTTTTCATCAACAGCTCTGTAGTATAGATATAAGACTTTGCTTTTCTTAATGTATTCAACAAAACTCAAGTATCCCTGATATCCTTCAAAGAAGATTAAACCTAATGTCACTTGACTAATAGGTGATTGACTTGTAAACATTTCTGATTTTGACCCATATTGAAAATATGTATTTTCTTTAATGATGCCTAATCCTTCGATGGATGAAATAATGACATTTTTATTCAATTTGAAATCAATACCAATCTCATTTTTGAAGTATAATTCTCTCATTAATAAGCACCTCCTAGTGCTTTGTTAATCGAGTTGATATCAAACGATGACGAAGTTGTGTTGACAGTCACATGGTTTGTGGTTGAATTATTCGTTGTGTTGCCATTATTCTTTTGAAAAAGTTTTCCTGTAAATAAATCTCCAAAGAAGCCACCAACACTTTTTAATGCACCACCGATACCATCAAATATTTTCATCACATTGTCTGCTATCCACGTAAAGGCATCAATGATCATCTCCAATACCCATAGGATTGGTTCTAACAATATGAAGATAACTTCAAGGATTGGTGCTAATATATTTGATAAAATGTTACCTACTAATGTGATGAGTGGTGCGAGTGCTTCAAAAATATAAGCGATAAAATCAAGTTGGTTAATGAGTGGTGCGAGGAGTGTCTCAATAAGTGGTGCAAGTAAAACCATAATTGATGTAATAATATCAATAAAAACCATCAGAATTGAAAGTATAGGTTCAAGTACTGCAAAGATTATCTTTAAAACTGGTTCTAGAACTGCTACTAATACGTTGATTACGACTTCTAAGATAGCTACAACCGCTCCAATCACTGAAGCTAATACATTTAAAATTGCATTGAGTGGTGTCAATATGGAATTGATTAGACTAACAATGACACCAATAATTGTTCCTATTAATTGAATAACGATATTTAATATCTTCATGACTGGTTCTAAAACTGATTGGATGAGTTTTAACACTTGACCGATTAGTAAACCTATCAAATCTATGACAATATGTAGAATTGGTTTTAGTGCATCAAATATCTTAAGAACTTCTTTTACGAGACTAATTACGATTGGTAATATTTCTTCTATTAGACTCAGCATGTTTCCAATAACCTTACCCAATATATCCACAAGAACTTCAAATACCGCTTCGATGACTGGCATGATGCCTTCAATCAACTTTACCAAAACATCTATCACTTGATGAATCGCACCAATCAACACATCAATAACTGGTTGCAGTTTAGTAATGAGGGTCGAAATAAGAGCTCCGATAGACTCTAATAGTTTCCCCAATGTTTCCATTAGTGATTTAAGCAATTCTCTAAACTTCTCGTTTTGAAACAAGATTATTGCTAGCGTAGCAATTAGTCCAACAAGGGCAATTTTACCTATTGCAAAGCCTTGGAAGAACTTGAGTATTGCACCACCAGACATAACACCTTGTAGTGTTTTAATCATAGGTATTAACTTAAGTACAATCGTTATCACAGGTCCAATCGCTGCTAATACTCCTAGAAGTATTCCAACCGTAGTTTTCATACCATTTGATAAGTTTGACCACCAGTTAACTAGGCTTCTTATTGCTGGAACCACTTTGCTTTGAATCAAATCCATCATCTTCTGCAAAACTGGAACAACTTCCATAGCGATACTAACACCAAGACTTGAAAAACTTTGCTTGAGATTATCTATTGAGTCAGTAAACTTACCAGCAACGTTAGCTTGTTCTGTTGTAACGATGCCTAGTTCTCGTGCTTGATTTCTTAAAGTATTTATTTCTGAAGAAGTTGATTGTAGTATCTGAGCTAGTTCAGTTCCAAGTTTCTCACCAAATATTTCGTTTGCAAGTGCTGTACGTTCTGCTTGATCCTCAACTTTAGATAATGAGTCTCTAATGAGTTCAAATGCTTCATCCGTTGATTTGCCAATCAAATTATCTGAACTTAACCCCATCTTCATCAGTGTTGATGCATATTTGTCTCCGCCCTGGGATACTTCACCAAGAATAGAGTTTGTCCTCACTAATGCTTTTTGAAGATTATTCGAATCAACTGCTAGTATCTTAGCTACATAACCCCACTCTTGATATGCTTCTACAGATAGATAAACTTTTGATGCATTATCTGCTATCTCATCTGCTGTTTGCATAGATTTGACGGATAAAGCAGCAAGAGCTGTCGTTGCTGCAACAATCGGCAAAGTCAAATGCTTGGTAAATGATGAACCAACTTTCTTTAAGTTCTCAGTATTCATTCCACCGATTTTTTTGATTTGCATTTCAGTTTCTCTTAACTCTTTATTGAGTTTATTAACATCTGATTCTGCATACTCGACGGATCGTTTAACTTGGTTAAACTGTTCTTGTGATATAGCACCGACTTGAAGTGCTTTTTTCGCTTCTTCTAGACGTGCGTTTTGAACTTCCAAACGCTTTTTAGTGTTTTCAAGAATACTATTAAGTTTGTCTTGTTTTTCTTTCCATTTTTCTAGATTGGTACTATCAAATTTTAAAGAGTTATTGATTGCTTTTAGATCTTTTTGTTCTTCCTTTAACTCTCCATTAATGTCCTTTAATTTTTGGTCAAGATCTGATGTATCTAGACCGAGTTTTATGTTTAATCCCTTAATGGTTTCTGCCATCGTCTTGACCACCTTTCATTAAAGTAGGAACTTGTTTATGTCAGTTTGTGTTGCTCGTCTATGACCGGACTCTCCATCCATAGCCTTAATGCGTAATTCAATAACTTCAAAGTAAGTTTCAATACTAAAAAACTCACTGTCACGAATTGGAATACCCAACTCACCTAGATTTAAAATAATAGATGCAGTAATGGGAGAAGTATCTAGCGTTTCTCGATACTTCCCCCCACTACGTTTTTTGTTGTACTAAATACCTCAGCGATTACCTGGCTAAGTTTTGTAAGTTCTTCTTGGTTGGATAATATATCAAAGTCAAACTCATTTAAGAAGTCGTCATAACTTTTGCTCGTAAATGGTTTATGCAAGATATAGAATATTCTAAAAATGGTATCAATGACTTTCGATACATCATCATTACCATTACCTAATTTATCAATGCCTGAAATATCACTAAATAATTCAGAACCAAATGTATTCTTATATGAAATAATCGAATATAAGGATGATTTTAAACGGTATTCTCTTCCTGAGATACTAACTTGTTTTTCCATATTATGACCCCACAATCACTGGTAATTCTGGCTTACTCGTTAAAAAGGCTGGATAGTTCTCATCACTTTTGTGTGCAACAACATGTGTAATCAGATAATTGCCTACTTGAACTGGTTCAGCAACAATAGATAATGAAATACTATTTGCTTCTGCAGATTCACCTTTAGTTTTGGTTGCCTCGTTAATTGGTGTCACTGAACACTTAAAAAACCAAACACGACGTGCTTCTTGGTCTCCTTGAAACTCAAAACCAAGTGCGAATTTTTCCGTCTTTGCATTGTTGATTTCTACAAGATTACCGTTTGCTAACTTGATATATCCTAAGATATTGGTTTTAAAATCGTTATCTAGTTCTGTCAACTTTAAAGTAATATTTCTACCTGCATTTTGAGTTAGCGTTGCAATTACAGAATCATCTGCATAAATACGTTCACTTCCACCAATGACCTCAGACGAAAACTCTTGAGCCCCGTATAATCTCACAGGATTTCCATATGTTTCTACATCGTTAGCAGATGAAATCTTAGAATAATAGACATTTGTAAGTCCAAAAGATACTTTGTTTCCCATATTTAATAACCTCCCTTTGTTATAATTTGTACTTCATATACTCTATTTAAAGAGTAGTCATCGTTTTGATAACTGCTGATCATGCGATGTGGCAATTCTTTTTCATTTAATCTTGATTCGAGTCGGTGCATTAAAGCTTCACTTCTTTTCTTGGTGACCAAAGTAATGTGATATGTCACTTGATAGATGAGCACCTTATTATCAGCATTTACTGGTTTCTTACTAACGATATGCCAGACAATAAATGGCATTTTTTGATTTAAATCATCGTTATCATGTAAATTGTCTAAGTAAAAGACATTTTGAGTCACTGGTTTTAAAGCTCGATAAATCGGATCATTTCGCAGCGCCATTTTGGATTATCTCCTTTAAGTCTTCTAGCATCTTTGGAGTGAATTTATCATATCCTGGTATTAGAAAAGGTCTACCTTTAACAAATTTACCACTTGTATGCTTGAATCCAAGTTCAATTAAATGAACCAGTTTCCCTTTTGTCTTTGAAGATATATAGGTTGTATCTCCAATCTTGGTTTTGATAAATGAATCAGCAAGATGATTTGAACCAGAATCACTCCTTGGGCAATTTGTTTTTATGTACTCAAGTATTTGATCTGCTGTTTTATCTATGCGAGTATCCATCTCTCTTACAACGTCTTCACCATATTTCTGAATAAGTTTATTCACACTATCAAGCATTTTATCCACTAATGAAATCCTCAGCTGTTAACGTAGTATTTGATAAATAAAGTTCTATATATTGACCTAAATCATACGTTCTTTCAACTTTATAGAATGCAGCACCTACTTTTACAAACTTTTCTCCTCCATAGAGGAATGACACAACAAGAACTTTTCTGATAATGTTTAGTTTTGTCTGGACACTTGTTTCAAACTCATTTGTTGTTAAACTGCGTTCAACTCCAATGACTTCTTTAGATGACAAGACTATGTACTTCTCTTTTTTCTTATCAACTTTGATTAGACTAATACGTATGTTAGACATTTCATTCACCCTTTGATATAGCCAACTGATTCAAAATCGTATAAAAACTAGAGGGTAGTTCACGCACACTACCATCAGTTTTAAACCCAAAGAATGTTTTGCAGTAGATTAAAATCAACGTCACTACTATCTCTGAGTTGTTTATGGTATCTTGACTAACCCCTGTTGAGGAGATGAGTTCTTTACATGAAAGTATATGAACTTCAATCTCCCCATCAGCGAATGTTTCTGATTCAGGAATTAGAAGACTCCTTTTCACTTTGTTCAGTAAAAAGTTGTCCATAAAAATTATTCTTCAGGGGTTGCTGTACTTGACCCTTTGACAACACGAACAAAACCTTGATACCCAACGACGTTACCACCAACGAACACAGATGCTTTGTAGCAAATAATCCCTTGCTTAAACTTATAATCGTTTGATTTGGAAATTTCGATTGGTGAGAAGACAGCGACTTCGTAGTTTTTTAGCGATCCGTATGCCATTGCATATGCACCTTCTGGTGTTTGACTGTTAGAAAGTGAACTACAGTTTGAATTGATGATATAAGGAATTCCATCAATCGTGTGATTCACATAATCAATCGAATGCACTTTTCTGCCTTCTTTTGTTCTCAATCCAGCAAATGCACGTAAATCATGCTTGTTGAGAATCAGTACTGCACCACCCTCAACATCTTCATTTCCACCATAGGCAAAAACAATATCATCAAGGGTATTTTCATTGATTTCTCCAATTGATAGATCTTCTGTATCACTAAGAGCAATGGCTTTATCGGAGAATAATCCAGTAAAGTTATTTGCTGTACCAGCACCTCTTAAAATTTCCAATGAGAGTTTCTTCTTTAAACTGGTTTTAATATTTTTGATAACTTCTGCTTGGTAGTTAACGCTTGGAAGTTTTTCAAGTTCTTCAGTAATTTCTGTATATGCTGTTAGCTTACACTTTGTAATAGTCACATAACCGAAATCAGGTTCAGTTTCATGATAATCTTCGCTTTCATTTGTATATCCAGCTGTACCGGATTCTTTCACAAATGTTTTCTTGTAAGTCTCGCCACCATTTAAGTTGATAAGATTGATGTTATCTACTAGTGAACTAACCTCACTAAATGGATAAGCTGTTAATTTATTATCAACATGCTGTGGTAAGAGAATTTCATCTTGTGACACTTGGACGATACGTTTTTCTCTTAAATCAACACCACGTTTTTCAAGTACCTCAACATTTAATTCATTTTTCTTTTCAACAAGAACATTTGTTGGAACAAACTTTGCTGCTAAAAGCAATTTTTTGTCAATGACATTTCTTTCTGATACAAGTTTATCGAGTTCTTGTTCAAGTGTTTCTAATACTGGAAGTTCAGCCGTTTCAGACTCTGCTTTAATCGCTGCAATACGAACTTCGATTTCTTTTTTTCTAGCGTTTAAATTCATATTATTGAATATCTCCTTTGATTTTGATTTTTTTTCTTATGATCTCTTTTTGGTGTTCATGCTTTAAGTTTTCCAACTCCCTAGTATCGTTATCCAACAACTCTAAGCTTCTCGCATAAACGCTCGTTCCCTCATAAGCAGGAACGTCTACAATAGACACATCATACAGTCGATCAATCTTTTGAATGGTTCTTATCGGAATCGTACCAGTTCTATCCCAGGACTGGTTCTTTACTGTAAATGCAAAGCTCATCTTATCCAAAAGTCCGCTTTTAACCATTTTATAGATGTCTTGATTGGATTGTGTATCCAGTAGTTCAGCTCTAATTTTTAACCCCACTTCATCAACTTCAAGTTCAAGTGATTTGTTTCTAGTTCTTGCAATTACTAAGAAGTTGTCTTGGTGATTGTACTTTAAGGGTACATCTTTCATATTTGTTTCAGTAAGTGCATCTATTGCTATGATTTCTTTAAATCCATGTGCTTCAGTTCCAATAAGTGTTTGCTCATTAAACTTGATAGCGTAACCTTCAATAATCATTTTTTCTTCACTTACTGCTTGGATTTCTGATATTCGAGTTTCTTTATTTATCATCTTTGTCATCCTTTCCGACTTGGTATTGATCCGCATATTTTGCATTTACAAAGTTAAGACTTTGAATCCGTTTGTTACCTTCTTCAATAGGTGGATATCCTAACACTCCACGAGATTCATTAATTGAAAAAATGCCTAATCCCATTAGTTTTTCAATTGCAGTAATCTTACTTGACCATGAAGCATAGTTTAACCGTTCACCATAAAACATAACTTGCTCACCCTCTGTAAGACTTTTATCTGTTAGGAGAGCTTTGCTGAATGCATTAGATAAAAATATGGAAATAGGTTCGAGTGTGTTTTCATAGAATGCATTGTATTCATTCTCATCATATTTTGAGTTTAAAATTGACTCACTTACTCCAAAGTAGTTAAGTATCTTATTTTGTACAAACGTGAGTGTTTCTTTGTCAATAATCTTTGGATCAATCGAAAGCGGGATATAATCTGCTTTCATATCAACTGGGATTATACTTGAACCATTCTTATCTCGATTCGTCTTAAGTGCTTCATCAAAGATATCTTTCTGTTTCTGCTTATCCTTTTCTGATAGCATTGCATTCATCTTTAGTAACCCTTTTACTTGAAAACTTGATCGTAATGCATTCTCTAATCCGGTTAATAAGTTTTCATTCATATTGATACTCTTTAGTAGTTGCTTATGATTTGATATCGCACCATCACCACCAAATAGTTCATGATTTTTATAAAGTCTTTTTAAATGAATGAGTGACTCATATGGCAATGTATATGTTTTTCCATCACCAAAGTCCATATCAAGAAATAGTGTATCTCCTAAATCTTGCTTTATTTCTACTTTGACTGGGTTGAGTGGATATAGACCTGTTAATTGGTTTTTCTGATTAAATGAAAGATATATGAAGCAATTGTTGTTGGTTAACAAGAGACTAACAACTTTATATATGAATTCTGATGTTGTCATAAGTTCATTAGGATAGTGCGAGAGTCGGAAATTGATTTCATCCTCTATGACTTCAACAGAGCCTTCTTTACCGTGTTTAATATGTTTAGGTTTTAATTTACTAATATGGGAAGCGATTCGATCGATACATATCTCTGCAATGTCACTATCTTCAGTACGTTTTGAATTTGACATCATATAGCTGAGATTGGCCGAGAAAATATTGAACTCGTTTGATGAAATTATCGTTTTTTTCTTCTTAAATACATCAAAAATACTCATCTTATCATTCCCTCATATTCTGATTTGTATCGATTAAGAACCGCATATGCAATAATCAACGCAACCGCACCATCAATTCGTTTAAACTTAGATCCTAGTTTGGATGGTTGAATGTTTCCATTAATGTCTACCTTAGCCTGTGTATTCGCTAGGTTCCATTTCATCATAGGATTGTTATTGTAGTTAACCACTTTATTTTTAAGGTCAGCTTCTAATTGTTTCATCGGCTCTGATAATGAATATATGCCTTGTCTAACTTTTTCTAAAATAAATCCAGCTTCTTCCATTTCCTTTACCCAATAAAGTGAGTTCCATGGATCATAACCAATCCATAGCGGTCTAATACCGTTCTCTCTTATCATCTTAATAAACCAGTTTGTAACTAGAGAGAAGTCATTTTGACTTCCTGGACTTAAGGTAATTAATCCTTGGGAAAGCCATATATCATATGGTGCATTATCTTCTTCTTTACGCTTCTCTAAAACTTCTGATGGCATAAAGTATTGTGCATGAACATACTTTTTTCCACCTTTGACTATCAACAATAACGCCACAGTCAAATCAGTTGTATTTGATAAATCAACACCGCCTATTGCATAACTATCACTAATTGATTTCATCGTATAGGTTTCAGTGTTATTTACATCTTTAAATTCTAACCATGCGCCTTGATCTGTTTGCTTGATATTGAAATCTTTACAAAGCATTGTCACTTTCATGGAATGGTCATTTCTTGATTTATTCATGATGTCTTCAAGGTAACTTGGTAGTTTTACCGTTCCTAGACTTGGATTAGATTTTTGCCATGTTTTTTTATCGTGATAGATTTCATCTACACTGTCTTGTGTATATAGCCATGGCAGAATATGTTCATCTTCAATCTCTTTTTTAATAAGTTTTCTGCAGTAGGTCAGTTTTGAATCCAGAAATCCTTGAGTGACAACGCCTTCTGTTGTAATGATAAATATAAGTGGTTCAATCTTTGTTGACTGAGATTGCTTGATTGCATCATAAACTTTAGAATCAGTCATCTCATGAACTTCATCAATACATCCTACTTCAATATTGAAACCGTCTTTGTTTCTACTTTGAGCAGATAGTTTCTTTATCTTGTTTTTACTCTTAGGTGAGTATATATAAAAAATGTTTTTCTTAGAATACTTCTCATTTCTTAAGGTCTTTGAACCCTCTCGCATGTTATTAATTTCTTCAAACAAAATAGATGCTTGATCATTAGTATTAGATGCACATACGATATCTGTTCCACCACTCGAAAGAAAGAATTCTGCCAAGTCAATTCCAGCAATAAATGTTGTCTTTCCATTTTTTCTTGCCACCAGGAGTACTACTTCGTTAAATCTCCTAAGACCTGTTTCTTTATATTTGAATCCATAAGCTGTTTGAAGCAATGCTTTTTCCCATAACTCAAGTAAGAAAGGATGTCCATTGAATGGCGATTTGGTGTGTTTACAAAAGGTTTCAATAAATCTAATTCTTGCTAAACCAGGCAAGGGATCAAAAACAAATTTCGGATTGCTTAATTCTGATATCAAGAAGTCAAGTTGGTCTTTTAGTTCTTTCCCAACAATGATATTTCCTTTTTCAATTTCTTGATAATACTGGATTAAGTAATTTTCTTGTATCATGACAATCCCTTTAAGAATTTTTCCAACTCATCATCTCCATCATCACTAGACTTTCCAATGATTGTATGTATGTTTTTCATGAGTGATGAAAAAGTTGATAATGTACGGTTGTAGTGTTTACTTGCTTCTGTTTGCTTTTGTCTACCATTTTTGTTGATTTGAATTGCACCATAGGTACTAATCTGTTCTTTCAAAATGTCCAATTCAACTAACAAAAAAGAAGCTTGTTTAACAAGTTCTTCAACTAAACACTTTTTACTTGGTTCTAGTTTATCAATACCTAGTGATTGGGCTAATCTATTGTATTCATCAAACACGCATTTGTAATTACTCATCATAACGCTCCTGGGGTTCCTCAAATATTGCTTCTGGACATAACAGAATGTCTCCGACTAGTGTGATTCCAGTATATTGTTTGAATAGATTGTTAATAGGTAATCCTAGGATTAATCCTTCTTCATTGCAAACGATTAAATGATTATTGTATCTATTTGGATAAAGTTCAATTAATCCCTCTACAAGGCTTTGAAGCTCCTTGAGTGTGAAGTATTCGTCCTTGGGGTTAATGCGCCTTAAAGTGCCATCTTCTTTGAATAGCATTGCATATTTGGTTTCATCCTGGTTCTCAAATATTCTCATTGGCAAAACCACTTGATTGTTACATTGATCACAGCAACTATTCCCATTAAAAGGCTTTGGATTATTCCCGTATTCGGTGAATCGCTTTTTGCATACAGAACATGTTTTTATGTCACTCATTAGATTTCACCATCCCTTTTCATCTTTTCAAATTCTTCTTTTACAATTTGCTTTGTTCTCAATCTTTCAGCTTCTCTATATTCTTCAGTTTCTTCAACATATGATAAAGTTACATCTGCTCTTGTGCCTTTTGTTAGACCATCATATGCTTGATTCAGGACTCGTTGTAGTTGATCATGAGATTGTACTTCACCACTTAAATATTTGGTGTCGCCATTTTGCTTTACTGTTATTTGATATTTGATTGCCATTGTTAATATCTCCTTGTCGATATATAGGGTTTATCCCTTAAACAAACAATACCGCATAAAGAAATAAAGTCTATTAGATAGCAGTATTTCATTTATGAAAACCAATTCTGCGAGGGAACCTACATGAAAAGCATTTGGAGTGCGAGTCAGAGGTAGGAATGAGCCTATTTAGATGTCTGTTTACCACTTGGGTTTCTGTTTCTTTGACTTCAATTATCCATCGTTATGGTGATTATACCGCTTGCTTATATTTGTCATAGGTTGGCTCAGAGCATACAAAGTTTTGTCAAGTTTTGATTGTTGCGGTATAGGGGGTGCAGTTATGATTTTTAGCATGAAAAAAGACCAGCAATAATCGCTAGTCTAAAGGTTTTGATTGAAACTGAAATTCGATTTTCCAAAAAAAATTGCCCCACGTATTTTGGAGGTGGGGCGTTCGGTGTGGGCTTGACTTCTATTAATTAAGATTAGGGGGTATCTAATTTTATGTTTCTAATACGTTTCACATTTGTTTTTGGAAAACTATATGAATTGCTAGTTTCTGTTTTTAAAGTCATCATATTTTCACTAATATCGTATTTTAAGACTTCACCTTTTATATATTCATTGGATAATGTATAAAGTTCAACTTTATCTCCGACTTTTAAAGTGGACAGAAAACTTTTAGTTTTGTTAATAAATTTTTTATCGTATTCTACGATTCCATTTTGTTGATTATATACCCATATCTCTTTTTCACTTTTCCCTTCATTCAAAATTATTTGACGACTACCAACATATTTACCATCAAGATGATTGACTTGACTGAATAATTTAAATTCATCACTATTGTTATCAAAATTTGAAAAATAGAACTTATCAGTATCAATTTGACTGACATCCGGGTTTTTAACTTTAAATTCATTTATCTTCATTTGCATTTGAGAATATACATTAGGATGCTGTACCATTAATAATGTACTTTTATTTATATCTTCACCCGCGATACGATTTATCATTGCTTTTTTGGGACTCTTGAAAAACTCTAACTCAGTTTTGTTATGGACTATGACAGAAAATAATTCTGAGCCAAAACTTTCTTCATAGTTAGATTCTAGTTCATCAAGACTATATATATATCTAAATGTATCAGTAAATTCATAATATATGATTAATAAATACAAAGATGACAGTGCGAATACTACTTGAAGTATATTTCCATATTTAGGGATTGAATCTATATAATTATGTTTTAAATCATTATATGCTTCTGTCCAATCAACATTTATAATTTCATCTTTATTTTTATCTATTTTTCTAGATATTGTGCCTCCAATTTTACTTTTTGAATCATCAAACAATCCAAACGGCTTAATTTCTTTGTTATGTTTTATGAATTTAAAAATATTATCGTTAAGGTTAATGCTTTTATCTTTAAGATTAATCTTCTTATTAATATGTGAAAGACAATCCTTGTATCGCCAATCAGTTCTTATTTTCTGATTAGCCTTTTCTTGATGAAAATATTCATCAGAATACTCTGTATTATTTTTATCCACATTATAAGGATATATTTTAGCTTCATAAAAGTCTTTTGCTATAGACTCTATTTTTGAAACCGTTGATAATAAGAGGTCTGCAATCTCATTCGAATAAACATACATTTGTTGATCATCAAAAGATATTGAATGTGAAAGTTCAATTATTCTTTTTTCAATTTTGTTGTATCCCATCCAATATGGATTTGTCCAATAGATTTTTCTCAAAAAAACACCCCTTCCCCATTTACTTTATTATACAAGAAAAGACCCTATATTTCTATAAGATCCCCATTTTTATCAAACATATATTCAGCTTTTTTACCGTGTGTTTCTTTGTTGTGACATTTTCGACACAAGCATTCGAGGTTATCTAGATTTAGTGATACATTGGAATCATTAACATTATACTCTGTTAATGTTATTTTATGATGTACATCTTCAGCCAAACCACCACATCTATTGCACCTATAATTTTCAGTCATCATCTTATATTTTCGTTGCTTTTGCCAAACTGA
>WPCG01062862.1_pt1 | contig 21532 bp, 22 predicted proteins | sample 5403311 | NCBI WGS metagenome assembly WPCG01 (sample SAMN12869467, study PRJNA574797) | sludge metagenome | isolation source: wastewater treatment of Control | place: China:Beijing | collected 2019-05-17 | reverse complement strand
GCTAATAGATCCAACCTCATTCTGTTGAATGTATTGAATTCATAACCTGTGGTCTGAAGTAGTCCATCTAGGAAGCTATCCTCAACCACTTCGTACTCACCGTCGTTGTTTTTCTTTAGAAGACCAACATCAACCAAATCGGACAAATTTGTAGCACCAGCAATAGTTTTAAACCTATTGCCATAATCCTTCATAGTTCTTTCTGCTGCTTCATAGCTTTCCTGGTGGAAGTCTAAGTAATTTCTCTTAGAGTCAGCATCCTTAAATTTGCCTTCTGTATCTATACCGAATCTTCGTCTTAGTGTAGAAGAGATTTCCCTACCTACGTGTTCAGAGTAGTCTTTCCAGTAATTTTCGTTTGACAGCTCTTCTACATCAAAGGTAACTCCTTTAAGAAGTCTTTTGGTTATTTCTCGTCTAAGTGCTTTTTGGGAAGACTCACCCATTTCCCAAGCACCTATTTTATCCATCAAAACATCTACAGTATAATGTATCTGGTTGGTCTCACCTTGTTTGACACCAAAATCCATTAGTCCTTTTATGGATTCTGTTTTGGAAACAAGTTTACCATCGAAGTGTGACCAGCGTTTCTCCTCACCAAATTCACCTGTGGCGAGTTTATGGATATTCCTGTCCATACTTGACAAGTAAGCTGGGATGATGTCATTAATAGTCCTGTGGGTACGGACATCAAAATAAGATGGATCCTCCAACTCTTCAAGTCCGGTAGCTGTAATCTTTACAGAACTTCTTTCTGGGGCTATCATAGATAGTAAATTATCTATGATGGGATTTGAGTGTCCTTTACTTGCCAATGTATTCAAGACCATCGGCAGGTTACCACCATATTCCCTAAGCAGATTATCTACGTTGGTAAGGCCAGGAATCTTTTTGATGTGTGGAGCTACAAATTTCTCCAACATCTTTTCGGATTTATCTCTAGCCCATCCTCCGGCAAAGTCTCCTACAATACTACCCAATATTTGTGCTGCGTTAGTTCCTTCATCCACATTGAACTGGTCAGTGGCCATACCAATGGCTGCAATACCTTCTCCCAATTGACCTTTCAATCTTTGGAATATAGGTGCAAGACCACCGCTTAGCTTATTAATGGTGGCATCAGCCATTCGTTGTCTTAGACTGGCTTTGATGAATTCAGCTCCCTTCATCTTAACAAAGTCAGGTAAGGCAGTGTTAGTTTGAATATTGGACATGAATTCATTCATGAGCCCATACTGTGTAGTATGTAACTCATGTGTTTTGGCAAGGATGTTTATTATCTTATATCCTTGCTCAAGAGATTTCTTCTGATAATTGATTGTAACTTTCTCATTAAATTGAGAAAGTCTTCTGATTGCATTAATAGTCATAGAACTCGACTTGATAGTAGAGTCTGCTATTTTAGCATCTTTCAATCTATTAACGTGTTCTCTTTTAAGTTTATCTACTTCATTCTTCTTTGTGAATTTTAGTAGATCATTAATTCCTTTTATTTGGCCATCTAACTCAGAGTCACCAGATTGGTCGCCATCACTACCATCGTAGTTCTCTTCTCTGATTCCTTTTTCTAAACCCCTCATCCATTCGGGAATTTTAGAGGACAGACCAGGTGCTGTTTCATCCACTATTCCGGTCACATCTCTGATGAGTTTTCGACCTTCCTGTTCGTTAGCACCTACTACTTCCGAGATACCTTTCGAAAGTTCATCATATGTATCGATGGCCCCAGAGAAGCCTTTACCTAGGGTTTTCCCTATAAGGCGCTTAATTTTGTCCGAATCTAAAAATTGTTTTTTGACAGCATCTCTGGCAGTTTTGGTGAAATCTGTTCTGGGATTTCTATCCCCACTATCTTCATCGGGGAATAAATCATCTCCATCATAATCAAGATCATCTAGACCTTCGAGATCATCGAGGTCTAGATCATCAAAGTCTACACTATCTTTTTTCGCCATGGGATATACCCCCTATATGAAAAATCAAAGAACATACAATCTTTCGGAGGACTGACATGTCTGTGAAAGTAGATCCTATTTTTGCATGGATTCTCCACGCAGAAGACGATGAATTAAAACATATACAAGAAGTATCAAGAACAGATACGTTCGATGGGGCAAGCAACGAGTTCCACGACGATGGTTTGTTCAGTACACGTATCTTTGGTAGAGTGGGTAGTCCAGAAAGGGATGAGAGGTACGGTAAGATTAATCTTAAAGTAAGAATCTTCCACCCAGCTTTTTATGAACGCCTAGGTATGGTTAAAAGACTATATAGAGACATTCTAGATGGTACAGCTACTGCCATATTCGATAAGAATGAAAAGGACTTTGTACGAGATACAGGTCCTGATGCTGAGACTGGTTATTCTTTTTTCATGAGACACTTCAAGAAAATAGAATTCAGAAAGAATACATCTAATAGGCGTTCTGAAAACATCGACTTTATAGTAGATAGGATGGAACGCGCTACCATGAAGAACCTCATCGTGATACCAGCTGGTATCAGAGATGTGGAGATGGATGAGAATGGTAGACCACGTAAAGACGAAATCAATGACTTCTATACGAGAGTGTTATCCATTGCTGGTAGCATCATCATGTCATCTGATCTTGAAACCGATGCTTACGACCAGGTAAGAAGATCTCTAACACACGCTATCTATGACCTATATAAACATATTGAAGGATTCATAGGTGGCGAGAAGTTCATTAATCAGAAAGTAGTATCTAGAAGAGTGCACGATAGTACACGTAACGTACTAACGTCAATGAATACAGGTGGTCTGTATCTGGGTGCACCCAACTCGCCCACATTTGATGCCACTACTGTAGGTGTACACCAAGCTGCTTCTACATTTGCACCACATGTAATTGGATGGCTTCGTAGGGGTGTCTTGGATAAAATAGTTCAAGCTGATGAGGGTGTTGTACCACTCATTAATAAGAAAACACTTAAGATTGACTATGTGCAATTACAGCCTATGACTCGGATGAGATTTACTTCTGAAGACGGCATTCGTAGCCTAATCGATAGATTGCGCAATGTACAAGATAGACACAAGCCAGTGGAGTTGGATGGATATTATCTAACGCTCATTTATCAAGACGATAAATACTTCAAGGTATTCGACGACATTAACGAACTACCTAGTAGTTTTGATAAGAACAAAGTAAGACCTATTTCACTAGTCGAGCTGATCTATTTGTCTGGATACAATAAATGGGGCAAGTTGTTTGCCACTGTAACTAGATATCCAGTAAATAATGAAGATTCTATTTATCCTACTAGACTGTATTGTAAAACAACAGCAAAGGGATTAATGCTTCGTGAGTTAGGATATGATTGGGAACCAATCGAAAATAATGAAACTACGTCCTACACTGCTGTGGAGTTCCCAGATAGAACAGTTAGTGTCTTCCACGATAGTCAAGGAATATCACCAAGTAGACTTATGGGCTTATCGGCCGATTTCGATGGAGACACTGGAAATTTCGTAGGCATACATAGCGAAGAAGCAAATAGGGAGATTGATGACTACCTGGGTACAAGAGAAGCTTGGGTTAAACAAGATGGTGAACTCAGGGTAGATATAGCCTACGATACGGTAGACTTGATTGTAAGAAACTTAACTGGCAGATTCGACCATGTAAGAAACGTCAAGTCAGATCAAATCAAATCTGGAGGATAAGAATGAGTACCATGCTTCGGAAAGACCTGTTCGTATTGAGACACGGTCTATTTAGAAGATCACACATCTCAGATCCAGTTATAAATGAGATTAAGGATTTATCATTACCTAGAGAATCCATATATCACTTTATGGATTACGATGGTCTAGTACAAGGTCCTAGAGTGTCTGAACCACTGATGCAGCGTGTAGAAGGCATTAGATATATAGATCACCTCACAGAGTATGCTAACCCTGAAACCAGGCCAATTAAGAAAGCTGGTGTGAATCCAATTCAGTTGATCACAGAATATAGATCCAGAAATAGATCCTTTAGAAGGATGATGGATCCTGTACGAAACGGGGCTGATCCAAGAGCACTATTAATCTATAACTACTCTTTGATACCAGCATCCTGGACATTCCCAAGATCTATACGTGCCCCATGGTTTCAATTTACTGGATTAGTGGGTACACTCATTGACAACATTAATAAGACATCTAAGGTGTCTGGTAGAGACCATTATTTTATTCTTGAATTACAAGACACACTACCTACACTAACTAACCTGGTCAATTGTGCTAGGAACCTTACTAATGCGAACTTAAGGACGCTTCCAAGTTTCGAAGATAAGTTTGTTTTTGAATTGTTTAGGTGGTTAGGTCGTGGTCACAAGGACTCGATCTTTAACAAGTTAGATAAGAAGAATATATCTAAAGTAAACATCATAGTAAAACGTCTAGACAAATGGATAGTTCTCAACCTTGGGTGGCTTACTTCCTATAGCGAGAAGTTCGGTAAGAAGGGTGCGTTTGATGAAAGACGCATCGAAACCATTTTCTTGAAACTGTTGAACGATCTTTACAATGCAGGTAGACCATTTACATTAGCAATCGAAGAAGTGGACGATAGTCAACCAGTAGAAGGTGAGGAGGATGATGGAGATATTCCAGACTCTACCCCTACAGATGAAGAAAAGCTAGAGTTAGAAGAATTAGATCTAGATAAAATGATGTCTGGATCAAATGATGATATCGATAACGATACTACTGGTTATACAGACTCTGAGTTGGATATCCTAGAGAAAGAACTACTTGCCCTAACTAAAGTAGAGAAGAAAGAAGAATTGCAGATCATCGAACTAGACGATGAGATGCTAGAAGAGATGGGTGGAGTGTATGAAGATCTACCTGAAATTAATGTGGATGTGTTATCTGAAATCACTGGATTCGACACAAACGTTAACCCATCTGTAGCGTTGGCTGGCGAATTAAACTCCAAAGGAGTAATCACCAATAATGAATACAACAGAATAGTTAGACTCAGTGAGAAGTTCAAGGAACTAAAAGATCCCTACAATCCAGATAAGTCCATCTTGGATACAATCACTAGTAGCGATATTTCTGAGGTTGAGATCGAAGATTTAGAGCCACTTGATGAAAAGGTACTTTTAGACAAGTCCCTTGGTAAGATCAAGATAGATAATTTTGAAAACACTTACGTAGACAAGTTCTTGAAGAAGGATATTGTGGAAGCAGTAGCTGCTTTACAGAAGGGACCTGTCTCAGTTACAGACTATACTGTTGAAAGAACGGAAGACTCACAAAACGAGTTTGAAACTCACACCATCAAGATAGCTCCAGTGATTGGTCCACCCAGTACTATACGACAAATACTACCAGTAGTAAAGGAAGATGGTACATTTAAGTATAATGGTACTGATTATCGAATGAAGATGCAGCGTGTAGACATGCCTATACGCAAGATCAATGATACCACAGTGGCACTCAACTCTTATTACGGTAAGCTGTTTGTAGAGCTAAATAAGAAAAGCGCCAACGATTACACTGGCAAATTGCTAACTTGGTTAAAAGGGAAGTTAATTGATCCAAACGATAAGGACCTTGGTGCAGTTTCTCTGTCGGATGTACATCATAATGACAAGAAGATTCCTCTAGTCTACGGATCGATCTCACAGGAAGTAGAGCAGTTTACAATCCTCACCACTAATACTAAAGTGTGTTTCAATTTCAAAAGGCGGTTTGAGATATTGAAAGTAGATCAAACTTTAGAGAAATTGGAAGGGAAGGATAAAGTAATATTCGCTAAAGACAAAAACGGGCTATACTTCATAAACAAAAACGGTCTAGTTGAAATCTATAAAGATGACACTATGATTGAAGTATCTACATTAGAAGACTTCCTTGGACTGGATACTAAAACAAATAGAATCCCGACCCCACAAGCTGGGATGAAGATCTATTCTAAAACAATTCCAATTGGGTTTTGTCTAGCGTATCTGATTGGTTTTGAAAATCTTCTTAAAACACTCAAGTCTAAACCACGTAGAGTCAATATGGGAGAAAGATCAAATCTTCAGTCCGACGAATATGAGATCAAGTTTAGAAACCAAACTCTAGTGTTCTCAAGAAAGAATGTTCTTGAAACAATGATCCTTTCTGGATTCAATGAGTATACAAGGTACATTAAAGACTACGACATCATAACCTTCGATAGTAAAGATGTTTATAGTGCTATCATGGACAGACTTGGTATTGGTAATAGATATATGAAGAAATTGGATTCTACATCAATCTATTTCATAGATCCCATTACTGAGAAAGTGTTGAAGTTGATGAATGAACCAACTGAGTTCAATAGGCTAATTCTAAGAGCTTGTGAGTTGTTGGTTACTGCATACGTATCTACGGAAGCAGAGAATGCAAAGTCCTCCGCAAAGGGCCTTACACGACTTCGTGGTTATGAGCGTATAGCTGGATTTGCTTACGAGACCATGGTCAAAGCAATCGAATCACAGTCTATGCGACAAAATGGGTCTCGTACACCAGTTACAGTAAATCCTTGGGACACTATGAATATAGTAAGATCAGACCCTACTGTAGCACCAGCAGACAGCCTTAATCCAATTCAGTTTTTGAGGGAGAGGGAAGTAGTAGTATATACTGGTAGAGGTGGTAGAAACAAAAGATCTATGGTGGCTAGAACTCGTATCTTTACTGATGATGACATCGGCAAGATCTCTGAGGCTACTGTAGATAGTGGTGATGTGGGTGTAATCGTTTATGCGTCTCAGGACGCTGACATTAGATCAGTATATGGTACCACAGGTGGTACTTTAGAAGGTGATAAGGTAGGTGCTAGTAGATTGTTATCTAGTGCTGCACTATTGTCCCCAAATGCTGATGGCGATGATCAATATGTATTCTAAATGAGAATACAGGTCCGCTACTATCGAGAGGTAGTAGTGAATCTCCCTTAATTGACGGGAAGTAACTTAGAGCTTCGTACACTAAGCTATAGATCGAGAGACTATAGTGGCCAGACTAACTACCTGGGTATAGTAAAAGAGACGAAGATTGTACAATCCGCAGCTGATCCCCTAAGTATAGTCGAGAGATTAGATATGGGGCGAGTTCAACGACTATTGCAATTATCTGCAAGTAGAAGCAAGGGCTTCGAAACAGGGAGCACGTAGCTGAAAAATTGCTACTACCTACTTAAGTGTAGGGTGAAGATATAGTCTGACTGTATCGACTATTATTATATAGTCATTCTTGAAAGAGAATAGATATCTACCGAAATATCTGTGAATGGTGCTGTCCACAAAATCGGAGAGCGACATTCATTTGAGTACAGTTGCCTAAAAGATTGTCCTTCATATCGGTTCAACATGGTCATGGTATTCAGGCTGCTGGATACGAAGTGCAACCATTGAGGACCGGGAATGAAAGAACGATTACACACAGAATGAATGATACTTTTGCACAGATACTAGATGAAGATGGCGTTGTAACAGAACTTACCAAAGATTATGTTGCAGTTAAATTGAAATCTGGTGAAGTGAAGAAGTTTTTCATAGGTGAGAAAATTATCACATCTACAGGAAACAGATACCCTAACGATATTGTTACTACTGCCACTAAGGTAGGTGATAAATATAAGAAGGGCGATTGCATTACTTACAACAAAGGTTTCTTCAGTATAAACCCACTAGAGAAGAACAAGGTAGACTACATGTCAGGCTGTCTTGCAAGGACTGCTCTGCGTGAAGCTTCCTACACTCTAGAGGACAGTTGTGCTATCACAATGGAGTTGGCTGAGAGACTTAAATCTAAAGCATCAGAACCACACTACATCAGAGTGACTTATGACCAGGAGATAAATAACCTGGTTAAAGTTGGTAGTACTGTAGACATTGGCGATTCACTATGTCTTATTGAGGATTCTGTATCTGCTAGTGCAGGTGTCTTTGATGATGAAACTAGGAAGTCTCTAGCTTTATTGTCTAGCATGTCACCACCTAGTAGAGTAGCTGGTACAGTTGCTTCTATTGAGATACATTATAAGGGTGATATAGATTTCATGTCCCCTACTTTATCTAAGTTAGCTAAGTCGCTAGAATCCTCTAGGAAGAAAACGGCTAAGGAAATGGATAAAGAGTTTGTACCCAATGAAGTGGTTGGTGACGTTAGAATAGGTGGGCACACTATAGGTACAGAAGAAGCAATCGTAATAGTGAATGTAAACTATGATGCTCCGATGTCCAATGGTGACAAATTGGTCTTCGGTAATCAAGGCAAATCTACCGTAGGTGAACTCCTAGTAGGAAACACTCGTACAGTACAAGGAGATAAGATAGATGCTATCTTTGGAGCTAAATCTTTCATTGATAGGATTATTACTAGTCCATTTAAAAATGGGTTATGTAATAGTTATCTCATGGCTGTAGGTGATGTAGCTTACGAAATGTGGACTAAAAAATAATGTTAGAGTGGTCACCATCCTCTTAAATGGGGGTGGTGACCTTCTTTCATCTTATGACGTGGCTAGTCGACAGCTACTCTATTTTAAGCTTTTTATTATTGTCTCCGGAGACAACATATGTACATGTCTAAAAGCAGTAAAACTAATGCTAAAGTATTGGCTAATGCTAATGCTCTAGTATCCAAAACTTTAGAGCGTATAGAAGCGCTTCCTAATAAATTGGATACTGACAAATCACTAGATGGTCCAGACTCCGCACAATCTCTTGCAGAAGTACAGCAGATTGCACATCTGTTGCTATCTAGTAAGCTTTCTAAAATGGCCAACTAAGGTAATAAGAAATGATTGATAATAAGTCACTAGACAACGCCTTTGGTATGGCTGATAAACTTGCTGAAAAAGGCATTGTGTTAGATACATTGGATACAAGCGCATTGCAACACATTGTTTCTGACATGAGACTGTTGCCAGAATCCGGTGAAATTGATTCTGACGCTTGGCGCGAAGCCATTAAACGTGCTGCACAAAATGATGATCACGATGGAGCCATCGGCATTATTGCTGATAATGCTGCTAAGTCTGTTCTTAATACGCATAGACTTGTAACTGATGTAATCAACCCGCAAGTGCGTAAGCTCACAGACGAGATTACCAAAAAAGTTAATGAAGCTTGTAATAATCAAAGTACCAGCATAGTAAATGTAAAGTACATGTCTATTCCTACCACATTGGAATTGGGTACATTTAAAGAGGCTGTACAAAAGATAGCTTCTATGGATCTATACGAAGTAGACCGTTCTTCAGTAGGTACTTATACACAAGATGAAATCATTGAACTTATCAAATTTAGCAATGTAGATGATTTCGACGAGGTGCTGTCATCTTGGGTTCGAGAGAATCCAAAAGAAGTATCCATAATCAACGATGTTCTTTCTAATAAACGTCCTGTTGTAAGTAAAGTAGATCCTCTTTCAACAATGGGTTTGTCTGTGTTGGTGTTGTTGACTCAATCTCTTGCATATACAGACACCATCAAAGAAGGATTGAATATTAGTCTTTCCAACTACAAGAACAATCTGTTCCACATCTCTACTCTAGCAGCTGTTGAATTGAGCGATCTTGTTTATAAATGGAACCATTTAATTGGTGCAAGGCACATCTATAAACCAGGTGAGAATCTTGAGAAGGAAATTACTCTTGTACAACCTGTAGTTGTAGAGTTGTTTAAACACGGTGTTACTGTAGAACATCTTATCGGTAACCACCTGTTGGGAAGACCTTTTCAATTTCAGGCGTTCACAAGTAGCGATGAAGAAATAAAGAACAAAGCCTTGTCTGAAACAATGGCTGAATACGATAGAGTTTCTAAGATCCAGAATGTGGATGCTGACACTAAGCGTGTTGATTTGTGTATGCGCATTGCTCTGACATCCATTAGAGATGAAGCCATTGAACTCAGTCATGATCCAGTGGCTCTAGCCAGACTAGGTGACACCAAAGAAACTATGGTAGCAAGAGCCAATGCTGCTTGTGAATCCATCTACAAGTCTGGTAAGAAACTCGATATGGATAAACTTGGTGAGTTTGTAGCTGGAGTAGTGATTTCTATTTACTACGCACACACAGATGCACTCATCTATATGGACTCATTGGCAGATTTCGCTACACAGTATCCAGAAATGAATGTGGTGGATCTGGCTAAGATGGCCCGTGCAGCTTTAGTTGTAAACTGGGTATGTCGCCAATTAGCAGTTTCTAAATAATGGGAAGATGACGTGGACTATAATTCTATTAAACATAATCCTGAAGCAGTTAGTAAATCTTACACCTATGTAGCTGATCGTTGTGTAGTTACTAAGCCTGTTAGAGTTCTGTTTCCAGAAAGGTGGATAGCCAAGGATCTTGCAGAGATGGGAGATGTAGTCCACCTCATCGGTTATTTTTGTGTAATAGACGGTAGTGGCAATTATGGTGTCGTATCCATCCCTGCTGTAATTAGAACTTCTCCAGATAGAATTTCCAAAACATCTGTAAATGGTGATACTTACATGGTTTTGGAATACGATAAAGGTTCTAATTTAATCACTAACATGAACGTAGTTAGGGATGACAACTTAGTATATTACATCTATTCAGAATTTCTTGAGAAGGCCAGAATTCCGTTTTATTTTGATATGGTCCAAGTATCTAAATTCTTTGATGAAACTGCTAAGTATAATGGCTTTACATTGGGGTACGATCCAGCTGCATTAGAATATCTCGTAGGGTTTATGTTTAGAGATCCTGATGACATAGGTAAACCTTATAGACTGAGAGATGATGCCAAAAAGAACTTATCTAATGTGGCGCCAGTTGTCATAGGACTTAATGACGTTACTACAGGCAGCAATAACTTCATTACGAAGGTAACTAAGTCTTACACTACTGCGGGCATCACTAGTGCACTAAATAATCCTGCCACAAGAGCTGAACGAATAGAAACTATGCTTAGAAATACAGCTAGATAAAAGGAAAAGAATATGAGTAATGATACTCTTTCTTTCTCTAACGTCCTATTATCCCAAACTGGCAAACGGGGCGTATTGAAAGAATTGGATGGCGGGTACTATGAGATCCTACTTGGTGCTCTCGGTACCAATGGCAACGGTGGTTGGATCTATAATACAGAATCAGCCATGAGATACTTGAATAATGACAAAGAATTCAAGTACATGATGGAAAGCGGTCGTATGCGTAGTGAATGGGGACATCCAGTGCGCCTGCCAGGCATGACTGATGCGGAATGGTTTGTTAGAGTAAATACAATCTATGAACCCAATACCTCTTCTCACATCAGGCGTGTACGTCCTACTACCGAGTTGATTAGGGATGCTCGTGGTAGAGCAGTGGTAGGATTGGTTGGTGAAGTAAAGCCTTCAGGCAAGAATAGTGCTGAATTTAAAGAACAGCTTGATAACCCACATGAAGATGTAAACTATTCTGTAAGATCTTTTGCTAAGCGTGATTTCCGTAATATGAATAAACATATTACCAAGATCGTTACTTGGGACAACGTATTTGACCCAGGTATTAAACTTGCTAGTAAATACCACACTCCTTCTTTAGAGTCAAGGCGGATTGACTTTGAAGATCCAGAATCGGTAGCAGCCGCTCTTGATAGTTATGAGTTTAACGTGAATCAACTTAAAGAGCAAGTTGGTTGTTTGGACTCCATTGGTTCTTTTGAAAGCCACAATGATGTTATTACCGTAATCGATAGCCTAGTTGAAAAGACATCTACTTCGGTATTTGTCAACATTCGTAGTAAATTTATGGAGCTCTAAAATGTCAATGAGAGATTTGCTAAAAGAACTAAGTCAGGAATCCGAGGAAGTGGCTGCAGCTGAGCAGGTTCTTAACGAAGGTGAATTATTGGACGGGACACCAGTGTCCAACCAGAAGGAATCTGCAATTAAAGAGATGATGGATCATGCAGAAAAAGCTCGAATGATGTCATCTCAGCTGAACGAGTTAGCTGATAAAGCTGATGAGATTCTTAAAGAAGATAAAGTGCACCTTGTTAATGAGATTGCTACCGAAGCTTTCCAGATGAACTATCGACACATCATGGAGAATGCGGGTCTTAGTGATGGCGTGGTCAACTTTGAATCTAATGATAAAGTCAATGAGTTAAACTATTTGTCTAATGAAGCTAGAAAGATGGCTCAGGTGGCCGGCGCATTAGAAGATAGAATCTTAGATTTTTCTCCAGAAGGTAAGATTTGGTCTTTTCTGAGAGCCGATAGTAAGAGAATGGCAGTTGCCCGTGGCGACATTGAAACCTATGGTGATAAACTTATCCGTAGATCCAAGGATAGTTCAGTCAAAAAGATTCCTGTCACTTGGACTCTTTTGGGTAATGCTAAAGAATGGTTGGTATTTAAGAATGGTAAAGCAGTTAACGACTTGACTGCTGCCATCATTACTGATCTTGAGCTTTTGATTAAGTCTTTTGATACAGTAAAGAAAAATAATACCATCATCAGACAGATCGTAGCTGATTCTAAAGCAGGTAAAGCAATCGATCCAAACAAGATGAAACAAGTAAAGGTCCCGGAGATTGTTGACGAACACATCCTTGGCGATAAACATGTCAAACAAGATAGTGGTGAATTGTCACGCATGTTTGGATGGACCCCAGCTAACCCGCCGTGGTGGGCAGTTGGAATAGGTATCATGTTTGGACCATTGGGAATTATAGCACTTGCTGTTGGTCAAAAAGTAAATGCTAAAAATGCGATGGAGAATTCAAACACACACATCGATGTAAATAAAATTCAAAGAATGTTGTCGCTATATAAAGAAGCCGGTAGAATTCTTGATCGTGATGAACACGCCAATTTCGACACTAAAGAAATTGATTCAGTTCCGGGAGAACAGGGTAAGTTTCTTAAAACCATCGCCAAGAATTCAGGTAAGCTGCAGGGATTCATGTATGAACACATGTTTTTCTTGACTTGGGGTATGGCAGAAACCATGCGTGGCCTCGATGGCTCATGGGATCTATTCCTGGGTGAATTCCAAGTATAAGGTGGTCTAATGAAAGATTTGATGGATCACCTATATCTTACATCAGAGTTGTCAATGGAAGACGACTCTCAAGATCTAGGTGAAGAAAGTTTTGAAGGTTTCTTTACTAGGTTCTTTAACTGGGACCCAGTAAGACTTAGGTCTTCTTGGAAAAGACTTTCTAAGATAGATCGCAGCTACACTGTAGCTATGGGAACTAAAATTCCTGTAGAACTACTATCAGAGTACGATGACTACACAATGGATCTTGCTACACGTGGCAGACAAGTTGTAAAGGATTTATCTAAAGAAGTTTTGTTTGATATATCCCTTCTTCTAGAATCCGAGAAAACATTGACAGAAAATATAGTTGAATTGCAGAAAGCCATAGATAACAATCGACTTGACTCTTTTGTTCTTAAAGATCTTCCAATGTTTAATAGACCATTGCTTGGTGCTAGATCTATTACTGGTAGTGAAAATGAGCTCGATCTAATCAAACAAGGTAACGAGATCAAGTATAATACAAGGGTAACTCACGGATATCAATATGGTGGTGGAAACTCCATTTATGTGGAAAGTACTCCTGACAGAAAAGCCGATGAGAGAAAACTGAGAGAAGCTGCTACATATTGGGATAACCGCATGACCAATGATGTGGTAAAGTCTATCAATTTACTTAGAGCCATCACAGATAGAACTAGTCTTATCACAAAGTCTATGATTAGGGGTGGTGATAAACGTAGCAAAGACTTAGTCAAACAACTTATGGTTTGGCAAGAGATGCTCTATGAACATAGTTACTTTATAGTTCATAGGACATCCCGCTTCTTAGCTAAGAGTAGTTAGTTGTAATGTATAACGGCCTAGTACAGATCCATCTAGGATCTGTACTAGGTCTTATGCTACAAAAAGGTCTATTCTAAAAAATCACACTCACACATAATCAAGGTGAATCGGGACACACAATGGTGTCCTACAACCCTTGGGTGTGATTCCACACCCGTCATATATCCCGGAGGATATAATCATGCAAACTAATGAAATCGTAGAAATGGCACAAGTTGCTTCAGAAACCGCAGCACCTTCATTTGTTGTTGCTGCTTCCGAAGCAGTGGCGAATGGAATCTCCTGCACTGCAGGTTGGGTTCGCGAGAATCCAGTTGGTGGCCTGGTGGCTACAGCTGCCGTGGGTGTTGGATTGGGTTATCTGACCTACAAGGCTTTCTCCAACGGTAAGGAGTAGGTCTATGGAAGTAGATGAGATCGTAGAGATGGGAACAGCTGCAGCGGCAACTGCGCCTGTTTCTGTCTCATCTAAAGTTGGATCTGCTGCTGGTGTACTAGGTTCATGGACTGGCAGCCGATTTGAAAACCTGGGCAGTCTAATGAAGAGACACCCTATAACTTCCACAGTTGCTGTGGTAGGCGGGCTGGCTCTGATTGGATATGTCATCCACAGATCAAGAACTTTAGAGAGTGAGAATCTAGAATTAGCAGCCACGCTAAATGGTGCTACTATGGTTCTCAACAACCTATATCCTGAAATTAAGGAGAAGAAAGATGACTGAGAATATCTGCCAGATGGAACAACAGGTTCCAAAAACCAAGACTGACCTACAAGCAGAGGAGCTTGTAGGAATCATGTCGAACTGGGGTAAGGAAAACCCTAAGGCTGCAGTAGCGGTCGTGTCTGTAGGCGGACTGGCTACGGCCTACTGTGTCTACAAAATGGTAAATAAACTCCTCTCTTAGGAGAGGAGGTTAATATGGAGTGAGATATGTCCAAAAAGACAAAAGTCACAATAGGCGATGTCTTGGATGAGATGTCAACTCCCAAATCCCGTGCAGGAGCTTCTGTACAACGGATTTATGAGATGAGCCAATCTGGTCTTAGCGATAAGATCGCAGCACTACTAATGGAAGAAAATAGTGCTAATAATTTTAAGTATACTCCACGGGAAGTGAAAACCATCGTGAAGTTATACGAAGATTGTAAAACCAAAGTGTTGGTGACCAAAGCACAAGCCAATGTCATTATAAAGGACTGTAAAACATATGGTGTTCACAAATCTGAAGTTGAAGATAAAAAATAATTTCTGATACTTCGTTGACTAGGGGATAGTAAAGTGGAGAAAAAGTTTCAAGAGTTCCTTAAGTGGCTTGAGGAACACCATCCAGATCTCGAATACACCGAGAGCGACATTAAAGCTGCAATGGCGGCACATCCGAAAGCCAGTTTCAAGAAACTGGTTAAGGAATTGTCTAACACTAAACAAACACCCAAAACCAACAATGAGGAAACAACCATGTCTGAAGTAAATAATGAAGTAGTACAAGAAGAGGAAGTACAAGTTACCGAAGCAACCGAAACTGGCATCAAGGTAACTGTAGTGCCACGCACCAAATGTGACGACATCGTTGACTCGATGTCACAGTGGGCCGACCAAAACCCCAAGACTGCAGTAGCAGTTACAGCGGGTGCTGGTTTGCTTGCAGCATATGGGGCTTACAAGCTCGTATCTGAGTTCTTGTAAGTTCTATAAGAAGACTATCTGGAGTTATTCCCGGTAGTCTTCTTTTTTTATTTCTTCTTAAAGAAGTACAGATATACATTATCTTAGTGAAAGTATATCCACAAACAGGAGCACAACAAATGTCAAACAAAATATCCGACAAAGCAATCAAATCCATTAACTTCCTATTCGACGGAATTATGATTGATGCAGATGTACGCAACTACATTAGAGACCACATCTATCCACTCCATCTTGAAATAGGTAAACACAACATAAAACTACTAGAAGAACTACTCCATGTTCTTGTGTGGAAAATGAATTGTGAGTTGTGGTTCAGGATGTCTCCTGAGACAACTGAAAAGTACAACTGTAGTAGTCCGGTTATTAAAATCGTTGGTAGCAATTGTAAAGCACTTGGGTTGACAGAATCGTTAGATAAATTTATCTTCGATGTTTCAATAAACGGACAGCCCACTCTACTTGAATTGGATTTAAATGAAGTTTACTTGGGAAATGTTCGTCTATATGTATCTGATGATGACATCAAAGAGATCCCACTATCCAACATCGCCACTGCATTATTAACTAATCTAATTAGAGAGTTCTCCGAAGATAACGAAGACAAGACTACTGTCGGAGACATGATGGAGTCTGTAGAAGATAATGTAGTAAAGGTTGATTTCTCAAAGAAAACTAAACATTAAGGGGGTTTCCATGATAAAGAAAATTCTTTCATTCATCACACTATTTCTAATTGTTGGTACAGTTGTTGCCGAGGACTATTTTGATGAGAGGTTTAATCAACTAAGTTCATCATCCGACATTATGTGGTGTGATGAGGACATGTGTACCCTCTATAGGTCAAAAGAGGTGATCTGGAGAGAGGAAGACATGCCACTGGGATTTATGATCTTGGTGAATGACGATTCTTTCACAAGGGAAGAAATTGAGCGTTATGCCAATCAACTCATGTCGCACTGGGCACACGTATTGGAAGAATAGTCCTAGGATCCTCTACAGTAGATTCTGAGAGAGATATAGATATAATTGGACTGGTTGTATAGGTATAATTGATAAGTCCTAGGAAGCTCTCCTAGGGCCATTTAAATGGGAGTTTGTTATGCAACAATATCTTGACGTTCTAAAGGAAGTGTTAGAAGAAGGATATCCCAAAGGAGATAGGACAGGTACTGGTACACTATCTTCATTCGGTAAGGTAATGAGATTTGATCTGAGTGGTAATAGACTACCTCTGTTATCTACGAAGAAGATCTTCCACCGTAGCTTCGTACATGAGATGATTTGGTTCTTATCTGGAGATACTAATATCAAGTATCTTAAAGACAATAATGTAAATATCTGGGATTCGTGGGCGGATGAAGAGGGTTCCATTGGTGTAGGTGCATACGGTAAACAATTCCGTAATATCGAAGATGTTCGGATTATCGATCCTGAAGAATTAGAGTTTTACGAAGATAAGGGTTTTGAATTCGTAGGTGAAACTCCTAAGGGTCTAGTGGTGGAACGTAAAATAGACCAAGTACAAAACATCGTAGACCTACTGCGTGAAAATCCTGATTCGCGGCGTATGGTGGTCAATAACTTCGATCCACGCATGGTGGACTTTAGCGCACTCGCCCCGTGTCACTCCAACTGGGGTATTTGGACTCGTGATCTAGATACTTCAGAACGTATGGATGTACTGATGAAAAAACTAGGAATCGATACATTCCCAGGACCGGTGTCTTTACTAGAAGAACACAATGTCCCAAAGAAAGCTTTGCGCATCTTCCTATTTCAAAGGTCCAATGACTTCCCTGTAGGCAATCCTTTTAATGTGGGACAATATGCTCTACTAGGTCACATGTTGGCCCACGTGACTGGGATGGTCTGCGAAGAGTTATTGTGGGTAGGTATGGATACTCATATTTACCAAGATCAAGTAGACCTCGTAAAGGAACAACTATCTCGTAAAGTATTAGAGAATAACGTAACTGTAACGTTCAATCCAGATGTAAAGGAAATCGATGACTTTACATTTGATGATATCAAGATCGAAGGTTATAACAATTTCCATCCGTCCATTAAGTATCCAGTCGCCATTTAAGGAGATGCAAATGAACAACCAAACTGAAGTTATCGATATCAACGAAAAGCCGATCATCACTCGGATCAGACAAGAAAAGTTCGAACTGGACAAGAACATATCTGCACTAGACAAGTTTTTAGGATCTGTTAAGATTGGTCTTGTTGAGGTGTCCGAGACACAACATGACTTATTGAAGGATCAGTTGTTTCACATGAGCAATTATTCAGAGGTACTTGACAAACGACTTAAGGATTTAGCAAAATAAACACTAAGTACCAAAATTAATCTTGTCTTAAAAGATTACACGTACACATTATAATAGTGTATGGGATAAGCCGTACACTTTCGAAAGTAAAATAAGGAGTTACAAATGTCTGACGTCTATAATAAAATTGAACTTCCAGAAACCACAACTGAACACCCTGCGTTCTTGCAACGCCTTGTGGGTGAAACCAACGCTCTCATTGATCGACAGAACAAACTTATCACTTATCTTGAAGACGGTTGTCCTGGTGCAACTGATGCTCAGGGCGCTCTTCTTGAAAGACAGTATGATTTGCAAGAAGCTCTGATCGATGTTCTGAAACATCGTGTTGGCCTGGCGTTGATCGAAACACCAGAGTCTGAAGAAGAAAACGAATAACCTCACCAACGCCTACAAAGGCAAACCACTTATTGCTTAGGAGCAATTTACAAATGACTATTGATCTGAAACTCGACATCTCTGACCGCGCCAAACAGTACTCAGAAGGACTGCAAGAGGCTATGTCTCTTGGCGAAAAAGGCAAGTGGGAGATCGACAAGGACAAGTCCGAAGAAATCTTCGCAGCCGGTCTTCCCGAAGGTGTCGATATGAAAACCGTCGGTATTGTACAAGACGCAAGCATCGACTTCGGCGTTGCGCACGCAGACGCCATTGCTGCCAAGTCTCTGGAAGCCATGAAGGCTGACAAAGAACTGGAACAAACATCCTTCTCCAGTCGTGTACTGGGCAATCGTTACGATAGTACTTACACCCGTAAACGCGAAGGTAACGCCATGGGCAAGCCATGGGTGAAATACGGTACAGTTACCACTGACCTGGTACAAGGTGCAGGTCGCCGTGGTGGCGTTAACAACGTGATCAAGTATCACGGTGCACTGGCTGAGTCAGTATTCAACAAATAATCTAAGTCGTAAGACATAGATAGTCCACTCCCCCCCGGCCAACAGGCCGGGGGGGAGTGGATCTATGTTTTCTTTTTTTTACTTACAAGAAATTAACTTTTGCAGGTATAACAAGTTTGCCATAGCGCGACTCTATATAAGGACCAAACGCTGATGACTTAAGTACTCTGATATCTGTATCACGAATAACATCTATACCCATTGAATTTGATCTTACGATTATGTTTCGCATATTCGCCAAGTGATCAAATAGATTTCTGCACTCATCGTTGACGTTGGTTTCTCTTGGGGAGATATAACCAGATCTACTGAATGCATGTTTGGGTACAGTTGCCTCTAATTCATTATACAGTGATACTAGGGTCTTTCGCATGTTTTACTCGCTCAGTCTAATTATCTTGACATACGGCTTTTTACAAGATCAATCTGCTCATCAAATCCAGTATCAATGGATCTGATAGCATCATCGATTTCAGAGGCGATCATGTTGGTGCGTTGTGGGTCTACACCGTTGATGCGGTTGATATCGATGAACGATTGTGCTAGACGATCTACTTCAGCACCCACCTTTTGAAAACCAGCCCAAGACAGGTTATAGGTAGGTACTTCACCATCTTGTTGAAGTTGTCGAGAAGAAGTATTCTCACCGACATCATTGTTCAGGTAGAAGTTAGTGATCAGGTACGCATTATCTACGTACTTGAAAGTCTTGTCAGTTTCATAGCCAATGATGATGCCTGCATACATGTCAGCCAGACGGTCATTAAACTCACTGCTGAAACCAGACAGTAGCGGATAACCAACTTCTGGATCACCAATCAAGAAACGGGTATAGTCTTCCAAGAAACGGATGATAATACGACGATCTTTTTCTACGATAGTAGAAGTAATCTGTGAACGCTGTCTAGATACACGAGTAGGAGTCTGGAAAGCCTCACCGGCGTGTCCAGTTTGTGTTTCGTTGCTTGAGATGGATAGAGTGCGGTTGAAACCAGACCAAGACTGCATCATGGTTTCAATCATGTTTTTCCAGGCTTGTACATAAGCACCATTTCCACCAAGATGTTTGTCCATTAAGGTCAGCCCATATGGAGCACGGACTACCTTGATGATCATAGGTGGTTTGACATGGTCAGTAGATGCCGGGAAGGAAGACATCTCTGCAAGATAACCTTGTTGTCCTGGTGTAGACAGGCTCAGAATACCTTGGTTATCAGCAATTGCGTCTTTTGCATAGCCGCGCGTGGTTCTAAGAATAGATAGACGTGACATTATTAATTCTCCTCAGTTCGGGCTCTTTGTGCAATGACACTCAGAACCTGTACAGTCTTGATGTTCTTAAACTGACATTCCCAATCCAGGTGCCAGTGAGTACCAAGGGCTGTATCAAGAGCAGTGTAATATGCTTTAGGAGTAACAATGGCTCTATCGTCATATACTTCAAACGCCAATTCATTACAACGACGTTCTACTTCTTTCAGGAATACTGCGTCATCTAGCTGATCGTCGCCGGATAGCTCACGCCATACCACATGACCGATACGGGTCAAGTTACATGCAATCTGTACGTTGAAGTAGGAGTGTAGTGGTGAGGTATGGTTAGCATAGATGGATTGAAGACCCATGTAAGACAGTCGCTTCATATCGAAGAACTCAGGGTAATTTACACCATTGTTCCAATCGTTATTGCGAGCAGTCAGTGGTTTCTTACCTGCGTTATGTCGTACGTAACGAGTTACTACGTTCTTATCGCCACGACCAAACGCATATGCAGCATTCATCTTACCGTTTTCGGCACCCATGTACTCAGCGCCCTTCATGACGATAAACTCCATGAAAGGAACCAGACCACGATAGTCATCATCAGGGAAATAACCTGCACAGTTAAACAGAGCAAAGCGAGTTGCTTGAGTACCGTGTTCTGGAGATTCGATCTGACTACGGAATTGACTACGTAGAGTTAGTAGAATGGAGCTGTCTTCTGAAGGAGTGTTGATCTTCTTGCTAACATCTTGAGTACAAATGTGTGGGTATACATCTGGACGAATGTTGTGGAAGTTTACAAACTTCAGTTTAGTTTCCAGTGGGAAACCTGAATCGAAAACAGAGTCGTAAGGCATGCGGGCGATATCGCCAAATGGGATATGGCTAGTCTCCAGAGAACTTAGCAAGGTATCAAACTTCTCATTGAATGCCTCTTGAGACACATCACCGTCTGCACCACCTTTAAGGAAGTGGGAGGACGTTTCACTCAGAAGAACACCACCATCACGAGGACCTTCTACTTTAAAAGTGTGATAAGGAATCCCATTGATATCACTACCAGTCATGAAGTTGAAAGTATGGATATTCTCTACATCTGTGTTAGTGTGAGTAGCTTCTGCTTCAGACAGGATAGTCAGGATAGTTTCGATATGGTTATCGTAAACGTGAAGATCTGAGAACGGACCATACCCGGTAAACTCTTCTACTTTCTCACTCTCGTAAGAAGTTTTAAAGATACGGGCGATGTTATATTCTTTAGTACCTACACGATCATCAATGGCGTCGATGAATGTGAAATCCAAAGATTGTTCTGCAGTCAGAGTAGGTCGTACAAATGGAGTACTATTGGCGTTATCGCGGAACACTACTTGTAGGCGATATGGTCGCGCTCCCAGTACTTCTACAGTCTCACCATCAATAGCTTCACGATCCAGTGAGGACGGAGCAAAGATACGCAGACCGTAATTATTGTACATGGCACCATCCCAGCG
>WPCG01059152.1_pt1 | contig 21628 bp, 12 predicted proteins | sample 5403311 | NCBI WGS metagenome assembly WPCG01 (sample SAMN12869467, study PRJNA574797) | sludge metagenome | isolation source: wastewater treatment of Control | place: China:Beijing | collected 2019-05-17 | reverse complement strand
GACCCTTTCACTCTCTTGCGACTGAATTGGCGGTGCAACTCCTTGACAGTCATGCCAAAAGGGCGATCCTGCTTCTTGCCCTTCTCCCGGTGCAGGCTGAAGTCCAGGGGAATGGCCGACTTGCCGTCCCAGTACATCATTACCAGCAGTTTGAAACCCAGTATGTAACGGTTCGTGACGTGATCCCACACCTTGCCGATCTTTTCGATACGCTTGCCACTCTTGGGGAGGGTGGTGTCGTCAAAAATCAGGTAACGGGATGGCCCATCCTTATCCTTCCCGTCTCCGGGAGAGCCTTTCTCCCCGGTGGAGGTGACCTTCAAGAAGCGCAGGGTGACACGCCACAAGAACATCCGCCAGCAGATGCCGGGGTTGTTCTTCAGACGGTAGAACACGTCCTTTCCCATCTCGCAGTCTTCTCCGGGAATACTTTTCCGGTAGGCGCTCACCGTTTTATCCGGCCCCGACACGATGGAGACCAGCAGCGCCAGCACCATCCTGAAGTCATATCCGCAACGCTTGAAATATTTGAACCCTGAAAAGCATTCGGTCAGCTTCAACGCCTTGAAGCGGCTGTAAATATCTTCTGCGGAGACCCTCGAGGGGGTAAAGTCCGCTTTCAATTCTTGAATCTTTTTTATACCTTTGTTCCGTAGCATATTTTATGGTTTGGGATCCTTCGCTAATATAGTCATTTTTAATGATATATCAGCTAAAATATGCTACTTTTTTTATTTTTATCTCCTGATTATCAACCTAATTTCAAGTGCGAAACATCACTTAGTATCTATATGTATTGAAGTTATTTTGATGCATACCTAGCAACTTCCAGTCCAGCTAAAGCAAGAGCAGCAGTTCCATATACTTCATTCTTTTCTGCAGTTATATTCTGTGGTGCATCTCCAATAGGCTGCACATAACCGAGCATACCATTCTCATGAACAGCTGATACCATTGCTTCCCAGGCTTTTATAGCACTTGGGAGATAAGTTTTTTCATCCAATAGCCCACGATTAATTCCCCACCAGAGACCATACGTGAAAAAACCACTTGCACTGGTCTCCGGCGATGTGAAGGTTTCATAATCTAATAGACTTGTATGCCAGTAACCATTTTCATCCTGGAGTAAAACAATTCGTGACATCATTTCTTGAAATAATTTAATGTAACTATTTCTGTTATAATAGTTCTCCGGAAGAAAATTGATTACTCGTGCAAGCGCTCCTATTACCCATCCGTTTCCGCGGCCCCAGAATACTTTTTGGCCATTTGCTTCTCGTTGATCAATAAATCGGGTATCACGATAAAAAAGTCTTTCTTCTTTGTCATATAAAGCTTTGTGGGTTTCCCAGAACTCTTTATTCATAAACTCCCGGTATTCATCGTTACCTGTGATATTTGCAAAAAGAGCATAAGTGGGTGCAGCCATGTATAAGGCATCACACCAGCACCATCGCTCTTGGTTTTGTGTAACTTCGAAAAGCAGATTATCTGTATTAGGATAGTATTTCATCTGATAATCTAAACGTTCAATTGTTGGAATTAACGGGACCCAGCCTCCAAAAAGGTTTAGCACCATTTCCTGATCCCATCGATCCACTTTATCTACAATATAGTATGGTTTCGGGTCATCCAGCCAGATTCGACCATACATTATAGAAACAGCGATATCATTCGCAGGATTAAGTGAGCGATTCCCTACTTCCCATCGGTTCTCTTCCGCAATTTTCCTATACCAACTTTTGAAGTCTCTGCTGTTGTCATAGTGTGCCCAATCAGAAACAGCACTTAAGAATACACCGTCTGCCCATCCGGTATATTGAGGATTCCAAATTGCTCTTCCTTTGCTCGGCATATTTTCTATTTGCCATGAGATAGCGTCATTTACAACTTTTCTCACCGCATCTTCATCTATTGAACCCGAATATTTTTTCCCGGAAAAGGATACTTGAGCAGCAATAATGAAAAATAATGAAACTATTAGTCTTTTGTACATTGTAGTTCAGTTTTAAGATTTGTATTTTGTATGACATAGTGGAGTGACATATAATATTTTGCTTTTGACATCACTTTTCTTTTAAACTTATAGTGTAATTTCCTGTTTTCTCCCCCTTTGTTTTTAACACAATCATAAATAATTTATTTCCTATGGTCCTTTTTAATTTAGGATCGTCTATAATAATTTCTCGAATGTTTGCATTGTACTCCGAGGGTTTATAGTTCATCGTAAGGGTGAAGCTTTCTCCTGCTAACTCAATTTGTCCTGAACTAACCAATATGCAGTCTAGTAGTGTCATAAAATGCAATTCTGTTTCAGCAAAGCTCTCTGATAAAGCAAAACTGTCCTTAATTAACATTTCCTTCCCCCTACGCAGAGTATAGTCCCTTAGCCATTTTTTAACTTTCACTTCTTCAGGATAGGCATTTGCTATATCTACACTGAATGAAACAGTCGATTTTGTAGCGTTGTAGGTGGAATTAGAAGCTTTATACTTGCTTCCGGGGCTTTGAGGAAATCCATTGATCATGGGGAGATTGTGGTAAGTAGATTGCATGGTCCAAATATTGTACCTATCTGAACTAAACGTTTCTTTTGTATACGTGCCCACTCCAACATCAATTAAGGTTGGTTCTCCGTTATAGTAAAGTATGAATGAACCGACATCATTATGATTATGTCCTTCGCCATTGTTTCCTCCTTTTGCTGCAAAATAAAACCCTTTCGTGGTTCCTGCTTTATCCCTACCTATCGCAATGTCTAAATCAGGGAAATAATACTCTGAAATTAAAGGCTCTTTATAATTTATATTTTGCCATCCTTCAGAATTAAAGAGCGCTTCCATTGCTTCTCCAATCCTTCCGGAAATTGGATTGTTCTCAAAGCCTGATTCTTTCATTAAAAATGCTCCGAATGCTTGCAAATCTCGGTCGTCAATACTTTTGCCAAACCTGTATATCTTACTTGGATCGTGATATATCTGAAGAGGGGCGTCGGCAAAATTGATATAGTAATTTCCATTCCCAATATAAACCCTGTAAATATATCGACCCATGTCTTTGATCAATTCATTGTCGAAAATATCTATTTTGTTATTGGTGTTTACTCTTAAAAGATCTAGGAAATCAAATAATTTACCTGCTGCTACTCCCCAGTAGCTTGGCCCTTCATCACAGCCACCATCAGCCGGATAGGAATTGATAAATAAATCGACAGACTGCAGAGTTTTATAAATTCCATCCTGTTTTTTTTGAGGATCATCTTCTATTAATAGAATGCAGGTGAGAATATTGTAATTGCACCAGGGATTCCAATTGTTAACACTTCCTACTCCCCATCCGGTAATCCACCAGTAATCATATCTTTCGTAAAAGGGATTCAATATTTTTTCTTGTAGTTCAGATTTTAATCTTTCAGAGATAATTGGACTTATCTTGTCAAACTCTTCATTAAAAAAGTAGTGTACCCATGATAAATCAGCAGCTACATCACCAGCAAATAAATCTATTATTGGATCTTGGATATCTGGAATAACTTTCAAGGGATTGGCTATTTCTCCTTTAAAACCGTACATGTAAAAGTGTGCTGAAGCACCCCAGTATGTTTGTTCACAATAAGCGAATACCCCATTTATGATGTCATCAATAAATCGTTTCTTGCCTTCTATCAATTCAGCAAAAACTAAAGAGCGTAAAGCTAAGCTCCGACTACTTATTGCTTGGTCCACAATTGCCCGATCACCGGTTCGTGTAAACTCTAAATACATAGTTGCCGTGATTTGAGGCCATTCATATCCAAGGTATTTTTCGCCTGTTTTGATCGTGTTGAGTTTTAACGTTTCCGGTAACTCTTCCCAACTTTCTCTGTCGTAATACGATGGATATTTAATCCAAGAATTGTTCTTAGAAACTGATTCACTCACAAATTTACGCGTATAGAAGTTCGTCAATAAATCTCTATTTTCTTGTGCGTTAGTGAGAGCTGCCAAACACAATCCAAAAATAATAATGAGTAACTTTGTAAATCGTTGCATAACTGATAAACTTAACTTGTATTCAAGACATTTTTTTTATTTGATCTCTTCAATTTCAAATGATATATTGCCTATTAAATTATTACTTACCACGTTGAAAATTATGCGAGAGTCTTTGTTATTAAACATTTTTTCTTCAATATCTACATGAAGGTTATGAGAGTTATATTTCATTTGAAGGGTAAAATCATCCCCAGCTAATTCCAAAACCCCAGGCTTGATACTCCGAATTTGTAGATTGGTCATAAAATGTAATGCTGTATTACCTGAATTCTGGTTTAATTGATAGTAATCAGAAATGACGAATTTTTTGCCGCGATTGAGCGTGTAAGTACGAATCCATTCGTTCACTTCTGCTTCCGGTGGATAAGCTTTGGATATGTCAGTGGTGAAAGATACTTTGTTTGATGTGGAAGTAAACTTTGAGTTACTTGCTTTATATTTTGCTCCGGTCGACTGTGCAATGCCATTTATGAGAGGAAGATTATGCATGGCGGTTCCATTCCCACCTCTTCCCACATCAATTAAAACCGGTTTCCCATTATAAAAAACAATACAGTTACCTACATCGTTATGGTTGTGCCCTCCGCTGTTATTATTTCCCCATGCTGCAAAATAAAAACCATTGTTGTTATCCTCTTTATCTCTACCGAAAGCAAGTTCACTCTCTGCAAAATAAAACTGGTGAAATATTGGTTCTGAGGGGTTCGTGTCCTTCCATTCTCCAAGATTGAACAGATTTTCTAATATTGCCCCAATACTTCCAATAACAGCTTTATTTTCAAAATTGGACTGCTTTAACAAAAACGCTCCAAATTCTTTCATCGCTTGATCATCTATTGCTTCACCAAATCGATAGATATGTGCCCCGTCATGATTTATATTCTGACCAGCATTTGACCAATTGATATAATGTCCATTCTCGCTTATATATACTCGATAAATGTAACGTCCAATATTTTTTACTAGTTCTTCATTGAATATGTCAATAGCTCCGTTCGTAGCCTTTCTAAATATATTAAGGTAATCAAAGAGTTTTCCTCCGGCATGCCTCCAATAGGCAGGTCCTTCGTAACATGCCCCATCGATAGGATATGTATTCATAAAAATATCCATCGAAGTCATGGTCTTGTATACTCCATAGAGCTTTTTCTCAGGGTCTTGTTCCAAAAGTAGAATTGTTGTTAAAATATTAGATGTTATCCATGCAGTCCAATTATTGACGATCCAGTTCGACCTTTCGTATATTATGTCTCCTTTCCCCCAACCTGTCATCCACCACAAATCGTTTCTTTCATAATAAGGATTAAGGATTTTGTTTTGAATCTCGTAAGTTAATCGTTCTGAAATGATAGGACTTACTCTGTCAAACTCCTCATGAAAAAAATACCATATCCATGCTAAATCAGCAGCAACATCACTAGCCATAAGGTCTATAATTGGATCCTTGATATCAGGAAGTTTTGTATATGGGTCGTTAATAGATCCTTCTGGGTCAGAATGTGCAAAACCATAAAGATAAAAATGCGCACTAGCACCCCAATAAGACTGTTCACAATATGCAAACACCCCGTTGATGATATCGTCAATAAACCTGCCCTCGCCTTCCATCAGTTCTGCTAACACTAAGGATTGCAGTGCTCTGGACCGGTTGTCAATTGCTCGATCAATTATCGACCGATTTCCTTCCCTTGTAAATTCAAGGTACATGGTAGCTGTAAAAATTGGCCAGTCGTAACCAACATATTTTTCGCCTTCTAAAATAGTTTTGCGTCTGACCTCTTCAGGAAATTGTGACCAACTTTTTCTATCTGAGTAGGCCGGATAAGTTATCCAACTATCATCTTTCACCATTACGCTATTAATGTATTTTCTTGTATAAGAGCTAGTTAATTTATTATTGCCACTGAATAGAGAAGAGGAGGAAAAACATAAAAGGCAGAGAAAAAATACTTTATTCATTCTATTTGGAGTTTTAGGCGTAATTTGCTCAAATTGTTTTCAATATCGAATAATAAATGAGCAATTTGTTTGGTGAGTATACTAGTACCAAAGCTCTTGGTGCGAAATTAAAAATTACAGGGATATGTCTATACCCCTGTAATTTTGTGCTGGTGGTATATTAGTAATCAAAAGACTACAGATACAATTACCAATTTGGATTTTGATCTAATTCTGGGTTTATATCCATCTCTGAACCAGGAATTGGCCATAAATAATCCCTGTCTTCGCGAAACACCTTAGTGTACCATTCTGTTACCAATCTGAAATCCAACTCTGTGTAATTAAGACCAAAAATGGGATCATCGGTGTGTGCAACTCGCCATCTTTTCACATCGAAGTATAAAACTCCTTCAAACATGAATTCACGGAACCGTTCTAACCAAATTTCTCTTCTCATCTCTTCTTTCGAAATTCCAGGTTTCAAACTGTTTAGATTATCTAATCCAGCTCTTTGTCTTACCTTATCAATTGAGTTATAGACGTTGTTGGTGGGTCCATTCATTTCATTTAATGCTTCTGCGTACATTAATAGCACATCAGCATAACGTATTATCGGATAATTGGTGGGACCATTATGGCGGTCAAAGTTGTTTTCTTGCCCTTCAGTAACGTACTTTCTTACATGTATTATGGCATCATCACCAAATGTATGCCATAATGCAGGAGGACTATCGGTTCTATGTGCAGAAATAGGATAGTATAATTTGTAGATATCGCCGGTAAATCCATGATAAGAAGCCCCTGGTAATATAGCACTTTGATGTAACCGTTTGTCCACACCCGTTAAAACTTCTTGATACCAGTCTGTTAGTGCATTGCCATATGCTACATTATTAGCATAATTACTTAATCTTGGGATAGCTGAAAAATCGATACGACTATCATCAGAATAGGTATATGCCTCAAATGCTCTTTGGGACATTTCACAATAATCTTGTCCCGGTCCTTGCCCGACAACTCTACTTCCATACCAGTTATTAAAGGAACTGCCTGCATCAGGTGCCATAGTATATTGAATTTCGAAAACTGACTCTTCATTGTTTTGCGCGTAAAATCTGAAATTATCAGCGAAATTATCCACCAGATCGTACTCATAAGGTGTAGAAAGAAGGACCTCAAATTGTTCAGCTGCTTCTTTCCATTCATTGTTATATAGATAGGCTTTTCCTAACATGGCCACGGCAGCTCCACTAGTTGCTCTTCCTTCGTTTGATACAGGTAAGGAACTCGCCGCATCAGAAAAATCTTTCTTGATTAAATTCAGCACTTCATCTGCACTACTTCTAGGAAGGTATGATTCCGATACTGGAACAGGTTTATCTAGAATGACTACTCCACCGTACAGATTCCATAGATAAAAATAGCATAATCCTCGTAAGAACTTTGCTTCTCCAATATATAAACTCCTTTTATCTTCTGATACGTTTTCATTATCTTCAAGACCCACAATGACATCGTTTGCATACACGATAGTTCTGTAAAAATTGCGATAGATGGTTAAATATTGCGAGTTTCTGCTATCTGCCAATCCTTCCGCTTGAGTTATACCCCAGTCACCTCTAACACGAGCGTAACCTTCGGGACCGAGTACAGACATCATAACATAAAAATTGGGTCCAAAAGATTGCTGTGCTAGACTACTATAAGTTCCTATCAGCGCACTGTATGCATATTGGTCATTTGAAAAGATGTTTGCAGATGCAAGGCCATGATAAGGCTTTCTATCAAGAAAACCGTCGTTACATCCGGTATGGAGTATGTAAAGTAATATGAGCAATGTGTAAGTAAATTTTTTCATCTTCACTTTATATTATAATTGTTAAAAACTTATATTTAATCCGATAGAAGATGTCCTCGTTATCGGGTAAGTGTGAGTACTTCCAGTTACCTCTGGATCATAAGATGGCCAAGAGCTAAATGTGAACGGATTCTCTATATTAGCATATAATCTCACATTTTGTAAGTTTACTTTACTAGTGAGATTTTCAGGTAGAGTATATCCTACTTGGATAGATCTTATTTTCAAATAGTCAGCACTACGAATATATGCATCGTGATTTTGATTGTTTATATGATTATTCGTATATATTTTTGGAACGTTAGTATCTCGGTTTTCTTCTGTCCACATTCTATTTTGCTCGTATGAAAGTTGCTGTGTATCAATGTAGTAATATTGGAAGAGGTTGTTATTCAAATATCTATCCCATTTGGCAGCACCACTGAAATACACATTAAAATCAATTCCCGCGTAGGCTAAACTGACATTACCACCAAATAGGTGGAGTGGTATTGGATTGCCTTTTAGTACACGGTCATTCATATCTATAGATTTGTTGTTGTCTGTATCTTTGTATAAGAAATCGCCAGGACCCGGAGTAGTCGTGTGGAATTTATATCCGGCTTCAACCATTTTGTTAATCACGCTTTCATCCTGAACTATTTGATCAACTTCCAACACGTAAAACACACCAATCGGATATCCTTCAGTCCATGCGGTGGCACCTCTGATGTCAATAAGCCCATCCTCATAATTAACGATCTTATTTTGGTTATAGCTATAATTTAACCCGATATTCAGGTATAGATCGCCAAAATGTTCGCTATACTTCGCCTCAACTTCAATTCCTTTATTTTGAACTCCAGCTAAATTGACTCTGGGAGCACCAATACCGCCTAAGACTGAAGGTATAGGGGGAGTTGTAAGTATATCACTCGTGTTTTTAATGTAGTAGTTTACATCAAAATTTAGTAAATTGAATATCCTGAAATCCGCACCTATGTTAATTAATTCTGTTGTTTCCCAAGAAATTTGATTATTACCAAACGTGGTATAATATAAGCCGGAGACAACAGCATCGCTTGGGTTGGCATAACTAACAGATGAATAAAAATTCTGCCATTCATAATTGCCGATACCGGCATTTCCTAATTTTCCCCACGAGGCTCTTAATTTAAAAGCATCAACCACATAATTTAACGGCTCCCAGAATGGTTCTTCTGAAATATACCATCCTGCAGAAACAGAAGGGAAGAATCCCCAGCGATTCTCAGGTGAAAATCTCGATGATCCATCGTATCTTGCATTTCCCTCCAACATATATTTGCCTAGATAATTGTAGGTAAGTCTTGCGAAAAATGATCTCATAGCAAAGTCACTTGCATTCCCACTAGCATTCGGATTTAATTCGGCAGCATTCAATACAGGAGTATCATAACTTAGCAGTCCTGTTTTAGAAGCGCTATTGCTTCGATTAAAAGTATACTCTTGGTTAAATCCAATTAGTCCATTTAAGTTATGATCGCCAAATGACTCGCTGTAATTTGCATAGAGATCAACTATTTCAACTTGATTTCTAGAATTAGAATTACTTAAACCAAGTAATGCCCCAGTCGTCATATCCCAAACTACTTCATCGGTACGGAAATTCCATCTGTCAGCGGGTTGACTACCGCTCCAGGCTTCGTTGAGAGAAAGATCACGGAAATAACTACCGGTAATAGTCAAATTATTGATAGGCGTGATCTCTGCAAAAACTTTACCTTGGAGTTGGTTACTGATTGACTCACCGCGTGCTTGAACCGCACTTTGCTTGGGGTTATTTTGTCCACCGGTGCCATCTTGAAAGGCACCTCCTCCCCATCTCCCGTCAGGATGTTGTGTAAACAATGCCGGCATTGTAACTCCCATCCACTGGTATATCGTGTTGATTGAGGCAGGTTCTGCTTTTCCATTTATATATGTGAGATTTGTTCCCATTTTTAACCAATCAGTTACAGTGAAATTAAGATTGGTTCTAAAATTGAGTCTTTCATATCCCGTGTTATAAACTAAGCCATTATCATTGTAATACTCTAAAGCGGAGTAGAAACCGATCTTTTGACTTCCACCACGTGCTGATAAATGGTATTTTTGAACAACATTTTCTTTCGTGATATCGTCAAAAACATCGGTATAAGGCCATAAAAAAGGATCTTCTTCATGTCCACGTTTATATTCAGTTATTTGTTCTGGTGTCCATCTTGGATTTGGACCGGAATTAAGCCAAATTTTATTTTGCAACTCCATGAAGTCGATGGTGTTATTTATAACGTCAGGAGTATTTGTAGCACTTTTTTTCCCAACGTAACTATCGAAGTTAAATGTCACTTTCCCATCTGTGTTTGACCCGGTTTTTGTCGTAATTAGAATTACACCATTGGATGCTCTTGATCCGTATATAGCTGAGGAAGCAGCATCTTTAAGAATTGAAACAGAGGCCACGTCATTTGGACTAACCGAGTTAATGGAAGCAACTTGCCCATCAACTAATACTAACGGAGAAGATCCAATGTTTAGTGAGCCGACTCCTCTAATGTTAATATTGGCTGCTTCATTAGAACTAGGTAGCCCATGGGTTTGCTGGATTCTAACCCCCGAGGTTGCACCGGACAATAGAGATGAAACATTTGTGACAGATCTTGACTGGAATGAGGTATTATCAAAATCAACTGCAGAAACAGAGCCGGTTAAGTTAATTTTTTTCTGCGTACCGTAACCAATAACTACCACTTCTTCTAACTCTCCAAATCCATCATCTAAAATGATATTTAGAGGAGTATCGTTAATTATTTCTACAGTTTTAGACGTGAAACCCACGTAAGAAATCTCAAGTTTCGAGCCAATTGGAACGTTGGCAAGTGTAAAATGACCGTCAATATCTGTTACGGTTCCATATGCCGTATTTTGAATTTGAATAGTCGCCCCAATTAATGGCTCGTTATCGCTTCCTGTCACACTACCTGAAATGGTGATGTTTTGAGCAAACACACCAATTGAAAAGGTGCATAAAACTGTAATTATAATCAGTTTTAAGGTGACTAATGATGATTTTTTTTTCATTTCATTGTTTGTTTAGATTAATTATTGTTATTAAAAAGAAACGTATTAGTTTTCAGAATCTATGGGCACAGAATAAAATCTGTAAAAACCATGAATGGATGAGTAATTTGTCCCACGATTGTATACTCCAGAGTGCACTAGTTGTTTAATTTCATTGTATTCAGGATAATACCTCATGCCTATTTCAAATAGACCATGGTCGTCTCCCGCTTTGCCAATTCTATCTGTTTCACCGCAGTAAAATCTTGTCTTAATACATGAGTCCATCAAGCGATAGAAATCAGAATAGTATTGAAAAGACAATCCAATATTCTCACCAGCAGGTGCCGTGTAAGCAAACATATCTAAACCATTGTTATCACACATACGTGCAGCTGTTGTCAATAAAGATAAAGTTAGATGACTGTATTGAAGTCCTCTAACAGGACCTGTTTTGTGCCTGTATCGATCATAGATTTCACCGGTTTCTGGAGAGGGTGAATTAGGGTCTTCACGATGATGTGGAGTATCTCCTTCCATGAAAATACATCCCTCAATTAATTCATAGAAATCACGTGGATTTTCAGGAGAATCTAACGCAAACTCTATAGCACTTTCATCTTCTAAAACCAATCCAAGAGCCAAAACTCCCATCATGTGCGCTACCAAATGGTTTTGATATTCTTGCTTATTAAAATAATCGTTTTTCTCCCAAAGAAACACACCATCTCTAATTTGAGGCAGAATAGATTTAAACCATGCTTCAACATTTGAATTAATAGTTTCCGTGTTGTATTCTGTATTCTTTAGCAAATCGAATGCAGAGACCATGGGAAATATTGATCTTGCTATATACATGCTTGTACTAGCAGTGATGTCATACATGATAGTTTTACACTCTGTGGACCAGACGTTTAATATTGACAATGATTTCTCTGCGTAACTCGGGTTGCCGGTAAGATGATAACTCAAAGCTAAATCTCTAGCGAAGGAGGCAGATGCGTCAATATTTTGTAAAAAAACCAAAGCATCTTGGCCCGTATAGGGGTTTGGGATAAAGTTTAGCCCACTATTACTTTTGGAAATTAGATTTGAATAAGCTATTCTTAAACTGCCCGAACCAGCATTCTTCGTTGCCTCTTTCAATAGCTCTAGTTCATCAATTGTGAATAGAATTGATGGAGATTTGATCTCTAAGCTATATGGATCTTGAATAATCTCTACGTCAATCTTTTTTTCACTAGATGAAATAGTAATAATACCACTTCTTTCCTTCAATTCTCTATTTTCAGCAACTAATACAGGAACAATTTTGCTCCCTTCTCCCCGTGTTGTTTCTGGAAAAGATACCCAGTCTGAATCGTAAGTGATTTCCCAACTGATGTTTGAAGAAATGTTTATCTCTATCTGTCCACCTTCTTTCCCGATTTTTTGTGGATTATCAGATGTAACGTGAATTTTTTGTTCGATAGTTTTGGACTCTTCGCAGCCAATAAATAATCTTGTGATAGTCAACAATGATATTATTGAAAGAATCTGATAAAGATATTTTTTAGACATCTTCCTTAAATGATTTAAATTTACATTTTGTGTTAGTTCTTCTTAACTAGATACATATCATCTATATAGACTTGCTGTTGGCCGTTACGCACCCATGAAATGTATACCTCACTTTTTCCGGCTGGCATGGTGAACGTAATGGATACTTCTTTATGTACATGCTCGCTTCCATCATTTCCTGCGCTCGTGGGTTCAACGAAACCGAAATCTGTTTCATCTAAAGCATTTGAAAGTAAACTAACATCTGCTTCATCAACAACTGCACCAAGTTTTATATTGCCAGTCTGTGGAAGTGCACTTCCTGGAGGAGTCTTGTACCAAAAAGAGAAGGTATATGTTGCACCGGGTGAGAGATTACTAATTTTTCTCCAAAACCAATCAAGAGATTCAGTGGGTTCATTGTCCCTCATTCTGACAAATAGATATGATAATCCGGTGCGAGTAACCCTAGGTTCAGGTGCATCCTCCGGGATAACTCTTATTGCAGTGGAGTTGGCTCCAAACTTTCCTATACCGATAGCGTCAGAGCCTCCCCATTCTCCTCCGTAAGGCGGCCAGCTTTTGTTGGTCGTTGTACGCTCGAAGCTATAATCTTCAAATTCAGTGTCAAGTAAATTGACTACTACGATTTCAGTAACAACTTTCACTAAACATGTTGCGCTTTTGTCTCCATTTTCGGAGGTGGCAGTAATTGTTGCTTCGCCAATATTGATAGCGGTAACCAAACCCTCACTGTTTACTGTTGCCACACTTTCATCATCGGAACTCCAGATAATATTTTTGTTGGTAGCACTTTCCGGCAAAACAGTTACAGTTATCTGTCTGGTATCGTTGATTAATATTTGAAACTCATCCACATCTAACTTAACTTCTGCCACTTTATTTTCATCAACCACCGTAACTACACATGTGGCTTTCTTCTCGCCATCCTCGGAGGTGGCAGAGATTATAGCTTCTCCAACACTTATAGCAGTAACTAACCCCTTGTCATCTACTGTGGCGACACTTTCATTATCGGAACTCCAGATGATACTTTTATTTGTTGCGTTATCCGGTGAAATAGTAGCTACGATATTCTCGCTTTTTCCTACACTAATCAGTAGCTCAACTTTGTTTAACGAAATACTAGACACTGGGATAATACGCGGGGACACGATTACCTTACATGTCGCTGTCTTATTTCCATCCTCAGTCGTCACGGTAATAACCGTTTCACCTATTGCTATTGCGGTTATTTCTATCTCCGCCCCAATACCCTTTACCGTTGCTACTTCAGGATTGCTGGATTCAAAAAAAATTCCTTTATTGCTGGCTCTTAGAGGTGTTATGGTAGGAGTGAGAACTTTTTTATTACCCACTACCAGAGTTACCTCTGTCTCGTTCAAAGTGATTTCTTCGACTTTGATTACTGGTGTATCATCATTGCACGAACCTAAGAAAATAAGCCCCGTGATTATAAAAGATGAAAATTTTAAAAACTGTTTTCTGATTTGGTGTTGCATAATATTTCCTGTTAGATAAAAAAATGAATTACCTTTTTACTTTAATATATATGATTTAAGATAATATCACTTGTGAGTTTTACTTGTAATCTTATTTTAGAATAGATGTAAATTTTGAATCAAAATTAATAAATTCATTGATTGTCAGGCTGTGTTAAATGACATCGAATCTTTGCTAAATGATATTTAACAGTTAGCAGAAAGAAAAATTCACACTCCTTTTCTTCTTTTTATTAGACCATCCTTGATGATGTGGTTTTGTCATTAGTCGACTGATCGATTATATTGAGCAATAGAATGCAGATAAGCGTACAATCGTGCCCGTCCATTCCAAAAACGAATTAAACAGCACAGTTTTTTGTTATTATGTGGTTGTCTACTTGATTATTTTTATCTCTTTTGGTGCCTTGATTTCACTATTTATTTTCCCGTCGGCCTGTCGCGTGTGTTTCACGTGAATCACACCATGAGGAGTAGGGAACGTGCCTTCGGCGAACGTGAGATCACCTAGGTTGGGTTGCACGAGTACTACTCTGGCACCCGGTTCCATTATTTGAATTCCCAGAACATGCTCGGTTAACCACGCCGTGGGTCCTGCTGCCCATCCATGGCAGAGGCTGGCTCGGAGGCCTATATAGCAATGATCGCCACCATCAGCATGGATGTTGAATCTGGACGGGTCGGGCAGTTCATCAATACGTACCGCGTTAGTTCGTTCCTCGTAATTGAAGTTTTCCCAAAACGTGGTGGCTCCCAGATCGAGCATGGCTCCCCAGTAGTCGGAGATGATGTTCATCGCTTCCTGGTATTTCCCGTCTTTCGCCAATGCTTCCAACATGTAATAACCGTAAAAGGTCGCGAAATCATTGGCTCCCCCGTCGAGAATTATCCTGGAGGCTTGGTCGGCAGGTACTGCATCTGCCAACGCGAGCAACGCGGCTGCCTGCTTATTACCTTGCATACTTGGAACGTGTGTCCGAAGCGAACCAAGTGCTTGGTCGCAAATCTCCTTCAAGCGAGGGTCGTTGATCCATGTGGCAATATCCTTTCCTGCTTGAATAGCCATCACCATCAAGGACTGGAGCCCCGAGTGGATTTTTTCTGGATTTTCCGCTGTAGGCCAATCAAGGAAACGTCCCCCATCGAGATTTTCTTTGCCGTCCGGTCCTATTTTTGCAATGATCTGACGGATCAAATCCGACAGGTAGGGTTGTTGTTCTTTAAGGTAATTCAAATCGCCATGGTAGCGATAAAAATCGCGATGGGAAATGATCCACCATAAGGAATATGAGGAGATCCCGTTCATCCAGCCGGGTAGGGGGGTAGTATCTCTTCCAAAATCGAGACTCCTTCTTACTACATCGGTGTCACCGAATACCGTGTTGATAGCCATTACTTCCGGGTGCACGTCGCCCAGCCATACCAAGCGATCCCGCTTGATCCCGTCCCACAAGTATTCTTGCATGTTCAAGTGAACTGTATATGCTCCCGTGTTCCATATCTCGTTCAATCGCTTATTATCAGAATTGAACGAACCGAGGTAAGGGATATCTTGGTAGCGGAGAATACCTCTTACCGATCTAATCGGTAACTCGACTTCTTTATCCAAAAGATCGATTCGAACGAAACGAAATCCAGAGCTCCCGATTTCAACTGTTCCGAGCCAAGGAATCTCTAACGTGAAGTCGCGTAACGAGTGATCGTTCGTGGCAGAACCCATCCCTGGAATCGAGTTGTCAATGCAATCGCTCATCGCCTCGGTAACGGATTCGCCTAAACGGATACGCACCTTTATCGCTCTTTTATCACTCCGTATCGCACCCGCGATCTCAATACCTCCATAGAACTCTTTGCCAAAATCGATGAGTACGGATGCATCTGTGTTATTGTCGGAACGTAGAACACACATCCCGTCTCCTCTCGTGGTAAGCTGCCCGTCGAATGGAGTCAGTAACACCTCGGGATTTTTAACTTGTTTGCCCGGGTTTCCCGAATGCCATATTATTTTTCGTGGGGTAATGTAGGCGCGGGTAATCGCGTCTTTGACGAGTTGTCCCTGAAAGGCTCTTTCCGAGAGATACTTTTGAGCGGGAAGCTTTTCAATTATTAAGAAAAGGAACAATACGAGTAATATGGAATATTTCGTGGCACTTTTGACAGGGCTATTGTTTGTTTTTTCCATTGTTGTTCGTTGTATACCTATTATTGTTCTAATCGTTAATGCAATTAAATCATGGTTGTTCTACCATGAAGGTCCATTTTCCTGACCCCACGTTTTCGATAACGGAGAAATTACCTTGTTGCTTGTACTTGATAGGGCGACCATCGATCGCGATAGTCTGCCTCTTCGAGTAGTAGGGAAGATGCACTTCCGCGGTGGTATTGGGAGGAATCTCTACTTCAAGCCGGAACGATTTACCCGGGGAGTTGATAAAACTGAGGTTTACATCGCCCCGTATGGTAGGATGTTTGATTTCCGCCGACTCTAACGAACCTGGCTGCGGTTTAATCCTTATTTTCTGGAATCCCGGTTCCAAAGGTTCAATCCCCATTAGTTTCCGAGGAATCAAGTTAGCAGGTGCTGCACCCCAGGCATGGTTCCAGTCTTGGTTGGGTTTGTACTTGTTGTCCCAAGCTTCGAGTGTAATAGTTGAACCTACCCGTATCATGTTGTACCAACTTCTTTCGCCCGTGGAGGTAAGCAGTTGCAATCCATATTCTGCATCGTGGGCATTATAAAGGCCGTCGAGTAGAAACTGCGAGCCATACACGCTACAAGCCATTCCACGGGAACGAATAAACTCCAGCACTTTGTCAACATGTTTTTCAGGTATCAATCCGAAGGCGAGCGGGAACATATTCGCGTGAAGCGACGCGTGTTCGGTGTCTATCCCATCGATATAAATACCTCGTTTTTTATCGAAAAGGTGCTTATTGAAAGATTGTTTCAATTTGGCAGCACGTTCGTTATAGAATTTCTGATCATCTGTCTTTCCTAACGTTTCTGCAATTTGCGCCATCAATACCAGGGTTCTGTAATGGAAAGCATTGACTACCGTGTTGATATCGGTGAAGACAAATCCATCAGTCTCACCGCCCTCCTCCTTTTCCAATCCGAGAATACCGGTATGCGGCCAATCGACAATATCCCGTATCTGCCCGTTGAAATGGATAGATTGAAGTACTTCCGGTGTTACCTTGCCTGTACGGGTACTGATAAATCCTCTTTCATCGGAGAGCGCTATCAGGGTTTTTGCCTGAAGGTCTTCATAAAAGTGTGCCAACGAGAGTTTATTACCGGTGTACATATAATCTTCCCATGCTATGAGAACGGATTGCAGATGCCACTCGGTTGGCCAGGTCGGCTTCCGTATCAGGTATTCATGCGTGTAGCGTGCCATGCTGTAATCACGGGCTACGCCGTAGTGCGATAGTTGGTTGATCAGTGCATCTGCTTCGTAAGGAATTCTTTCCCGGTCCCCGTCAATATAAATACCAAGGAAGGATGTTGCCTTTATTGAATATTTACTGATATCCCAAACTTGGTTGAGTATCGTGTCAGAACTATGGAAGTGTGAATCGAAATCGTTGAACGGATAAAAAGCCGTCTCCCTTATCAGATCTTTTTCCTGTAACGGATGTTTGTAATTTTCTACTTCGCAATAACGGAATGGGGTAACCTCTCCGATATATTCCGGCATCAGTACAGCCTGTGGCCCGGTATTTCTTTTATCGGGACGAATGGCGACCACATAGGTTTGCCAGCCTTTATCAAGTCTTATTTTGTATTGGGAGTAACGAATGGAAGCTTCCGGAGATCGGTTAACCTCTCCGTTTTTTTCTGTTTCTCCCAAATGGATGGTTACACTATCGGTTCCGGTGTCGGAATATAGATTCACCCTTACTCTGCCGAAAGATGCTTTACCGAAGTCGGCAAAATAACGCACCTCATCAATTCTATCTATTTTTACAGGATACTCGTCTTGTTTCTGTATCGGATACCGGTCTGTAGTATAGTTGGTTAGTTTATTCGCTGTTTTAAAAGCCGAAGTTTTGGAAAACCCCGATTCTTTGCCATGATTGTCCCATGTTTTTACTTTCCAGAAATAGAGTTTTCCGGGTTCGAGTTGTTTGCCGTCGTAGAGAATATTTGCGGATTGATCGGAGTCTACTTTTCCAGAATTCCACAGATCGGTCGAATCTATCATCAAAAAATCCCTATTCGAGGCGATTAATAACTGGTATGCAGTTTGCAGTGTGTTTTCTCCTCCGTAAGGTACGATCCATCCAAAAAGCGGGTTACTGGTGCTTATTTCGGTGAACTGGAAATTCTCTCTGTATGAAACAGCTTCTTCTATTGGTGTTGCTATCGGGTAACCGTTGACATAGACCTGATCGGTTTCTGATAACAGATTCACGGTTAATCCGTATGGAACGTGTTGATCCGGCGCCCCGGTAACCGTGAAAATGCACAGAGTTGTAATTGCTAATAACGTCGTTGTTTTGATGTACATATATGAGTGAGATTAGATATTGTGATATTTTGTCCTCCCTAAATTTCTATATTCCATAGGGGTATGTCCAACTCGCTTCTTGAAAAACGATAGGAAGTATTCGTAGGAACTGAAATTCAATTCATAAGAAATTTCTTTTACCGTATAGTTAGTTTCTGCCAGTAACTCCTTGGCTTTTCTTAATTTTAATTCTTGTATATATTGGGCAGGCGCGTAACCGGTATATTCCTTAAATGCTTTTCTAAATAGAGAATAGCTGATACCCAGATTGGTAGCGATTCCTTTGATGTCGATGTCTTTGTTAATATTCTCTACCATGATGACCTTGGCTCGTTCAATCTTTTGGGCGGATTCCTTGGATTCGAAATTTCTATTCTGTGCCAAGGATAAGATTGTTCCCAAGATGTTGAAGGCAATCCCTGACAAGTACTGTTGCGCCGCGGTTTTATCTTCTTTGGCCACTTTAATGGCGGTGGAGAAGAGATGCACCAAGTCCTCGTTGACTCCCACGTTTAGAACCGGGTTTTCCAATGATATAAATCCATTGTTCACGATATCATCGATGATTTTTCCTTCGAAACCGATGTAGTACTCGTTCCAGCCAGTCTCCTTGAGCGGACGGTACGTGTGCCATTGCCCTGGGAAGAGAAGGATGACCTGTCCCTTCACGATATTGGCTTTTTTGGTAGAACCGGAGGAGAAAATACCCTTCCCTTTACTAATATATACCATTTGATATTCAGACAACACTCTCCCTTTGTCGGGGTTGAAGTAGTAACTTGTTGGGTGGTCCATGGAGGGATAGAGGGCGTTTGGGGGAATGGGTTGAAAACCAACGGTATTGACCGTTAGACCAAACTTCCTGTCTTTCTCGTTGACCAATAGATATTTGAAGTCTATGCCGAAATCATTGTATCTCATGTTGCCTCCACTTAGGTTAGCATCTCTTGTTGTTTTAAGCAGTAAATTTACATAAATAATTCCTAATATAATACACTTCGAGTTACATGAAAGAAAAAGAAGGGACGACCTAATCAAGCCAAGGGATGCCTACCGGACCAAGTTTGGAATAACTAACGATAAAATCAATACTGCCATGCCTAGGACCAAGAAAGCAACCGCCTTTTGCCCCGCGCCTTTCCACTCTTTCAGGATGATGCCCCACACGTTGCTGAAGACCACGTTCAATGACATCAGGATGCTCCACGAAAACGCCATCATCACGCTGCCGGGCTCGAAGAAGCTCTGTCCCATACCTAACCCGAAGAATTGGGAGTACCATAATAAACCGGCTAACGCGCAGAAAAGGAGGTTGTTTGTCAATACGGCTTTTGATGAACGCTTTATCTCCCCGCCGGTCTTGTTTTTCCGGTTCATGTAAAGGCAATACACCAGGTTGGTGAAGAATCCTCCAATAGTGACCAACAGGGTCACCGGGTTTTGCGCGAACAATTCTTTCTCGCCCGTGGCAATAGCCGCGTCTCTCACGGGAATCCCGGCGCTTAACCCCAAGCTGAAACAGGCGCTCATTACCCCGGCAAACAACGCGATAAGTAACCCCTTTTTCAACGCGAAGTCCTTGATGGCTTTGCGTTTTTCCTCCTCCGACATATTTTTGGAACGTAAACTTCCCGCGTAACCTACTAGCGCGATGCCCACTAGCGTAACGGCAACAGCTATCAACAAGACGATTCCTTGGGGAGAGAAAAGGTCGGTGCCGGTTAACATGGCCGGGATAAGGGTCCCAAAAGCTGCACACGTTCCAAGGGCTACCGACTGCCCCAACGCGATGCCCAGGTAGCGCATGCTAAGACCAAACGTTAACCCGCCCACGCCCCATAATACACCGTACCCGATGGCCTGCCAAGAGGCAGCAGCGTTGGATCGGTAGATGTCAATTAACTCCGGACCGGAGTTTGCAATAAGTGCCCCTGAAAGAGGGAAGAGCAACCACGCGAAGACTCCCTGCGTGAGCCAGAAGTTTTCCCACGACCACTCCTTGATTTTATTGATGGGGACGTACGAGCTCGATTGGCCCATACTCCCCACTGCAATAATTAATAAACCAAAAATCGTGCTCATCGTTTACACCCTTTTTGATGTGACCTGTTCTTCATACGCCTGAACCTCCTTAATATACGCGTCGCCCACCGGAACACCTTGCTGTTCACAGGAATAATCATATAGCGAGGCCCAAGGCATTGACTTGAGTTCTTCGAGGAATGCTAACCGTTCGAAGTTCTTGTCCTGCTTCTCGAAATCTCGTAACATCTCGGTAGGTTCCAATAACGCTTGGAGCATCGCTTTCTGCGTGGCCCGGATGCCCGTGACGTATGCCCCGATGCGGTTGATGGACGCGTCAAAGTAATCCAATCCCACGTGTACGCGTTCCATTTGCCCCGAACGGACGATCTCTTGCGATAAAGCCAACAATTCGTCGCTGAGGATTACCACGTGGTCGCTGTCCCACCGTTCCGGCCGGCTCACGTGCAGGTTGAGCTCGGGAACGAATAAAAGCATGGCGGAGATCTTGTCGGCGATCGATTCGGTGGGATGGAAGTGCCCGGCATCCAAGGTGAGCATCATGTTGTTTTTCACCGTGTATCCCATGTAAAATTCATGCGATCCCACGACGTAGCTTTCGCTGCCAATACCAAATAACTTGCATTCCACGCAATCTTTCAGGTAGTCAGTGCTGATTTCTTCAGAAAAGACTTCGTCGAGTGCCTCTTTCATTAATTGCCTATGAGCAAACCGCGAAACGGTTTTATCTTTTTCCCCGTCGGGAAACCAGATATTGTGTATACAAGGATCGCCTTGCTGGCGGCCGATTTCTGCGGCGATACGCCTGCACCGCCGGAGGTGCTCTTTCCAAAATTCCCTGACCGTCGGGTCGAAATCGGAGATCATATACCCGCTCTCGCCCTTGGCATGCGAAAAAAAGGTGGAGTTAAAATCCAATTTCACGTCGTGCTTTTTTGCCCAATCAATCCAGCTTTGAAAATGTTTAGGCTCGATCTGGTCGCGATCCACGAACTCGTCGCTAAAATCACCGTACGTGGCATGCAGGCTAATCCGGTGTTTGCCGGGTACGAGCGATAGTACTTTTTCCAAGTCTGCCCTCAACTCCTCGATGTTTCGAGCCTTGCCCGGGAAATT
>WPCG01104684.1_pt1 | contig 21697 bp, 36 predicted proteins | sample 5403311 | NCBI WGS metagenome assembly WPCG01 (sample SAMN12869467, study PRJNA574797) | sludge metagenome | isolation source: wastewater treatment of Control | place: China:Beijing | collected 2019-05-17 | reverse complement strand
ATGATTTGGCGCGGGATGCTTTTGGCTGGGGCTTTGGCAATCTCGCCTGCAATCTCTTTGCGGCCGATACCCTGGGCAATCATAACGTCGATGTCGCCGATACCTAGTTTCTGCGCCAGGCGACCGCCGCCCCAGCCAATCAGGCCACCAACGACGCCGGTACCCAGTGCTGCCACGGACTGCATTGGTGACAGCAGGCCGTCTTCGGTCTCGCCGCGCAGTTCTGATGCCTGCATGCCGGACATGACAGCGCCTTCACCGATACCGGCTGCGGCGGCTGCTCCAGTGGCGCCAGCTTGGCCCAGCCTGGTGGCTGCCATGATGCCGCGAGCGCCAACACCACCAGCGCCGATAGCGGGCGCCGACTCCAGCAGGGTTCCTGTAATCAGCGACGGGTTTTGTACTGCGACCTTTGCTTTGCCGAGAATACCGTCAGCGTCAGCAAAGTCCTGCTGCTGCTGTTTGTACTGCTCGGTGTGGTACCCGCTCAGAATGTCTTTGGCTTCTTTCGGCCGGAAGCCGACAAGGCCACCTTCGTTCTCAAGGAACTTGCCGACGCGGCCACCGGTAGGAATATCAGCCAGGCCGACTGCCAGCTCTGGAACGCTGATTGCGCCTTTCAGCAGGTGCAGGCCGGCATCTTTCGCGTGGCCGGTGACGCCCTTACCCTCATACGGGATATCGTCAAACAGTCCAGAGGTGATAGTGGACTTCTTTTTTTCGTAAGGGATGTCGTCAAATAGCCCGGACATGCTTGGTCTCCAGCGTGCAGATCGTTTCGGATCAAGCTATGTGACTGCGGCCGGGATGCAATCAATTGTCGCCCACTAGGCGAACCAGGCGGTCTTCGTAACTTTCTTCTGAGCTGGCCTCGTCAAGGTTGTACGCCTGACGCTCCAGGGTGATGAGGTTCTTCTGCACGACGGACAGGTCACGCAGGATGCCGGCACGCTGGTTCAGCTTCAGTTCTGAGTCTGGCTCCTGCAGTTCTGCGAGCATTCCTGCGGCAAGTTGTGCGGCTGTGCGAATATCTTTGCGATGTGTTCGCACCACCTGTGCGCCAGTAGCGGCGGCCTGTTCAATGATTTCCCGGTCTGTCGCGTTGGTGTCTCGTACTTCGGTTCGTACTTCGTCTCGTACCAGCTCTTCCTTGATGCGCTTCTGGACAGTGGCGGCCAGATCCTTTTGCCATCCGCCTTCTCTTGCACGCTTCCTGATAGCGCCCTCGGACACTCCATGCTTCTCGCCCAGCATCACGTTGGATACTTGGCCTGACCGGTACTCTTTCTCTACCGCCTCCCAGTCTATCTTCCTGCGCGCTGGCTTCTTTGTGGCGGTCATGCTGCCTCCAGCGCCTGCCTGCGGTCAGCCTCTCGCTGTGCTGCCTTGCGGGTCTTCCATGCGTCGGTGACACCGGCGGCGTACTTTGCGACTTCCGGGTGCATGCGATACGGGTGTGGTTCGCTCGGGTCGTACTGGGGTTCGTTCTTGCTGGCCACCAGGTACTGCGCCACTGCGTAGGTGGCTTTCAGTCTGGTCGGTGATATCTGGTCGAGCTGACGGGTCACGATGAACAGGGTGTGCCCTGCTTTGATCTCGTGCGGCTTGTAGATTTGTGACATGGCTTCCTCCCTGGTTACGCGGGTTCGTAGGTGGCCAGGAAGATGTCTGGCTTGCATGGGTATCGCTCCCCAGCCACTCCAGTGATTACCCAGTCGCCAGGACAAACGATATGGCCGCCTTCAAGGGTGTCGATCCACCCGTGACTGTGCATAATTCTGTCGCACCGTATGCACTTTGTCTCGCCCGACACGTCGGTGGAGCGGTAATACCGAACAACCTTTCCCTCTACGCTGGGATTGCCGCCATCTTCCGGGTGGTCTCCGTTCTTGTGCCACTGATGCGCATCAATGATTACAGGCTTCTTTCTAAACTTTGACATGGCTTGCCCCCTGTCTGTAGTTATTCTTCTGTGCCGACTGCCTGACGCAGCTTGTGTACGTTGTGCATTTTTTGCTTCAGGTGGTAACCCATCAGCGGCCAGATTTTGGTGCGGGCGTTTTCGTATGCGATTTTGCGGCCAATTTCAGCGTCGAAGTTTTCCGGACTGGCGCATGCAGATTCGCCGGTGACGGTAAAGCCGTTCTCCAGCACGATCACGCAGAAGGTCAGCAAGCCCAGTGCGTTGCTGTGCATGCCAGACGCCTGCGTCAGCTCGTCCTGCTCATGGAAGGACTGCTGCACGCCTTGCTGTGCGGTGAAGTAATAGGTGCCGGCAATGTTGGCCTCGACAGCATCCGGCGTTACCCGTGGCGCGGTCTTGCCTTTATCCTGAATCATCTGTTCGATCTGTTGTTCGCTCATTGTGTCGCTCCTTTTGGTGTGCAGAAATTGCTTACCCAGCCCTGCAGGCCGGCCAGTGCCGCCTCGGTCTGGGTTATTTGTTGTCTGAGGGTGAAATAATCTTGTCGAGCATCGGCATCAAGCTCTGCTGTTGCTCCATCATCCACGCGGGTGGTGCTGGTGGCTGCGGGCACACAGGTGGCTTTGATACGCAGCCGCTTGTTACCGTCAGCAACGGCAGCAGCCAGGCGACGGTTTTCAGCCTGCGCTTCGGACAGTGCCTGCGTGTGCTCTCTGTCCAGCTCTGCGGCTTGGATTGCCAGCTCATGCTGTGCCTGCAGTTGCGCGGTCAGTCGCTTGGTTTCCTGCTGCTCGGATTTGAGCTGGCTCGAAACCTTCGTAATCGTCGCTGCCCGCCTGTCGAGTTCTGAATACATAAACAAGGCCACGGCCACCAGGCCAGCGCACAGCACTGCGAGTGCTCGGGTCATCACTGGATACTCCTATCAGGCACAGCTCTCGTTCGGCATCTCGCCGGCGCACAAGTCCGTTCAGTACCCGGCCGCCGGCATATACCCAGCGCGGCAGTTCGTTGCACGCGCCTTGTAAGTCCCCTGCCTTGGCTTTCCTCAGCAGGGTGGATGAGCGAAAAGCCCCCTCGCCCACGTTAAAAACGAAGCTGCCCAGGGCTGCCCGCGTTTCGGGGCTCAGCTCTGGCAGTTCTTTGTCTACGGCAGCAAGCGCGATACCCAGGTCTTGCTGCAGTAGCTGCTCACACTCTTCTGCGGTCTTTGTCTGACCGACCTTGGCGGTGGCTGTGTGCCCGTAACACACAGTCGGAATCCCCACCGGGTCAACGTACCCGACAAGGCTGCGTCCCTCGAAGTAGCCGACAACACTGACGGCCATGGCCATGGATCCCGCCAGCAGCGTCCGCCTCACTATCGATTCACTCACAGTCATCCTTCTCCTTTTTGCGCCACCCGCGAATAATCTTGATGTACTGGGGCGCCAGCAGGATTATCTGCGCAAGCATGTAAAGCGCGGTCATCATGTACGCGATGTCCGACCAGTTGACTACGCCGGTCGCACCGGTTGCGATAACTGCAGCCCCGGGCGCTGCCTTCATTCCTACCACGGCCGCGTCTTGCGCAAGCTGTTGTGACATCTTTTTCATCTCCGGCCCTGCCTTCCCCCCTGTATTCAAGCTATGTGACTGAGTGCGGCTTGCAACCTTTTTCAAGTCACATGCAATGGGGTTGTCACAAACCAACGGAGTACTGAAATGCCACTTGATATTGATCACATGCCGGATGATGTTTTCATCAGCGTCACCGAGGCCATGGCCCTTGCCGGCGAAGCCATGGAAACCAGCACCGCCACAACACTGCTGGTCATCACCCTGGATGCCGAACAAAACACAGCGGTTTTGGGTGGCGACACCACGTCACAGGCGCTGGAAGCACTGCGCACCCTGCTTGACCAGCTGGCAGATCGTGCACTGGAATCTCCGGAAGTCCTGCACATCACCGCCTGAGACGCCATGCACTTACCCGGAGCCCTGGCGACAGGGCTTCGCGCCAGCCGGCCCCCCGCATCCGGCGCATCTTCACTGTCTGCCACTTGAGACCTCGCTCCTTTGCCCACACCGCAGCCGGCTTCGTCACGCCGTCCAACGTAACCGGCTGGGCAGCCGCCGCTACCGCATCACGCCTGAGCGCCCTGGCCGGCGCAGTAAAATCAATCTGAAGTTGTACCATGGTCCACTCCATCAGCTTGATTGCCCCCTGCTTGTTACAATGATGCGCCGTGCCGCGCTATCAGTAGGGCGTCGGCAACTGCCTGCCCTTTTCCTTTCAGATCCAGCACCCGAAGGTCCGGGTAGAGTTGAATTGCCCGGGTGCGTGCCGCGTCCTTGTCCTTGCCGATCAGACCGGCCGTTTTCTTCCAGGCTTGAGGCGTTACTAACGTGTATGGGATACCCAGTCCCTGCAGGATGCCTTCAGCTACTCCGGCGGCATGGCCAAACGTGAACATACTTGTCACCCCCTGCCCCGGCATTGCTCCGACCTGCTCCAGAAAGGCATGCGTGATGTTGTATTCGCACAGGAAGGCCGCCAGTGCCGCGCCGTTTACCCTGCTGCGACTGCCGACCTTCATGACCGGCATCAGCAGGTGGGTGACGTACCCGCCCCTGCTATCCAGCCCCGCGACTGATCCCGATACACCCGGGTCGATTCCGATAATCATTTCTTCACTGCCCTCGCTTTCATTGCCGCCTTGATTCGCTCGCGCTGGTCTTCCGGGTGGCCGTCCAGGATCTTTTGTGCGCAGACCTGCCGCTCCCGGCCATGCAGATGCTGGCACCGGTGACGGATCAGGCACGCATGTTTGTCCGCCTCGATGGCCAGCCTATCTTCGATAGGCCTATCGGCCAGATTCACTTCCGCCCCTCGATCAGTAGCCAGTGCTCGCCGACGAAGCTGTACAGACCGAACTCTGCGCGCTGAAAGACGCCCAGGTATTTGTTGTAGCCCCTCGGGTGCCAGCACAGGTCTTCACCGTCCAGTACAAGCTCTGGCTTGGCGACGTGCGCCGTTGCCTGGCCGTTCTGATGCACGCTGATGTACTGCATGCCCTCGGGGACGGCCGCCTCTTTCGGCAGGGCCAGCACTGCGGTGTCGTAGTGCTCGCCGTCGCCCGCGCTGGCCGCGATGGTGTCTATGCGCCGCTCGCCTTTGTCCCAGTCGACAGTCAGGTGCTCAAAGCCCGGCGTGACAATACCGTCCTCGGCCTGCATTTCGAGCCAGCGATTCAGGGAGTCACGCGCCTCCAGAACGTCAACCACCTGTCCCTTGCCGCCGGTGCGGTCACCACCCAGCAGCAGTTTTTTCACTGCATGCTCAAGCGCGTGGTCGAGCGGCCCGAACAAATCAAAAATCCTGTAAATGTCCAGCTTCTTCAGGTGTTCAATGTCCCTGAAGTATTTGCCGTACTTGCCGTGTTTCTCGCTCATGTCTTGATGATTCCTTCTTTTTCGAGTTGTGCCAGGGTGCGCATGACGCCCTCCAGGTGAAACATTCGCAGCTCTTCCCTGCTCCATTCGGTTCGCGTTCTGAAGTCGATCGCGTCATGGCATGAGCTGCACGACCATGCGGCCGCAAGATCAGTTGGCTTGATGCCGGTACCGCACAGACCGGCCATTCGGTAGTGGGCCAGCACGACGGTTTCAGGGTTGCCGCTGCAGTGTCCTGGCACCCGCACCATGCAGGGCCTGCCCTTGGCTGCCTTGCGTAGCCTGCTCATGCCGCCACCTCGTCGAGCATGTCGTCGAAGAAAACGCCCTTGCCGGCAAACTCTGCGGCAATGGCTTCCGTGTACTCGATGCCCTGGGCACGGTCGAACAGGCGTGTGACCGGGAAGCCTTCGGGGCCAAGCAGTGAGTTGCTGCCCATAAGCTCCAGCTTGCGCTCGTACTCCATGGGCCGGATCAGGCCGTCGTACTGCTGCCGGAACTCGTCATTGGCGGCTCGCATGATGGGCACGCCGATATGCAGCTTGCAGTACCGTCGTGCGTCCTCAACGTGCCAGTCCAGTACCTGGGCAATGCGCTGGTACATACCGAACCAAAGCCGGTTCTGGTCCAACGTCCGGTCACGGCCCGTTTTCAGCGTCACCACCACATAGCGCTTTTCTGCAAACGCTTGCTGCAGGGTTCCAATGGCGCTGGCAAGGCTGCTGGTGGAATTGATTAAAACCTTCACTGCTGGCCCTCCAGGATCTCAATCAGAGAGTTATGCCTGTCCAGCAGAGCTTGGTGGCGTGCGACTTCTTCGCGGTGGCGAGCCTCGCTGCGCTCGATCTGCTCCATGCCCTGCCGTTTGATCTGGTCACGCAAGACCTTCACGCGCTCGATCTGGTCAGCGGTGGTCAGCGGACTGGGCGCTGTGCGTCCGGTAATCAGGGCAACAGCTACACCGACCTCGGGCGCCGGCAGTGCTGCAGACTGGCCGTGATGCTCTAGCATGGCGGCGTGCGTTTCGTGGCCGATAAGCCCGTCACGCTTCATGCGCTCGATTTCTTCGGTGCGTCGCTGCGGGCAGTGGCCGGGCGACAGGTACCAGTTGACCGGCTTGCGGACATTGCGTGACTCGTTCAGCTCACGCTTGTACCGGTCGATGAACGCCATGCGTGCGCCGATTTCGTCACCGGCTGCCAGCACAGGGCCGGCGGCATGCAGCGCGGTCGTGATTTCGGTTGTCATGGCTACGGATTCATTTTCATCCGATGCGCGCAGCGCGATTGCCCAGGCTTCGTTTGGCTCAGGGTGTCCATCCAGCACGGCAATGCGGTCAAGGATGGCGGCAAGGGTCAGCCTGCCGGTCAGTTCGCGGCGGCACGCCTGCAGGGCCATGGAAATTTGCTGGTCAGGATAGTCGGCCAAGTCCAAAGCCATCATTTCGACCGCTGCAGGTGTGATCTCATGGCCCAGCACTTCGGCGGTGGCAGTGATTGCCTGCGCCAGCACGACCAGGCGTTGTTTACTTCCAGAATGGGTTGTCATAGATCGACCCCTCCGCTTGTTGGCTGCCGACCGGCTGCTCGTCGGTCATGATCTTTTTGATTACGGTTTGAGCCGCCTCAAAGTTTGCGGCTGTACGCTCCTGCTGGCGTGCAGTGGTGCCGTTAACCCGGGTGCCGGTCTGCCACTGGGTGTGCAGGGCTTCGCAGCGGGACAGCAGCATGCCGACGCTGTGCTGCTCGGTTATGTATCGCTGGTCTGCAATGCTCAGGTAGTACGCGGCCACCTTTGGCGCAGCGTCATGGCCAATGCGGTCGATCAAGTTGCCGAGCTGTCCTGCGACCCTCGCATTCCACACCGGCCAGACACCGTAGCGACGGCGATAAGTGATTGCGTAGTTGGCCCAGGTCTTGAATGTTTTGGCTTTCGGGTCTTTTGGCCCAGGCATGTCAGCAGGGATTTCGACCCTGGGCTGGACAGGGTCATCATTCCGAACAGAATCGACCGCCTGTGCCGTGGTCGCGGTAGCGGCCTCGGCCAATGGTTCTATGACTGGTTCTATGACTGGTTCAAAAGAGTGACTGGTTCTGGGGTCAGCTCCTGCCCCACCCCCTAGGTCATCTGTTGACCTACCCTCGGGTAACTCCTGACCCACCCTCGGGCAACTGTTGCCCCCCTCGGGTAGCTCCTGACCCACCTCGGGCAGCTGCTGCCCTACCTTTTTCACCCTCTTTTTAGGTGTGTTTTTCGGTAGTTTTATCAGATATAGGTTTGACTGATTAAGCTCGCCATCACGCCGCGAAACGCGAGTCAGCCAGCCCATTTTCTCAAGCTCTCGAATATGATTCTTGGCAGTGCTTCGACTCACTTCGCACTGATCGGCAATGTACTGGTATGACGGCCAGCATTCGCCCTTATCGTTTGCCTGATCGGCCAGCTTGAGAAGCACAAGTTTCCGGAGCGGATTGCCAACCTCAAGCTTGAAAACCTTGACCATTAGTTCCATGCTCACAGCGCCACCCCCTGCCCCTTAAATTGGGCGGAACCGCACTGGTAAACTGCCGAGCTCTCACACACAGCAATAAACCAGGAGTTCCAGAAAAATGATTTCATCACTCACTGCCTCCGTTAACGGGCTGGTCACTCTCGCAAGCACTGCCATCAACGAGCGTGACACGCAGAAACTTGCCGCCACCCGCGCCGAACTCACCCAGAAAGTGATTGAGGTGCAGTCGAAGGTTCTCAGTCAGGTCGGCATGATTTCCGACATGCTCACCGAGCGAGAGGAACTTAAAGAGCGCATACGGGAGCTGGAACAGCAGCTGCGATATCGCGAAAGCTACCGCTTGGTCTCGGTGGGAACCGGTTTCTGCTACGAGTTCAAGCAAGTCGCTGACGTCACTGAAGGCTCTGAAGCTGAAGCCAGCCATTTTGTCTGTCAGCCGTGCCTGGATGTCCGGCGGCAGAAAGTAGTTCTGACTTTCAGTCGCGGTCGTTACGACTGCTCCGAATGCAAGGCCAGTGTCCGGGTGTAGGCTTGTTGTTTGCTTGGTTTTCATTGATAATTGACTCACTTGTCGATGCTGCTATGCAGCGTTAAGCACAAAGCCCCAGCCGTTCGCCCGGTCTGGGGTTTTTCTTTTCTGGCCTATGCCTTTTGGCTTTCATGTTTCAAGCCGAGCGCGGCCAGTGTCTCTACTGCCTGCAGGTATTGCGGGCAGGTCACGACGTGGCTGTCTGGAACAATCTGAAGCTCCAGCGCAGCCAGCATCCGGCAGATAGCTTCGATCTCGCCTGCCTTCATCCTGGACACAGTTGATTCATGCACTCCGAGGGCGTTTGCGACTGTTCGCTGCCCTACTGATGCAAGCTGCTGCAAGATCAGCGCCTCGAACTCCCGTGCTCTTTCATGCTGGTCGGGGCTTAATTGGGTTGTGGTCATCTCATGACGCTCGGCTTGGCTGGCTTGGGAAGGGCTTTACTTCCTTGGCTTCCTTAAGCTCGCCACCGGGCAGCACGCTAACGATGATGTTCCGCCCAGCGGCAAGGGCTTTGTGAATCGCGGGCGATGTAACGCCTAACTGCCTTGCGGCTGACGCTAACCCTTGCTCATCAACAAACTCTTTCAGTGAAATTCGCCTCATGGATCACCTCTTACACGAATTGCAATAGGTTAACCGGCGGTTGCAGAACAATCAATACCGGCGGTTCATTCTAATAAATTAACCAGCGGTTTATGATTCGGCTATGAGTAAGAAGAAGCCTTTATCCCCAGAACAGCTCGAAGAGTGCGCCGCCGCGCACCGCATTTATCTTGAAAAGAAAAATGATCTTCGCCTAAGCCTCCAGAAGATTGCTGACACAGCAGGCATTTCTGCGTCCGGGGTCAGCCAGTACATGAAGGGAACGAATGCGCTCAACTTGGCATTTGCGACCTTGCTTTCAAAAGTGCTGCAGGTACCTATCGAGTCGTTCAGTCCTCGATTGGCCCAGGAAGCGGCATCTATTGCTGACACCATTGACAGGAGCAATGACGACTCTGGACCAGGCGACTCGCCATCAACAGCCGACTACATCCTAATCCCGCGCTACGGCGTGACTGGTAGTTGTGGCGACGGCTACCTGAACGATCATGTTGAGGTAAATGGCGGCCTGGCGTTTCGGCGAGACTGGATAAAACACTTAGGTGTCAAGTCTGAAGACCTCTACGTCATTTACGCAGAGGGTGACAGTATGGAGCCGTACATTTTTGCGGGCGATATTGTGCTGCTTGATACAGGCTCCGTGGAGCCGAAAGACAGGCAGGTGTACGCACTGCGCAGGGCCGACAGCACCATCAGTATCAAGAGGCTGGTGCAGCAGGTAGCCGGAGGCTGGGTGATTCGCAGTGACAACCCGGACAAATCACAGCATCCGGATGAAGCAGTGTCAGAATCCGTTTTGCACGAGATCCCCATTGTAGGCCGCGTCATCTGGCGCGGTGGCGGCGTTGGGTAATCAGGAGGCAGTCAATGGAAATATCCAGAGAAGAAAAAATACATTTGCTGGCGTCGAGGACGCCGAACTCTTTCGCGGTCATGCAGCGCCTTGTTATGGCGCTCGCGGCTGTTCATAAGTCCTACGGCAAGAAAACGCTATTTGGCAGATCACCAACAGTGAAAGCCTACGCCAAGCTGGACAGCGTAATGAGCGAGCAGATTATTGCGCTACGCATTGATGGACTTATTGAGCATGGTTCGTCGGACGAGAAGATCCACCTTGTCCTGGCGGAATACATCAATCTGTTTGCAGACGCATTCCCGAGCTGGCCCGATGCTTATTCTGTGGCTGCACACCTGCTCCTTGAGGATCTTCCCGCAGGTATCGAGTACATCAGCAGACGCCGCTAGGCCGAGGTATCCCCATGAGTTCACGCCCTGATATTAATCCTGGTGACTGGATACGGATCGGCAATACTCTGTGCGTTGTGTCCTTGGTGCGCGATCCTGGCGACACCCTGGGTGACTGCGAAGTGGTGCTTGATGAAGATAAGCCAGCTAATCGCGATGTGTGCTGGAAAGATGACGACTGGCACTTCGTCCCCTCCGGCGACTTCGGCGGCTACGCAGACCGCATACCACGCCTTGCCCCATATGTGGCTCAGTTGAAGCGCGGTTTTAGCTGAGTCGCACAGCCTCGCTTTTGCCCTCAATACTGATCTGTAGTAGCTGATCTGCGGCAGTCTTGTCTCCAGCGAACGGATGCGCCACACCAAGCACGGACGCGCACCACGACAGCGCATGCTCCAGCTTGTGCAGTGCCAGCCTCGGGTTATCGTGCAGTAGCGCATGCTTCGCGACAGCTACGTTGTTGTATGTCGCTATGACGTCGTAGAACTCCGCCTGCACAGCTCTCGGTTCGCAAATCATCACTACCTGGTCGTCTTGTGCTTCTGGCATAGCTATCCCCTCGCCTATTGTTCCCGCCAGCCTATGTGACCGCTGCGCCTAATCAAGCCCGCCCCGTGCGGGCTTTTTTGTGCCTGAAATCCCTGCTTCCCACCCCTTGTATCACCGGCCAAACTTTCCCTGTATCGCCCAACCACAAATAAAGTCGCAACTTTTCAGCAAAAAGTTTGGGTGGTGATACGACGATTGTTTGGGTGGTGATACAGAGGCCGGTCGCCCTACCTTTCTGGCCGTTTTGGCCGGCCACATCCTGCCTTTCCTGCCAGGCCGAACCAGCACACCTTTCTGGATCGTAACCGCTCTTCGCAAATTTATTAACCGGCGGTGTTGACATAAGCAAAACCGGCGGTTAATAATACGCCCATCAGCAGCAACCACTGCTGACCGGGCAACCGGATGTTCTTTACACAATTTAGGATCTGCCCTTGGGAATCCCTGACTTGTCAGGTACAGCGGGCACTACAAACTTTCCCGACCATGCCAGCTCTGGAACTGGTCGCAGCCCTGCATGTGGCTGCGCGAAGTAACGCAAGTCCATAAGCGCAAGATGCCCAGTTGGTGAGCGCTATGAGCGGTGGGGAAGCCCGACAAGAAAGCGTTACGGAGATTCAGCTGCTAGTAACTAAGCAGTTAGCCCAGTAGGCGGTGGCTTAAAACACCTACCAGCAACACCCTAGTTTTTTTATGCCGCTTCAATGAGGCGGCATTTGAAAGCCTACACCAGCGCCAGACTGGGCCGCGCAAGCGGCGACCTCTGGACAGGGATTAGCCGGCTAGTGCCCTGATAGGAAAAAACACCGGTAGCTATGCAAGGTGACCGACTAACCCTAGAGCGTAACACCGCGCCGAGGCATAGCAGACACTTGGAAAGACAGGCCGGCCCCGCTGCGGTTACAGCGGGCATTGAAGTGCGCCTTGGGTTCTCTAAAGTAAATCAAGGTGCTTGGATCGCTCAGGGCGTACTTCGATGTGTTGCAACTGAACTTGCTGTCGTGTTGATGCGACGCAGCACATCCGCAGCCCCAGCAGTGCGTAATCTGATGGGCATTGATAACCAGTTTTGGCGCGTGAGTGGGCTGCCACCCTCGCTAAAATTGATCAGCAGAGCATGGCAGTGTTTTGCTGTGAGAGCCATGCGTAGAGCGCAAGCAAGTGTGGTCGCCGAAACTGGTTATCAATGCAGTGAATGCCAAGGCTGATTGGCAAGTGAAATCCTAAACGTAGAGCTACGAGCAAAACTGAGGGTGCGGACGGTGAAACTCCGGTAAACCAATAGCCTATCGACACTCTACATGCAGGAGATCAGCACCTGCCACTGCATTTGGCATGGTCGCAACCCGAATGCGGGCCGACACCGTCCTGACCCGACATGCCACGGGAACGCACGCTGCTGAGCGGTCATGAGGATTCGCAGCCCGGCGGATCGAAACGCAGCACCGGGCACCCCTTCACATCATTTTCGTAGCGTCACGAAAATGGTCAGCAAATGACCGGCAAATGACCGCGTCAAAGAGCCGAGGCAGCCATGGCCAAGCAACGCAAAAAGACACTGAAAAGCTTCCACCACGCCGCCGGTGCCGCATCTGCACGCATGGGCCTGCGGCACATCTGCTGGGTATCCCTCCAAGTGCCAGACGTTGACTGTGAAGTGACGGCATACGTCAACTTCAAGACGATGCAAGTGCTGCCCTGGAACAACCAGTCGTACATGGTGCGAGAGGCAATGAACCAGTTCGCATACGACTGGACATGTTGGTGGGTTCTGGAGATGAACAATGGCATGGACAGCTTCTACAAGTTTGCTGAATTGCCGGTGCCGCACAAGCGCAACCTCAGGGACATTCTGCGTCCGGTAGCGGCCAAAGGTCAGGAGCTGACCGAAAAGGAGAGACTGGATCACATCGTTGCCCGAGGCGCGGTCTTCACTATCTCGGGCCACCAGTTTACTGACGAGCAGCTTGACCAGCTGTTCACCCTGGTGCGCCAACACGGTACGCCAGTTGACGAGCTTGCGCCCGCAGGCTGATTCAAACCCTTCCCTTTCCCTATTTTCCTTCGGTGCCGGCCCGTGCTGTGCGCCGTTTTGTCGTGGGTGATTTTTATGTTTATCGACCTGGATGGCCACATGGCCGAAGTGCAAATAACCGACTGGGACAAAGACGACCCTGATTACGTGGTGTGGGAGTTCACCGACAAAGGAATTCACGCGCTCGCTGAAAAGCTGGACCTGTACGCAAGCAGCGACCTGAACGACCTGTTCGATAAGGCGGCGGCAAGAAGGCAGCAAGAGAACGATGAGGACTTGGCTGCAGAGCGTCATTACCAGCGACAGGAGGCGTGCTGATGCACACACAAGACAAGCAAGGTTTGTTTGCGGCGGCTGCCATCGCATCAGTGATATTCGGCTGGGCGCTGGTCAGCAACGCTGATGTGCAGGATGCCGAGGGTGCTCACAAAGCCCACTGCGAGATGGTGGCTTTGTGGGATGCAGACGCCGGCCGAGATGTTCCGGAAGCGCAGCGCCGTGGCTGGCCCAATTACGACAACCGGGAGTGCAAGCCATGACCACATTCACCGCAACCCCATGGGTGGCAGAAAACAGATCCGTCATCGACAGCATTGGCCGCATCATCGCCCAGCCAATTCAGGACACACTGACCGGTGGCGGCACCGAGGATTGCAGGGTGGCCAAGCTGATAGCAGCAGCGCCTGACCTGCTGGCAGCGCTGGAACAGTCCGTCACATCCATGCAGGACAGCGGATACCCAAATACACACGCGGCAGTTTTGGCGGCCCGCCAGGCCATCAGGAAAGCAACAGGACACACAGAGGAAAAAGCAGCATGAGCGAACAGGAATTGATGGAGCTGCCGGCAGAGCGCAAGAAGTTGGAAACATTTTTCATTGAATTCAACCCGGCCGGTCTGGACGAGGTAACCGCAAAGATTCGCGGCATGGCCGAAGACCTGCCAGCAGACATGGCGGTCAAGAAAAACCGTGATGCCGTGGCCAGCTTTGCGTACCGGATTGCACGACTCAAAACGACCGTTGACAAGGCCGGCGCTGACCTCAAAGCCGAGTACGTCGAGATCCCGAAGAAGATCGACGCCACCCGCAGGCAGTACAAGGACGCACTGGAAAGCCTACAGCATGAAGTGCGCAAGCCGGTGACTGACTGGGAAGAGACCGAGAAGCAGCGTGTGGCTGAGCTGCAGGCTCGACTGGCCGGCCTGCAGGCCATGGCCCAGGCTGGTGATGCCACTGCCGTGGAGATCCGCAGCACGATCGCGGCGGTTGAAGACATAGCGATTGGCAGCGATTGGCAAGAGTTTGCGACCGAAGGCCGGCACCTGCAAGCGAGGGCGCTGGAGACATTGCGCAAAGCCCTGGCCGCCGCCGAACAGCGCGAAGCTGAGCAGGCTGAGTTGGAACGGCTGCGCAAAGAGGCTGAAGAACGCGCCCAGAAAGACCGCGAAGAAGCCATTGCCCGCGAGGCTGCGGAAAAGGCCAAGCAGGAGCAGGCGCAAGCACTGGCCAAAGCGCAAGCAGACGCAGAGCTGGCCGAGCAACGCCGCATTGCCGCTGAAAAGCAGGCCGAAGCTGATCGCATTGAAGCTGACCAGCGTGCCGAGCGCGAACGTGTTGAAGCTGAAAAGCGAGCAGCCGAACAAGCTGAGGCGGCTGCCCAGGCAGAGCGTGACCGCATCGCTGCCGAACAAGCCAAAGCTGATGCAGAGAAAGCAGCACGAGAAGCCGATCGCGAACACCAGGGCAAGATCAACAGCGCAGCTATGCAGGCCATCCAGCAGGCTGGCCAGCTGAGTGACGAGCAGGCCCGGGCAATCATCGTCGCAATCATCAAGGGCCGGGTACCGGCCGTTCAGATCAATTATTAAGGATCAGCATCATGAGTACACAAGTCGCAACCACAAACCCCTTCGCGCTGATGGCTGGCCGCCTGACCATGGAGCAGGCCGCTGTTGAAAGCCTGATGCGCAACACGCTGATGAAGGCCAAGAACAACGGCCAGGTCAGCAACGAAGAGCTGATGGTGTTCATGTCCATCGCAAACGAGTACAAGCTGAACCCGTTGAGCAAAGAGATCTACGCTTTCAACAACCGTGGTGCAATCCAGCCGATCGTGTCCATCGACGGATGGCTGAAAATCATCAACCAGCACCCGCAGTTTGATGGCATGGAGTTTCAGGATCATGCGGCCGACGGTCAGCTCCAGGCGGTGACCTGCAAGATCTTCCGCAAAGACCGCAGCCGCGCCACCGAAGTGACCGAGTACTTGAACGAGTGTCGCGGCACAAGCGAGCCCTGGAAGAAGTGGCCGGCCCGAATGTTGCGCCACAAAGCCACTATCCAAGCAGCACGCTACGCATTCGGCCTGTCCGGCATTGTTGATCCGGATGAGGCCGAACGTATGCAAAGCACAACGCTGGAGCGTGACATAACGCCAGCGGCTGATATCACCCCTGCTCTGCAAGCAATCCAGCACGCTCAGTCGCTGGAAGAACTTAACGCCGCCGGCAAGGCCGCAGCTGCAGACCACCCGGGCCAACGCGCCGCATTCGTGAACGCATATAACCAGCGCAAAGTTGAGTTGCAAGAGGCTGTGGTAGCTGAACAAGCGCCGGAGCCGCCCGCGATGACCGAGGCCGAAGAAAAAGCGCTGGCAGACCTTGGTTGGGGAGAGCAAGACGATGATATCCCAGGGGTCTGATGAATGGTTCGCGGCCAGACTGGGAAAAGTATCCGGCAGCCGGGTCGCTGACATCATGGCCGAAGGGCGTGGCGGGACGCCTTCAGCAACACGCAAGAACTACATGATGCAGCTGCTGTGCGAGCGCCTGAGCGGCACTCGCGTCGAGACCTTCCAGTCTGCCCAGATGCGCAGAGGTAACGAACTGGAGCCTGTCGCCCGGTTTGCATACGAAATGCAGGCGACGGAGTCGGTGACCGAGGCTTCGTTCATCCTGCACCCGACCATTGAGAACTTCGGCGCATCGCCTGACGGCCTCGTTGGTGACCGCGGCCTGCTGGAGATAAAGAGTCCGAACACAGCCCAGCACGTGGCCGTGATCCAGTCGGGAAAGCACGACCCACAATACGAATGGCAGATGCTGGCACAAATGTCCTGCACTGGCCGCGACTGGGTGGACTTCGTGAGTTATGACGACCGCCTGCCACCGCCACTGGACTACGTGCGCTACCGCTTCGAGCGCGACAGCAAACGGATCATTGGAATGGAGGCAGCAATTGTTGAGTTCCTGCATGAGCTGGATGCGCTGGAAAAGGATATGCGCGAACGAATGAGTGCCGCATAAGCCGAGGAAACCATGCGCGAATCACCCCGCCCTACCCATGAGCAGCAGCGGCGCGACATTGCCGCTGCTGTTGCCGCATACCGAAAGCGCCACGGCAAACCAAAGACAGAACCTGTAAAGCAGCGTGGTGTAGGCAGCGGAAGCTGGAGAGGGCAAAGCATCAGCGAGTTTTCCAGCGGCATCCGGAGGGATGTTGAAGTTGCCAAGGCAAAAAAACAAACCAGCGGCTCAAAGATGTCTCAAGCCGAACGCAAAAAGCTGCGCGAAATTATCAAGATGGTAGAAGGAGAGAAGAAGTGAAAACTTTCACTGTACCGAAAACGCTCACCGCAGAAATGATTGATGCAACCAGTGCTGTCCAGTTGCCGGACCCTGCCAAGAAGCCGGCGACATACTGTAATCGAGTTCAGGAGCTATGGGATAAGGCATGCCAAGCGTATGAGCTGAGCGTCGCCCGCGACATCACCAGGCCCACTACAAAGCCACGTCTCGACCACCACCTGCTTTCGCAGCTGATCCAAGGTCCTGAGTTTCTTCTGCCTGGGTTCCTGAAGCACGTGTCCATTGTTGACGTGATGCCGCGCCCTGCCCTGGAGACTATCCCGCTCGGCATTGATTGGGACAAAGGCGAGGAGCGCATCGACAACATTGGCCCGAACGGTAACGAGGGCGAGCATTACGAAGTTATTGGCTCGCTGCGCCGGCTTTCTCACGAGGCACCGGTCTGGGCTGACGAGCTGTACCAGCCAGAGCAAAGCCAGGTCGTGTACGCCCGCAATGTCTCGGGCCGCTCCGAGCCACTATCAAGCCAACTCCCCGCCCGCGTACATGACGCCAAATACCAGTTGCCGCCTGTCTGCAGGCTGCGCTGTGTAGATAACTCTGACCTGTGTGGCGAGCTGACCATGGGCCAGGTGTACTCAACCCGTTCGGAAGGCGAGGTCATTGTTGTGTGCAACGACAACGGCGAGCCACACCGATACCACGCAAACCGTTTTGAGGAGCTGTACTGATGGCAAGAGGTACGGTGAATAAGGTCATTCTTATAGGGAACCTGGGCGGTGATCCGGAAACTAGATACACGCCCAGTGGCAGCGCTGTATGCAACCTCACTCTTGCAACAAGCGAAAGCTGGAAAGACAAGCAGAACGGCCAGCAGCAGGAGCGAACCGAATGGCACCGCGTAGTGTTCTTTGGAAAGCTGGCCGAGATTGTTGGCCAGTATCTGCGCAAAGGCTCCAAAGTGTATGTCGAAGGCCGCCTGCAAACCCGCGAATGGGAAAAAGACGGCATCAAGCGTTACACCACCGAAGTGGTAGTAGATATGGGCGGGACTATGCAGATGCTGGACAGCCGTAACGACAGCGGCGGCCAAGGCGGCAACTACGCTCCGCAAGGCCAGCAGCGGAGCGCACCGGCCCCACAACAACAGCGCCAAGCGCCGACTGCGCAGATGCCGCCCGAACAGCAGCCTGATTACGACGGCATGGATGATGACATCCCTTTCTGATCCGGTGGCACGGATGAAGCAGCGCTGTTGATTGCTTGGGTACTGTCTGCAGTGCAACAATGTCCTGACTTTAACTTTTTAAGGATAGAGAATGAAAATTCAGCAAATGATTGTTGCTGCGCTGGCAGTGACAGCAAGTGTTGCCTGTCATGCAGAGTACATCCGCACTGGCCCAATGAGTGCAACAGTTTGCAGCGGTCTTGTTATCAAGTCCTGCGCACCTTACGAGGTGAAGGCAATAGGGAGTGGAGGCGGACTTTACGAGCCGGCAACTTCGTTTCCTTCGGTAGACGAGTTTCGGGGCTCAAGGTGCACCATCAGAACAAGCTCCTCAAACGTTATTTCATCAGCAATAAAGAGCGCAACAGGCCCTGACTTTTACAAGCAAGAAGGAGGCGAGTTTATAAAAATCAGCCCTGAGTATGTGACGTTCAACTGCTTCAAGAGATAACTGCTCAATCATAACAATTGACCGCCTGCTGGTTTCGGGGTATCTTTCCCGCGTCGCTGCAAATTCAGCGGCTCGGGATTGGTCTCCCGAAAGCACAGCGGGCACAACCGCTTTACAGCGGTTTTTTTGTGTCCGACGCATGGTCAGCCTGTTATGGGTGGATCGTGCAGGGGCATCTACGGATGCGCCGGCTCCTGTGCCCGGTAGACCAACCCTGTTCGGTCCGCCCACCCTGATTGGTCTCGGGGAAGCGGAAACATTACCGCAGACACAGGTACATCATCATGCAAGCACTCGCTTTTCAAGACACTCAATTCGATATCGTAGACCGCACTGGCCAGCCTTGGTTAAGGAGCTTCCAGATTGGAAGCGCCCTTGGATACAAGAACCCAAGGGCAGACATGGCTAAGCTCTATGACCGCAACGCAGACGAATTTACCGACCGTATGACCGCTCTTGTCGAACTTGACACTGCCAGCGGCAAGCAACAGGTCAGAATCTTCTCCCTCCGTGGTGCCCACCTGCTGGGCATGCTGTCCCGCACCAAAAAAGCAAAAGAGTTCCGCGCTTGGGTGCTGGACGTACTCGAAGGCATCACCGAAGCGCCAGCACCCGCCCGCAAGCGCCAGCCCAAAGCCCTGCCCAACGGCCTGACCCTCGAACAGCAGGACGCCATCAAGGCCATGGTCAAAGCACGGGTCGAAGCCCTACCCCAAGCAAAGCGAGCCAAAGGCGCCATCACCTGCTGGTCGGCACTCAAGTCAAAGTTCGGCTGCACTTACAAGCAAATCAGTGCCGACCAGTTTACCGATGCCGCCAGCCTGGTTGCCCGTGTGGAGCTGGAAGGTGAATACCTGGGCAAGACCAAGGATTCAGTGGTCGAAGTCGCAGACGAAGACCTTTACCGCGTCTACATGATGATCTGCCACCTTAACGCAGCAAAGGACGCCTTCCGCAAAGAGCTTCATGAAGCACTACTGATGCTTGGCTCAAGAGCCGGCGGCGGCGTGTCCGAACACCTGAGCGAAGCACACCGCCAGGGCGTGCTTCTTTCCCAACGGTATGGCCAGGACATGGACGACTACCAGCGCAAGCACCGGCTGAACCACTACAGAGACGTGGCTTAACAGCACGCCCCACCACCCCTACCCCTTTCACACCACCGGCAGCCCAGACTGCTGCCGGCCCCTTTCCCCGTGGGTGATTTTTATGAAACCAAAAAACATGGCTCGGAGGCGCGACGAGTGATAACCGTTAATTCGTATTTCAGCGGTGCCGGCCTGATGGACATTGGCCTGATCGAAGCCGGCCTGCAGATCAACCAAGCCTTCGAGCTGGACGAGGACGCCTGCAAGACGTACCGGCACAACCTGGGCGACCACGTGAAGCAATGCGACATAGCTCAACAGCTTGTGCTGGAGCAGGACGCTTGTGATGGCATGGTGTTCACATACCCGTGCACCAAGTACAGCACGATTGCGGACATTCACGGCACGCGAACAGGTGACGAGCTGTTCCTGCATGCGCTTCGGCATCTGGCGCTGGCCAAGCCGGAATTCTACGTGGTGGAAAACGTCCCGGGCATGCGTGCATTCCCGGTAGTGATGGAAGCCATGACCCAGCTGCCTGACTACTACGTGCAGACTTTCTGCCCTATCCGGTCTGAGAAGTGGCTACCACAGCGCCGGCACCGACTGATTGTTGTCGGCACGCGCCGGCCATTCAATGTCAGGCCGCCAGAAAATAATCGGCCCATTCCGCTTTCCGAGATTATCGAGGCAGACCCCAGGGTGACACTGCCCCGGGCAATCAAGACGCGGATGGAAGGCGGGTACCGAGACTTGCCCATCATCAGCTGCCCGGACAGGGGCGACATTGCGCCGACCTGTGTGGCGCACTACGCAAAGGACAAAAGCACTCGGCTGATTGCGGACAAGCGCTTCCCTATGGGCGTCAGGCCGTACTCGGTTCGTGAGTACGCCAGGCTGCAAGGTGTGCCGGACTGGTTTCAGTTTCCAGTGTCCGACACGGCCGCATACCGGCAGATCGGGAACGGTGTGAGCACGCCAGTCGGGGAATGGATCGGAAGGGAAATGGCGCGATATATGCGCTCATGAGCTTAGAGCAATGAAAGAAAAACAAACCATCTGCCGCAAAACGCGGCGGCCCAACAGCGAGTGCCCGACCGACAAGGACGGGCGCTGCAAACGCTGCGGTGCGCTACTGAAAGGGAGAAAACAGTGAACACCCAATTCCTTTTAATGGCCCAATACAGTGGCCAGGCAATCATTCCGCTGGAGCGGGTCTGCTCCGACTACTTCAGCCACCTGACGCCCGAGATATTCAAGCGCCGGGTGGCTGCAGGCGACATTGACCTGCCGCTGGTGCAGATCGACGCCAGCAGGAAGTCGGCCAAGGGCGTCCATGTGGGAGACCTTGCGGCGTACATTGACCGCCAGCGCCAGGTTGCAGTCAGCGACCACAACAAGCTGCATGGGCGCTGAAGGCACAAAAAAGCCCGGCAGGTGCCGGGCTTTAGATTCGCCTGCTTCAAGTTATTATGCGAAACGTTGTTCATCAAAGGAGCCCGAGCTGGGCTTCAAAGTTCCACCAAAGAACACGGCATGGCTGACCAGCTTTTTAATCGATCCCAAAAACGCAGCAGTCAGTGCAATCGGTACGATAAACAGCATCCACGACATTGAGTTCCAGGCAATAACTCTGTCCGCCTCTCTTTCGATCCCCTTCTTTTTGGACAGCAAGAACTCGTTATCACACGCATTTAGCGTTTCGCTTCGCTTTCTGGCTCTTTCTGCCAGCTCCGGATTTTCTTTCAGATGGTAAATAAACTTCGACAAATTCAAGATATTGTAACGCGGCATGTGTGCAATCAGCGTATTCGCCGACCGAAACAGCGTGTTAGCAACCGATTTGTCGTCATGTGACAGGTTTGTTTTGTTTGCCTTGATTTCGGCTGCTATTTCCAACAGTTTTTGACGGGAAATCATGTGTTCAGATGGAGCAACGATGCCGTCAATAATGAAGTGAAAAATAGCAAACAAAAACAGGCCAATGATTAAATAACCTAAAATCATTTTTTCCTCCTTTGCTCTTTTAAAGCCAGTCTTAGTGCTTCCAGTTCTTTGCTCAGCTCTCGTCTAACGCGCTGCGCATGGAAATACCAAAGAAACACAGTTACAACAAACAGGGAGTAACCCAACAAACTCCATGTAGACAGCTTTTCAAAAACCCATTTTACAAGTGGTGTAACCTCTTCTGGCGGTACTTTCCATGCCAGAATAACCACAACCGCTCCAACAATGACGAAAGGCAGCTGCCCCTTGTTGATGGCCGTAATAATTACGTCCCTGCACGCTTGAGCCACGCTCACTTTCGTAGGTGCAGGCGCCCTGGTCTCGTTTTGATTTTTCGCCATTATCTCGATAGCCCTTGCCGCCAACCTGTACCCACTCAACTGGGGCGTCAGTATGGGCTCTCGATGGAACATGCGCAAGGCCAGCCACTGCGTCAATGTTACCGCCTGATACTTGGATCACCGTCCGCATTGACAGTTCCCGCCGCTGTGCGCTAA
>WPCG01098754.1_pt1 | contig 21766 bp, 21 predicted proteins | sample 5403311 | NCBI WGS metagenome assembly WPCG01 (sample SAMN12869467, study PRJNA574797) | sludge metagenome | isolation source: wastewater treatment of Control | place: China:Beijing | collected 2019-05-17 | reverse complement strand
TATGAACTTCCAGGAGATTAAAAACAACCGAAAGATTATTTTCAAACAATCCTATGAGTGGAAGCCAATGATAAAAGGCTACAGCGACATTAGTCTATATGTAAATGTAGGCAGTGGTGAGATAAAAGTTAAAGACATTCCATTTGAAACTAAAGACAAATTCATAGGTGGTAAAGGATATGGCCTGAGACTACTTTGGGACGCTGCAAAACCAACAACAAAATGGAGTGATCCAGAGAATGAAATTGTCATATCTGGAGGTCCATGTTGTGGTATTACTCAATACTCAGGAGCAGGAAAATCTATAGTTGTTGCTATTTCTCCACAAACAGAGAAGATAATTGACAGTAATGTTGGTGGTCACTTTGGTCCACATCTAAAGATTGCTGGTTTTGATGCAATGGAGGTCCAAGGCATATCCAATAAAGATGTTATAATTTATATTAACGGAGTTGACCACTCTGTAGAGATCTTTGAGGTTCCACAAGAGTTAAGTTATGACTCACACCTTTTAGGAGAGGAGCTTTTGGATATGTTTGCCGATTCCGATAAAGACAAAATTAATGTCTCTGTTGTATCTTCTGGAAAAGCAGCAGAACACTCATTAATAGGGATGCTCAATTTTACATTTTACGATGTTAAAAGAAAAAAAGTTAGGCTAAAACAGGCTGGCCGAGGAGGTTTAGGAACCCTGTTAAGACAGAAAAATATAAGAGCTATTGTGGCTAAAGTTCCAAAAGTTACCGGCAATTTTAACAATGTAGATGCATTAGAACCAATTGTCGAAAGAGGTAAAAGATTCAATAAGCAGATGAGAGAATTAGATGACATCCAATGCCAAATGAGGCAGGTGGGGACTGCTCATCTAATGGGAGTACTAGAAAAATATGATATTCTCCCTGTTATGAATTTTAAATATGGCGACCACAAAGATTGTCCAAAGATAGATCTAGAGGTTTGGAAGAAGTTTTTCACACAAGGAGTACCCGATGGATGTTGGATTGGCTGCAACATGTCTTGTGCCAAAGGAGTTGATGATTTTGAGCTAAGAACAGGCCCTTATAAAGGATCTAAAGTTATTGTAGATGGCCCAGAATACGAAAATGCCGCAGCATTAGGCTCTAACCTTGCAATATTTGACCCTCTTGCTATAATTGAGCAGAATTTCTATTGCGATACTTATGGTGTTTGTACAATTACTTGGGGTAATATAGTGGGATTTTTAATGGAGTGTTGGGAGAATCAAATATTGAATTTAGAACGTACTCAAGGTGTAGATTTAACATGGGGCAATGCCGAAGCTTCGCTGGAGCTATTACATCAAATGGCCAGAGGAGAGGGTTTTGGAGTAACAGCAGGGCTTGGAGTAGCTAAACTCAAAGAGCTATTTATATCTAATAATTGGGGGGACCCAAAATTTATAGAAGATATTGCCATGGAGAACAAAGGGTTGGAGTACTCTATGTATCTATCAAAAGAGTCCTTAGCTCAACAAGGTGGCTATGCTATGACCAATAAAGGTCCTCAACACGACGAAGCTTGGCTAATTTTTATGGATATGGTCAACAATATGATACCAACATTTGAAAACAAGGCAGAAGCTCTACACTACTTTCCATATTTCAGAACATGGTTTGGCTTAGCAGGTTTCTGCAAACTGTGTTGGAACGATATTGAACCTGCCGATAATGCAGAACAACCAGAACCAAATAAAGTACCAGAACATGTAGATAACTATGTGACTATTTTCAAAGCAGTAACAGGCAGAGAATTTGACAAAGAGGAGATGATAAGAATGTCTGAAAGAGTCTATAATTTCCAAAAAATATTCAATATAAGGCTCGGTTTTGGCACCAGAGAGTTTGACAAACAACCATATAGAGCTGCTGGTCCAGTAACAGAAGAGGAGTTTTTAAGCAGAGAAGAGAGATATAATACTCAAATTAGAGATATTCTCAAATTAGACCCTCAAACAATGACTCTATCTCAAAGAATGGATGCCCTTAGAAAACACAGAGAAGATCAATATGAAAAATTATTAGATGCAGTCTACTTTAGAAGGGGATGGAATAAAAATGGCGTTCCAAAAATAGAGCATCTACAAGCTATTGGAATGGATCTTCCAGAACTAATTGAAGTAGTGAAACCACTACAATAAGAATAAAACCTAACCCACAATGAAATTTCTTAAACTTAAATTGATATTACTGGCCGCAATTATGCTGCCAGTAATATTTTCGTGTAAAAACAGAGATAAATCAGCTTCAGAAGATACGATCTCAGAACTCTCTGGCAACCCCTATAATTTAGAGATTATAGATACAATTGATGACTACCTAAAGTGTGTAAGTCAAAATGAAAATAACACCTTAGTGGACCTAGAGGATTATATTCCAAATGTTGCTATAGATATTAAATATGCTACCCCTGATAACTTCACGGGTCAAATAGTCTACTCTCAACCAAAGGCCTATGTGAGAAAACCTGTTGCAGATTCTCTCCAAAAAATTCAAACCATACTAAATGAAAAGGGACTAGGTTTAAAAATACTAGACGCATACAGACCATACTCTGCAACGCTTCTATTTTATGAAATATATGGAGATACAACTTTTGTAGCAGCTCCATGGAAAGGCTCTATTCATAATAGAGGAGTTGCTGTAGATTTGACTATTATTGATTTAGCAACCAAAGAAGAGCTTTTAATGCCAACACCTTTTGATGACTTCTCTCCAAAAGCCTCTCACACATACACAAATTTAGATCCAATTCAGATAAAAAACAGAGAGAAATTATTTAACATAATGCTATCTAACGGATTTACACATTATGAACACGAGTGGTGGCACTACAATTTTAAAGATAGAGATTATCAATTAATGGATCTCTCCTTTGACGATCTAGAGAAAATTAAAGAGATTTTAAAATCTACAAAATAGCGCTATAATGAAAAAAATTAGCTCATCACTTAAAATTATATTAGCTCAGACGCTGTTATTAACTGCGTTCTCCCTTTTTATTAATAATTTATATGGTCAAAATCTAAATCCCAATAAAGTTTTTTATCCACCATATCAATCAGAAAGCAGAGACAATATCATTTTTCCAAAAGTTGGAGACTATATTGTTCTTACAGCCGATCTTCATACTCATACCGTTTTCTCAGACGGCCTTGTATGGCCTACACAAAGAGTATATGAAGCCTGGCAAGGTGGTTTAGACATACTCTCTATAACAGATCATATAGAATATAGACCTCACAAGGAGTACCTCAATAGTGACCACAACACACCTTATAACATCGCCAAAACTTTTGCGCAAGAACACGGAATAACTCTGATCAAGGGCACAGAAATCACAAAAACTCAAAGAACTCATGGACATTTTAACGCACTATTCATTGACGATGCAAATCTTCTAGAAGAGGCCGATCCAAAAATAGCAATACAAAAAGCAAGAGAGAGTGGCGCATTTATAATTTGGAACCACCCAGGATGGGCTGTTGATACTACAAAAATTAATGATTTTCACAAAAATCTTTTAGAAGAGAGACTTATAGATGGCATTGAAGTCTTTAATAATATTGAATTCTATCCAAGAGTTCTTTCATGGGCAATAGACTATAATTTAACCATAATTGCCACAACAGATGTTCACGGATACGTAGAAAAAAGCACTCTTCAAAATAATGGAGTTGATCGGCCAATGACACTAATACTTTCTAAAGATAGATCTATTGAATCAATTAGAGATGCACTTGATAAAGGTAGAACTTTAGCATATTTTAATAACATCATTGCAGCAAAAGAGAGTTTAGCAAAAGAGTTTGTAAACTATAATATATCTCTTAAAGAGCTTAGTTCAAATAATAAAAACAAGTTCATAGAGATAACAAACAAAGGATCTGTCCCTTATATACTAAAAATAGACAATAAAAGGGTAACACTTCCAAAATTATCTTCTATAATTCTAACAATACCTAATACAAGTTCTAGAACTCTAAATGTTGTTTTTGAAAATATTTTTACATACGAAAATAGATTTTTGGCACATGATTTGCAATATTAATTGTAGAGAAGTTTTTTCATAGTTTAAGTTTTAGGTTAAGTAAAAAAGAGGTTATCATAAAATTATGCATAGCCTCTTTTTTTTAATTTATTGACAATATCAGAAAAAATTAGTATATTTGCGGGCCTTTTCTCGAGAAGATAAGGAAGTTAAAATAATTAAAACTTTTAAAATCAAGACAGTACTATGGCTGTAAAAATTCGTCTGGCAAGACACGGTAAGAAAAATTACGCATTTTTTCACGTTGTTGTAGCAGATAGTCGCGCACCAAGAGATGGTCGCTTTATTGAGCGCATTGGCTCATACAATCCCAACACAAACCCTGCAACAATCGAGCTTGACTCCGACAAAGCACTTAATTGGCTTATGAATGGAGCTCAACCATCTGATACATGCAGAAGAATCCTCTCTTACAAAGGCATTCTTTTAAGAAAACACCTACAAGAGGGTGTTAAAAAAGGAGCTATAACTCAAGAGGTTGCAGACCAGAGATGGAATGCATGGATCTCAGAAAAAGAGGCTAAAGTATCTAACAAGAAAAACTCTCTTGCACAATCGAAAAACGAGAAAAAGAGAGCTATCTTAGAGAGCGAAAAACAGGTCAACGAAGCAAGAGCTGCTGAGATCGAAAAAAGAAAAAGAGAGGAAGCTGAGGCTTTAGCTGCTGCAAAAGCAGAAGAAGCTGCTGCCAACCAAGAAGAGAGTGCTTCTGAAAATACAGAAACAGAAAATTAACAATTGATGCCCATCAGTCGATATACGCCTGTAGCAAAAGTTGTTAAATCTTTTGGAATTGAAGGAGAGGTTATAATTAAATACTCTCCAAATTTTGAAGAAGAACTAAAGAAAAATGAGCCGGTATTTATCTATTTCGATGGATTACCGGTTCCTTTTATTATTAATGAGATCCAAAATAAAGGAGAGTCTGGAGCCAGAGTTAAGCTTAATCTTATCAATACAAAAAATCTTGCAGACGAAATTTCTGGAAGAATCATTTTTACAATAGACAACTCTACTAACCAATCTTCTAATAAAAATACAGTAGACCAGATACCAGAATCGCTAGATCAGTTTATAGGCTATTTAGTAAGAGACTACGATAGTAATCAAGAGATAGGGTCTATTACAAATTTTTTTGACTACCCTAATAACCCATGTTTTGAAGTTACTAGAATAGTCAAAAAGTCAGAAAAAACACTACTTGTTCCTATTCACCCCCATCTAATCGTAGATCTTTCACACCAAGACAAAACGATTTACACACAACTGCCACAGGGGCTACTTGAATTATAACCAATAATTTGGCTTTATAGAGAGTATTGAACTCCTATGCTATATCTTGCCAATTCGTAGGCAACCTGATCTTTGTTAAATAAATTTGTAAGTCTACATCTCATAAATACAGAGATATCACCCTTTGAAACAGCTCCATAAATACCTGCTTGTAGAGGATTAAATTTAGAACCATCTTTGAACTTACTCTTTCTATTATCATTCCCAACAGTACTCTTAACCACATATCTCCTGCTAAATGAGAAGTCTGTATAAACACCCAAATCGAGAGAAATAGGACGCTTATTTATTGGGAAAAGATAGAATCTATTAATAAAACTTGTTCCAATATTATCTGTTCTAAAATACTCTTTTCTAACACTACCTGGAACATCAAATCCCAAATAATCATTTTGAGCTGCTCCTTTTAATTTATAATTATAGAAGGAGTATTGCAAAGTACTACCAACAGCATATCTTTTTGAAACTCTATAAAAGTATTTATATCCAAGCTCTAAATTGAACACATCTCCATAATACATATCAAACTTATTATTATCCTCAATAGGAAGCATAGATGATGTTCCAATAAAAAAGTCTTTTGTGGAGTAGCCACTATATCTTTTTTGTGAATTAAATTTACGATAGTTGTGCCGATCTTTAATATTTAATGAATCCTGTTTATCTACTCTAATTGGTGACTGAACTACAATTTTTGCTTCTCCTATCTGGACTAATGTTTGAGCACTAAGCTCTCTATCTACAACAATAAGCAAAACTACAACCATCAAAAAACTAAAAATTCTTTTCATAAATTTTAATTATATTCTTAAATTATACAATATTATCTATTTAATTTTAATCTCTCCAGAGAGAGCCGCATCAATAACTCTCTTATCTACGTCTCCAGAAATTGCAATAACAGAAACAGCATCCTTTGAGTTGGCAATAAAAATTAGAGCTCCATTAACCTCTCTATTTGTAACAAACATCTCCAATCTTTCTGAGCCATCCATTACTCTCATTACTCTTTTAAAAGAATCAGACGTTAGCAGAGAGGTTATCTCAGAAACAAATGCAGAAGAAACATCTACATTACCTTCTCTTATAGATTTTTTAATATTTATTATCCTAATTCCAGATAATTTGGACAATAGCTCTTTTGTACTTTCATTCACATTAGAACCCATTGATAAACTAAGAAGATCTGATGATATCAAAATAGATTCTACTCCTTTTTTTTGCTCATATTTATCAAAAATCTGATTCAAAGCATTAACTTCTCTTAAAGTAACTGATCCTGAACGTCCTTGACCTCTAGACTGCCCAGATGATATACTTTGAGGAGCACTACTTACATCGGCAGACTCAGTCTCGCTGGAGATAGGTGATTGCGCAAAAGCAAAAGGTGTCAAAGCAAATAATACTAAACCAACAAATAAACTATTTTTAAATATCTTTTTCATAACAATTTTAATTTACAACATCTACATACTAAAGACGAAGATCTCCTAGTTTTTGTCTCAAAAGAGAGTTAGAATTTTGAACTGACTCCAAAGTTGAGTTAGCTTTCTGCATAATAGTCAATGAGTTCTCTGCAGATTTGATATTATTCATAAGAGCCCCCATTTTGGATAAATTCTCATTTGCCCTATCTTTTACCAAAACAACATCCTCTACTTTAGATCCATCTAACAAAATATAGCTATTTAAATTAGCTGAATCTCTAGAAAAAATAATAAACGATACTATAAATAGTGCCGCTATAGAGGCCACTGATGATAGTCTGAATATAATTCTTCTAACCTTTGTCTTTGACTCAATGTTTTGTTTAACATAATTATTTGCGAAGCTATCCATAGACTCAATCTCCTGAGCAAAATCTACAAATAACTCTTTATAATCTAATAGATGGTCTTCTATATTCTCATTCTTTGAAAAGAACGAGCGTAATTGTCTCTCCTCCTCAAGAGAGGTTTCGGCATTAAGATACTTATCTATAAGCACCTCTGCTTTTCTACTATCAATTGCTTCCATCTCTATAATATTTATCCTTTAAAATTTTTCTACCTCTAGATAGCAGTGTTCTCACATTGCTTTCTGAGGTATCTAATACATTTGCTATTTCTGACATCTCCAATCCCATTATGTCTCTTAATCTTATGGCCAACATCTGATCTTTGGACATGGAGTTCAATACTCTATTTAGTCTACTTATCTTGTCTTTAGAATCTAGTATATCTAAAGCAGAGCTACTACTATCGTAAAGATGATGATAAGAACTTTGATCGTTATCTATACTATCTTGACTATTTTTCTTTAATTTTATATAATCTAAACAAACATTTTTTAAAATTTGCACCAATATAGCAGATGGATTTTTAACACTCTCTTTTCTGGAGTAGTTCCATAACTTAAGAACAGCCTCCTGAACCATATCTTCTGGAGTGGCTGCACCCTCTCTTAAATAACTGGCTGCAAAGAATATAAGCTTTGGCCGATAGTTATTTACTACTATATTAAACTCTCTCTCTGTCATAATCTACTATTTAGACGAATAGAGATTCATTATGTTGCAAAAAAAGTAATTTTTTATTACATTACTCCAAAACAAACTAAAAAAAGAGAGATGAAAATAGTAATTATATCTAACAGGCTTCCTATAAAAGTAGTAAAAAAGGGAGAGAGTGTAGAATTTACCAGAAGTGAAGGGGGCTTAACGACGGGGCTAAACTCTCTGGATATAGAATATGAAAAACACTGGATTGGATGGCCAGGAATAGAAGAGCCTAAAAATGAAAAAGAAAAAAGGTATATAACTCAAAAACTAAATAGCGATAACTTTCACCCAGTTTTTCTATCAAAAAAAGATATTAGAGAGTATTACGAGGGCTACAGCAATTCTAAAATATGGCCACTTTGTCACTACTTCTATTCATTAATTCTACACAACGACTCTCATTGGGAAAGATATAAAAAAGTAAATCAAATGTTTGCAGATATATCCCAAGATATTATAGAAGAGGGGGATATTGTATGGATTCATGATTATCAATTAATGCTCCTACCTGCACTCTTAAGAAAAAAATTCAATAATATTAGTATCGGATATTTCCACCATATCCCTTTTCCATCATATGAGCTATTTAGAGTCCTACCAGAAAGGGCAGAACTACTTAATGGCCTTCTAGGAGCAGATTTAATTGGTTTTCATACCCATGAATATATGAGACATTTTATATCTGCAGTCGAAAGAGTGTGTGATTTAAATTTTGATATGGATATAGTAAAGCTAAAGGAGAGAATAGTAAAGATTGAGGCTCTTCCTATGGGAATAAATTATAATCTTTACAACAATGCAATTCTAAATCCAGAGATTAAAGAGAGAGCAGATCTATTTAAAAAGAGATATAAAAATCAAAAAATCATTTTATCTGTAGATAGACTAGATTATAGCAAAGGTATAATAAATAGGCTAAAAGCATTTGCACAATTTTTAGAAAACAATAGAAGTTTAAGAAGAAAAGTGTCTCTATTTATAATTCTTGTACCCTCTAGAGATAAGGTTGATAGTTATTCCGAACTCAAAACAAATATAGATCAGTTAATTGGCAATATAAATGGCCAATACTCCGACATTGATTGGACACCAATTCACTATTTTTATCATGGTTTTTCGTTCGAAGATCTATGTGCTATGTACTATGTGGCAGATATTGCTCTTGTCACCCCTTTAAGAGATGGGATGAACCTTGTTGCTAAAGAGTATGTTGCAACTAAAAGAGATAGTTGTGGTGTCTTAATTCTATCTGAGATGGCTGGAGCATCAATTGAGATGACAGATGCACTTATTATTAACCCAAATGACACTTCTCAAATTGAAAATGCAATAACAGATGCCCTAATAATGTCAACAGAAGAGAAGTTATCAAGGTTAAAAAAATTACAAAAAAGAGTATCTATACAAACTGTAGAAAAATGGTTTAAAGACTTCTTTGCAGAACTAGAGAGTATCCGATATCAAAATCATCTTATGTATCAAAAAGTTATTAATAAAGAGATAGAAAAACAGATCCTTCGCGACTATTCAAATTCAGTAAATAGACTTATTGTTCTAGATTATGATGGAACTTTATCTCCTTTTAAACCAAATCCAGAAGATGCCTATCCATCGGAAAATCTATTATCTATTCTATCTACACTTACACAAGACCCAAAAAATAGAGTGGTCATAAGCAGTGGAAGAGATAAAGAGACATTAGAGAAGTGGCTTGGAAAACTAAATATTGGAATGGCTGCCGAACATGGTGTATATTATAAAGAGAATGGAGAGTGGCATAATAATTTTACCGAGTTAAAAGATTGGGACAACTCCATAACCTCAATATTAGAGCGATTTGTCCAAAAAACCCCAAGGTCATCTTTAGAAGTTAAGAAAACTGCACTAGTGTGGCATTATAGAAAAGTTGACGCATGGCTAGCCTCAATTAGAGAGAGGCAATTAATGGACGAATTAATTACACCTTGCACAAAAGAGCATCTTCAGATAATGAAAGGGAACAAAATTATAGAGATTAAACAACCAGAATTCACAAAAGGATCAGAAATAAGACGCCTACTTGCAGAAAATAGATATGACTTTATTTTATGCATGGGAGACGACATAACAGACGAAGATATGTTCAAAGAACTCCCCGACAGCGCATATACTATTAAAATCGGAGGCCTTTCTGATAACGCAAAATACACTCTTCTAAAGCAATCAGATACGCTAGATCTTCTATCTTCAATTATGGTTTTATAAAACAAGATCTCTCTCTCTCTTTAGAGAATAGCTCTATCGTATTAATTAATGCCAAATGTGAATAAGCTTGCGGAAAATTACCTAGTTGTCTTTTTGATACAAAGTCCAAATCTTCACTAAATAGACCTAAATGATTAGAGTATTTTAGCAGGTTAGAGAACAGATCTCTTGCCTGCTGCTGCTCTCCAATTACATATAGAGCCCTTATCATCCAAAAGGTACAAATTGTAAATGCCGATTTAGGTTGGCCAAAATCATCCTCAACCCTGTATCTATACATTAAGCTATCTTTAAGAAGATCGTGCTTAATAGCCATTACGGTACTTATATATTTAGGATCATCTGGTTGAATAAAGCCATACTCCTCCATAAGCAATAGAGAGGAGTCCAATGCACTATTGTCATAGGCTTGAGTAAAGCTACCCAACTGAGCATTCCAACCCTTTATATGAACATCCATTACAATAGAATCAGCCTCTTCTCTCCACATAGATGCAAAACTATCCTGATCTAATAGCTCAGCAATTTTAACAGCTCTATCTAAAGCAACCCACGACATAACTTTTGAAAAGACAAAATGAGTAGAGTTACCTCTTATTTCCCAAATACCTCTATCTGGCTCTCTCCAATCTTTATAGACATCTCTAACAATATTTTTAACTACTTGCCACATATCCTCAACTTCGTTAAGAGTACCTGGGAAATAGAGAAAATATTTATATATCACATCCATAAGATAACCAACAGAGTCGTTCTGTTTTTGACTATATGCCGCATTACCCACTCTAACTGGTTTTGAATCCATATATCCACTCAAGTGATCTAACACACTCTCTGTAAGATCCCTCTCTCCACGTATGCCATACATAATTTGGAAAGAGTCATCTTTAGATTTTAATATACACTTAATAAATGAAATAAACCTCTTTGCAGCACCTAAATGGCCTATACTAATTAGTGTCTCAATGGACATTGATGCATCTCTTATCCAACAAAATCTATAATCCCAATTTCTCTCCTCCCCTATTGTCTCTGGTATACTAGTGGTTAGTGCAGCAAGTACAGCACCAGATGGCTGATAAGACATTAATTTAAGAATCAGAGAACTCCTATCAAAAACGCTATCAAACTCCTTAAAACATTTACTTCTATTAACCCAATTAAGCCAATAAACCTTGGTCCTTGAGTACTCTAAATATATCCTTTTAAGGTCTATATCAATTAACTTTTGATTATATGAAAGTAAAATATAACCCTCCTTTTTGAGAGAGATCCTCTTTTTATCTAGGATATCGTTTAAATCGTAACTTGAGTATAAAAACATTGAGCTTTGCTCATTTAAGGCAGAACTACTCCTTATGTACTTACCATTAACATAATGAAGAGCACCCTCTTTGGCATAATTAAAAGAGGGATTGTAATTAATAATAACAGAGGGACTACCCTTAAGGACCCTTATGTATCGGCAAATCTCAGCAGGAAGATAGTACTCTTGAGCATCTCCTCCTGTTTTATATCTTGGCATAAAATCCAATACCTCAAAGGCATCTATGCCATTATCAAATGTTGTACAAAGAATATTTGTCTCCCTAACATATCTTTGTGAAGAAGAATAACTTTCATCTAAAACAAAGGAGAACTCGCCCCCAATTTTTTCATCTAAAATTTTGGAAAATACCGATGGAGAATCAAAGTCTGGAAAACATAACCAATCTATACTTCCTTCTTTAGAAACCAATGCAGCTGTTCTGCAGTTACCAATAACTCCATAATCTAATCCACTCATAATGTGCGTATCTATAATTAATTACTCTAAGCTCTCCAAAACACCTTTTTGTCACTCAACATTGAGACAAGCTTCATTGTCAATAGAACAAAAAGTGCAGCTCTCAACACACCAACCCACGGCATATCTGACGGATATAGTGCATTATAAATATAGATAAAACCTGTTAATTTAAAAAATGGAATTACAAGATTACCAAAAGCAACATAACTCAAAAGAGGATTAGAGCCTGCGCCAGAAAAGATTTTAACAACCCAATTATTAACATGACTCTCTTTATAGACAATAATATCAATTATAAACAGTAAAAACATAGATATCGATAAAGAGACCAAGCAAAACGATATGGTACAAGGAGACTTGGATATAGAGCCCTCAATAAAATAGGATATAATCCCAATCAACATAAGAACAAAAGCCGATAATAACTCCACTCTATTATTTAGATACCACATCTTTAGACGACCAATATTTCCCATCTCTTTAATACTACCACTAGTAAGCTTAATATATAGTCTATCACCAAGCACAGTAGCAGGCACCAAAATTATTAGAAAATATAGTGACTCCAAGTTAAAAAACCACCTTATCTCTTTAAGTGAATATAAGTATTGCTGTATCTCAAAAGGCATTGTTACTGCAGCTAAAGCAATTAGTCCTACCCAAACAATAAATCTGTTTTTTAACGAACTTTTAGTATAAAACCAAATTAATGCCCCAAAAAGATACAAAAAGGCAAGTAAGAAAATTATTATTCCACTTCTATGAACAGTCACAACTCTATCAAAGATAAAATACCCCAATGCAACTGTAACTCCAATTATAAAAACAGATATAACTCTTATAATCAAACCTTGTTTTGCTCCACTCTTTTTGGGTAAGATCAGATACAGCATAAAAAGCCCAAAGAACCCAAAAAGAGTCAGTAGTTGAGCCCTCCAATCGTTTATATTAGAAAAATTGGTAATAACATATAGATAAGAGAACAACCACAGCATCAAAAACCTCTTGAAAGTCCCAATTAAAAAATCTCTCTTAAAATCTACACCATCCATTTTTTTCCTGTTTGCTATTGGAATAGCAACACCCATACAAAAGATAAATATTGGAAAAACCATATCTACCCAACTAATACCAGAAATTGAAGGATCAAACTGATGAGAAGGAGGGGGTGTCTGAATATGATACATCCAATAAGGGAGAACCCCATAAGGAATAATAGCAGAAAAAACCATCCCAAAAATTGAGATCCCCCTTAAAATATCTAATGGAATATATCTTTTCAAAATAATTACGATTGGAAATTTTTCAATAACTCCTTAACCTTTGAAACTTTTTGTTCTAGAAGTTCTTTAGAAGATGCCTCTGCCAAAAACCTTAAATATGGCTCTGTATTAGAAGGCCTAATATTAAACCACCAATCTTTAAACTCAACTCTATATCCATCAAAATCGAAATAGGCCAAATACTCCTCTGTATTCATAAAGTGATCTCTTACAAAATCCATAGCCTCTTTTTTCTTTTCGATAACAAAATTGATCTCTCCAGAATTTTGATACTTAGCAATATTAGAAATCACCTCAGATACCGATAATCCTTTTCTCTTTAAATCTGACAAAACACCTAGAATTATAAGACAGGCCATAATACCAGAGTCACTATAGAAAAAATCTCTAAAATAATAGTGACCAGCCAGCTCTCCACCATATATGCCATTGATTTCTCTAAGCTTATGAGCAGCAAAAGCTCTACCAACTTTCCAAGTCTCTACCTTAGCACCCATTTTTGAAAGGTACTCACCTACAGCTTTTGAACTTCTTATATCTTGTAATACTAGACCCTTCTCTCCTCTCTCTTCAAGAAAATAGTGGCCCAATAGAGCTATCATTAAATCTGGAGAGATAAACTTACCATTCTCATCTACAAACATAACTCTGTCTGCATCTCCATCAAATATCACCCCAATATCGCACCCTCTCTCTTTTACCAGAGCAATAAGATCTAAAATATTGTCATGTACCAAAGGATTTGCTTCATGATTAGGAAAAGTACCATCCATCTCTTCAAAAATATAGTGAAGAGAATCGGAGGAGTCACCTAGAACATCTTTTATAAGAAGACCAGCCATTCCATTTGAAACATCCACACCAATATTTAAATTGGAAAGATCTTTTTTATATTTTAGGAGGAATTGGATATACTCACTCTTGACATCCATCTCCACAACAGAACCTCTCTTCTCGCTAACAACTATCTCTTTGGTATCTATCCACTCCTTTAACGTAGAGAGACCAGTATCAAATCCAACTGGCAATGCATTATCTCTGGATATTTTTAAACCATTATACTCTTTTGGATTATGTGACGCAGTTATTTGTGCCGATGCAGTAAAACCATATTTACCAGTTGCATAATACACCATTGGAGTTGTAGATAGCCCCAAGTCGTAAACATCGGCTCCAGAATCTGTAATACCTTTCACAAGATACTCTCTTATCTCTGGAGAAGAGTCTCTAACATCTCTACCAATCAATACTTTATTTGTATTTAATAACTTGGGTAAAAAGTAACCTATTTTATATACAACCTCTTTATCAAAATCTCTATTGTACACCCCTCTTATATCATATGCGTGAAATGCTCCCATAATAAATTAATTTAAAATTAGATTATACTATTTTATTCTATAATGTGGTTTAACCTTACCATCTTTAATTTTTATTAGCTTAGATTGAATCATCTTTTTTCTAATTGGCGTAGCATGGTCTGTAAATAGAACTCCATTTAGATGATCCATCTCATGAAGGACCATTCTACATGCAAAATTATCTAAAAGCTCCTCTTTTTCATTAAAGTCTCTATCTAAATACTTTATTTTTATACTCTTGACTCTTTCTACTACAGCATTAATATCCGGAACACTCAAACAACCTTCGTTATACTCACAAGTTTCACTACTCTCTTCTATAATAACGGGGTTTATCATCACTCTTTTAAAATCGGCAAGCTCTGGCATTTCATCGGCTAAAAGCGTCCCATCTACAATCAACAATCTTATCGACTCGCCTATTTGTGGAGCAGCAAGACCAACACCATCTGCGTTTTCCATGGTCTCCCACATATCATCTATAAGTTTAGAAATTCTCTCTTTAATCTCTGGAGAATCTAACTCTATCTCTTTTGCTCTCTGTCTTAAAACATCGGCACCATAAACATAAATTGGTAAAATCATACTTAACTCTTTTTAATTACACACTACCACGTTGCTTTTCTATGGAGACTCTATCTAAATAACTCTGAAGAATAATAGCAGCACTAATTTTATCTACTGTTGCCTTATCTCTCCTTGCCATCTTTTTTATCCCAGCATCTATCATTGTCTGAAAAGCCATTTTTGACGTAAAACGTTCATCTTCTAGAACAACAGGTATATTTGGAAAATGTTTCTTTAATAAATTCAAAAATTGATCCACAAATTTCAAAGCCTCAGAAGGAGTATTATCTAGATTCATGGGATAGCCTACAACAAACTTTATTATAGTATTCTCTTTTGAATAACCCTTTAAAAACTCAATAATCTTAGCAGATGGGATAGTATCCAATGCACTTGCAAAAATACCCAAAGGGTCACTTATTGCAACACCTGTCCTTTTTTTCCCATAGTCTATTCCTACAATTCTTTCCATAAGCACAAAGTTAGTTTTTTTTCGTACATTTGGAGTTTAATAAAAGAGTATGCCAAGACTATTTTCATATTCAGATTTTAAAGACGGAAGTAAATCGGTTATACAGTATGCCGATAAACACTCCCCTATTATTATATGCTCAGAGAGTGCCCAAAGAGGTGTTCCATTTAATGTTAAGGTCCAAATAGGAAAGACAGTTAAACACCCAAATGCAGTAGATCACCACTATCAATACATCCAACTTTGGAATTTAGAGACCCTAATTTCGGAGATAAAGCTTCAAAGAGCTAGTTTTGGAGATGATCCTGTACATATTGAGGTTCAATTTAACTTTATCCCAAAAGTTAGTTTACGATTAACCGCCTTAGCATACTGCAACAAACATGGTCTATGGAAAAGCGAAGAGGTTTTTGTGAAAGTATATGACAATCAAGATGAAGAAGAGCAACAATAAGAAGAATAAACTAAGGAACAAATTTAGATTCTCTGTTTTTAACGACACCTCACATGAGGAGATATTTGTTTTTAGAGCAAATGGGTTGGTGACACTACTTAGTTTAGCATTAGCCGTTATATTCCTTATTGGTTCTGTTACCTTTTTGATCTCCTTTACGCCCTTAAGGGAACTTATCCCAGGGTATCCCAATGCTCAAACCAGAAGGGCAATTGTACAAAATGCTCTTAAGGCCGACTCTTTGGAACAAGCTATTAAAATTTGGGATCTTCATTTAACAAATATTCAAAGGATTGTTTCAGGTGAAGAGCCAGTGGATATTGAACAGATAAAGAATGCTATTTCTATTCCAGACTCTGCTATTATATCAGAAATTGTTACATCTCTTTCTAAAGATGACTCACTACTTAGAGAAGAGGTTCTTAGACAAGAGCAACTTAACCTCACCTCATCTGGATCTAGAAAAACAGAATTTCTAGAAAGTCTTCTATTTTTTACCCCAGTAAAAGGAATTATATCCAATGGCTTTAATGCTGCTATTAATCATCCATTTTTAGATATTGCTGCACCAGAAAACTCACCAGTATCCTCCATTTTGGACGGGACTGTTATTTTTGCAACATGGACAGAAGAGAGCGGCCATACAATACAGATCCAACATAGTAACGATCTGATCTCTATCTACAAACACAACTCTAAATTACTTAAAAAGCCAGGAGAAAGAGTAAAAGCAGGCACAGTAATAGCTCTGGTAGGAAACACCGGAAGGCTTAGCAGCGGTCCACACCTTCACTTTGAGCTATGGCATAAAGGAGTCCCGATAGATCCCACTAAGTATATTAAGTTTTAATCAGAAAATGATGACAATGAAAAAAAGAGTAGCAATCTTAGGATCTACAGGCTCTATAGGATGTCAAGCATTGGAAATCATCGAAAGATATCCCAATCTATTTGAGGCCGAAGTTCTCACTGCAAACAACAATACCTCACTACTAATAGAACAGGCTATTAAGTTTAATGTTAATGCTGTAGTTATTGCCGATGAGAGCAAATACTCTATTGTCTCTAATGCTCTTGACAAATACGACATCAAGGTATTTTGTGGCATAGAATCTATAGAGTCGCTAGTATGTTCAGACAATATAGATATTGTTCTTACAGCCATGGTTGGGTTCAGTGGAGTTAAGCCAACACTTGCTGCCATCAAAGCAGGCAAAAGAGTGGCATTGGCAAATAAAGAGACATTAGTTGCAGCAGGTAGTATTGTAATGAATGCTCTTAAAAACAGCTCCAGCCATATCATTCCAGTTGACTCAGAACACTCTGCAATATTTCAATGCCTTCAAGGAGAGTATAATTTACCAGAAAAAATACTTCTAACTGCATCTGGTGGCCCATTTTTGAACTGGGATAAAGATAAGATTAGAGAAGCATCAATAGAAGAGGCTCTCAATCATCCAAAATGGAGTATGGGTAAAAAAGTAACAATAGATTCGGCATCTATGATGAATAAAGGACTAGAGATGATTGAAGCCAAATGGTTGTTCGATGTAACACCCTCTCAAATAGAGATGGTAGTTCATCCACAATCTATCATTCACTCAATGGTTCAATTTAAAGACGGATCTATTACAGCTCAATTGAGTAATCCAGATATGAGGCTCCCAATCCAATACTCATTTACATACCCAAACAGACTTGATTCTCATATAAAAAAGATAGATTTTAAAACTCTTATGGAATTAAACTTCTCTAAGCCAGACACAGACAAGTTCCCTTGTATAAGGATTGCCTATGAAGCTATAGAGATGGGAGGAAACATACCGTGCGCAATGAATGCTGCAAATGAGTGTGCAGTTGAGCTATTTTTAGACAATAGTATTACTTTTGGAGAGATATCTAAAATCATTGAGCAAACAATTAAAACAATAGACTTTGTAAAAGAGCCTTCGCTAGAAGAGATCCTGCTAACAGACAAGGAGGCCAGAAAAATAGCTTATCAAATAATTACTAAAAAATAATCATTACAACAGATGGATATTCTAATTAAAATAGTCCAGGTTATACTTGCCCTATCTATACTTGTATTAGTTCACGAATTTGGACACTTTTTCTTTGCCAGACTTTTTAAAATAAGAGTTGAGAAATTCTACCTCTTTTTTGATGCTTGGTTCTCTATTTTTAAGTATAAACCAAAAGGGAGTGATACCGAATATGGAATAGGTTGGCTGCCTTTGGGTGGATATTGCAAAATAGCCGGCATGATTGACGAATCTATGGATAAGGAGGCCCTTAAACAAGAGCCAAAGCCATGGGAGTTTAGAAGTAAACCCGCTTGGCAAAGATTTTTAGTAATGTTTGGAGGTGTCTTCTTTAACTTTATTCTTGCAGTCATTATATACTCAGGAACTCTATTTACTTGGGGAGAAGAGTATATAGAAAATAGAAATGCAATTTATGGAGTAGAGTGCAACCATATAGCTCAAGAAATTGGCTTTAAAAACGGAGATAGAATCATTGCTTTTAATGATATATCTGTTCTTAACTCTTCCGTTTCTGAATTACACATTGACCTTGCAAGAAATCAAGCAGAAAAAGCAACAGTAATCAGAGGTAAAGACACATTAACCATAGATATACCTCAAAGCTTTATGCCAGCAATTCTCTCTACACCTGGTATGTTTAGCATCAGATTTCCATTTATTATACAATCTATCCCAGATACTTCTCACAACTACAACTCTGGACTGATGCCAGGAGATCGGGTTCTTGCAATTGACTCAACAGAATCTCCTTCATATCAAGATATTGCCAAACTACTTCAATCTAAAAAAGAGAGCATCGCACTATTTACAATTCAGAGGGGAGATATGATTCTAGAAAAAGAGTTGCAAATTAACCACAATGGTAATATCGGCATAATTGTTGATACCGATATAACTAAGCTCTTTGATATAACCACAAGAGAATACTCTCTTATTGAGAGCATTCCTGCAGGATTCAATAAAACTATTGTTACAATTAGAAACTACTTTAAGGAGTTAGCACTCATTTTTTCTCCCAAAACAGAGGCCTATAAATCTGTTGGTAGCTTTATTACTATTGGGAAAATATTCCCATCCTCATGGAATTGGCAGATCTTTTGGAATATAACAGCATTTCTCTCTGTGATGTTGGCGGTACTGAATCTACTTCCAATCCCAGCTTTGGATGGTGGACATATTTTGTTCTTAATTTATGAGATTATTACTCGAAGAAAGCCAAATGATAAATTCATGGAGTATGCTCAATTAGCTGGAATGTTACTACTATTTACTCTTATGTTCTTTGCATTTGGGAACGATATATACCGACTTTTTAAATAAAACTATTATGAAGATATTTAAATTATTATTCATCGTAATTATCTCATCACTGTTTTTGCAATCTTGCAAATGCACAGGTGGGCCACAGCTAATGCCAAACGTTAGTGGAAAAGCTGGAGAGGTTGTTATAGTGATTCCTAAATATGAGTGGGATGGAGAGATAGGTTCTTCTCTTAGGACTATATTAGCAGAGTATGAGCCTTTTTTACCTCAAAGAGAGCCAATGTTTAACCTAATTAACATACCAGAGAAGGCTTTTACTAGTATATTTCAAACTCATAGAAATCTAATTATTGTTCAAATTATTCCAGATCTCACTGAGCCAAAAATGGTTTTCCAAGAGAACGTGTGGGCCGCACCTCAAATTGTTGCAACCATATCGGCAAAAAATAGTCAAGAGGCAGCGCAGTTAATTTCTGATAATGCCGATAGACTATCTGGTGCATTTCTTATGGCCGAGAGAAATAGAAATATTCAGAATGCAAAAAGATATGAAGAGGCATCTTTAAGAGCTATAGTTACTGAAGAGTTTGGAGGTTCACCATACTTTCCAAAAGGATATAGCCTAAAGAAGAGAACAGAGAATTTTATCTGGATATCATATGAGACTACATATACAAATCAAGGTATTTTTATTTATAAATTCCCATATAAAGACTCAACCGATTTAGAAAAAATCAATCTAATTAGATACAGGAACTGGATGCTAGAAAAGAATGTACCAGGGCCAGTTGATAGATCATATATGACAACAAATATGCAGGTAGATCCAGGCATGAGATGGGTCAAATTTAATAGAAGAGAGTTTATTGAGATGAAGGGATTATGGGAGGTTCAAAACGATTTTATGGGAGGTCCATTTATTAGTCATTTTTTCTTTGACCCAACAAATTCATATGTTATAGCAATAGAGGCATTCGTTTATGCACCTAGATTTGAGAAGCGAAATTATCTAAGGCAAGTGGAGTCTTTGATATATTCTTTTGAATTTTTTTAAAATATTTTTGCAGATTTAAAAAATATATATACCTTTGCACTCCCAACAGGAAACAAGGCTCAGAATAATTATGAGCGTTCCCTAATGGTCCGTTCGTCTAACGGTTAGGACTCAAGATTTTCATTCTTGCAATAGGGGTTCGATTCCCCTACGGACTACAAAATAAAAAATTAATAAAATGGCAAATCACGCATCAGCAGAGAAACGCGCTCGTCAAAACGAAAAGCGTAGAGTTCATAATAAATATTATGCGAAAACTACTCGTAATGCAATAAAAGCTTTGAGAAATACAACAGACAAAGAGGCAGCAATTGCTCTTTTACCTAAAGTATCTTCTATGTTGGATAAGCTTGCAAAAAAGAATATTATCCACAAAAATAAAGCTGCAAATTTAAAAAGCGGTATCGCTGCTTACGTTAACAAATTAGCATAACTATTATTTAGTTTAGATAGATTTTAAAAGAAATACTTCTCAAATTTGAGAAGTATTTTTTTTATAATTATATCATATGAATAATAATAGTATTAAAGTGATGAGTGAAGAAGATAGGCCGAGAGAAAAACTATTTTCATGTGGAGCCCAATCATTAACTAATGAAGAGCTATTCACAATTATAATTGGTAGCGGAACAAAAAAATCTAATGCCAAAGAGATCGCTAGAAATATTCTAAGAGAGGGAAATAATAACATTAAGGAACTATCAAAAAAAGAGTTTATAGACCTTCTTGGGATAGATGGTGTAGGAAACACTAAGGCAGCCACAGTTGTGGCGGTAATGGAGTTATGTAAAAGATATGCCAGCAGTAGTTTTGAAACAAAGATTCCAATCAAATCTTCATCTACAGCAGCACAAATTATGGCTCCACTCCTTAGTGGATTAAAGCACGAAGAGTGTTGGATAATGTACTTAAACAGAGCAAATAGAATTATTTCAACAGAGATGATAAGTAAAGGTGGCCTCTACGCAACAGTTGTAGATACAAAAATAATTATCAAAAATGCACTCATTAAACTATCAAGCTCATTGATTCTTTTTCATAATCATCCCTCAGGAAACACAATCCCGGGGGATAATGACAAAAGACAAACTGCTATTCTTAAAGATGCAGCAGAACTTATGGAAATAAGCCTGATAGATCACATTATAATTGCAGAGGATAGCTACTTTAGTTTTGCAGATAATGGATTAATATGAATTTTTCTATCTTTGTTTAAATTATCTAATATCACAAAATGAAAATAGTAAATCTGGGAGAAGAGAACTCTGCACTAAATAGCTTTATTCAGGAGATTCGAGATATCAATATCCAAAAAGATAGCATGAGATTTAGAA
>WPCG01068605.1_pt1 | contig 21780 bp, 22 predicted proteins | sample 5403311 | NCBI WGS metagenome assembly WPCG01 (sample SAMN12869467, study PRJNA574797) | sludge metagenome | isolation source: wastewater treatment of Control | place: China:Beijing | collected 2019-05-17 | reverse complement strand
GCTCCACTTCCAGAGAGGAACACCGGCAAGCGGGCGGAACTGCTTTGCGGTTCCACCCGCGCCCCCCGCCCGCTCTCCTTTGCCCGCCGCAACGATAACGAGCGCAGTTTCTTTCACGACGCGCGAACTTCCCTTCGTATTCTTCCGAACACCATCCTGCCCGCGGACGTTTGGAGCATGGAAGTGACGACTACTTCAACCCGTTTCCCGATATAGTTTTCACCATCTTCGACGACGAACATCGTCCCGTCGTCGAGGTAGCCGACCCCTTGATGAGGCTCTTTCCCCTCACGGATGATATCGATGATGATGGTCTCGCCGGGAAGCAGCATCGGCTTGAGCGCATTCGCCAGATCGTTGACGTTCAACACACGAATTCCCTGAATCTGCGCCAGCTTGTTCAGGTTGTAATCGGTCGTCAGAATCTGTCCGCCTATCTTCTCGGCAAGGACAACCAGAGCGCTGTCGACGGAATCCGCTTTCAGATGTTTCAATGAAGCGTCGACGATCTCGATCTGCAAGTCGGAAAGACGCTGCAATTCGTTGACGACGTCGAGCCCTCTCCTCCCCCTCGTTCTTCGGGCGGGGTCGGTCGAATCGGCCACGGCCTGCAACTCGTGAAGAACAAATTGCGGGATGAGGACTATGCCCTCCAAAAAACCGGTGCGGGCAACATCGAGAATGCGCCCGTCGATGATCACGCTCGTATCCAGGATTTTCTTAGGAACCTCCCAGGGCTGTTCTTCCGCGGAAAAACCGTCATCATCGTGATGGGGTTGCTCCTTGATCATGGAGAGGCGTTCTTTCAAGGTTCGAATCGGGCCGAACACATTGCGAAAGTCGCTTTGACGCTTCAGCAAAATTCGAGCTCCAAGATAGGCCAGAACGACGTTCAACACAACGGCCATATAGCTTCCGAAGGGAAGATCGGAAAAGGGAAGCGCCAGAAGATTCGCAATGAGCAACCCGATGATCATGCCGACGGTAGCCGAGGTAATTTCCGACCAGCTTGTATTTTTCAGATGCGACTCGATGAAAGAACCCATTGAACCAAGAACTCTGAGAAAAAGAGGAGAGGTCATCAAACCAATAAAAGCGAATAAAACCACAGAAAAAATCGTCATCAGAATCTTGCCGGGCATCCAGAGGGGGAGCCACTCTTTCCACGCGGCAAACCATTCGGCGGGAATAATGGGGAAAAACAACTGAGCAACCTGGGCGCCGATCATGCCGCCGATAAGTATCATGAGCCCTGAGAAAATCAACTGGACGATTTTCCCGAAACCTTCCGTCATACTTTCACCTCGCTTTTTTGACAAATACGTCAAGAGCTTAAACTTTTTCACAGCATATCTCCTTTTCAAAGAGTCGATCAGGAAGATCGCCCGACTCGCACACGGGAATCCATAGCCGCCTGCAACGTTGTCCGATCGGCGAACTCGATGCTGCCTCCAACCGGAAGTCCATACGCTATCCTGGAAATGGCAACCTCGTTACCGCCAAGATATTCCACAAGAGCATGGTATGTCAAGTCGCCTTCTATGCGCGGATTTGTAGCGATGATCACCTCCTCGATATCATCGTTCTCGACGTGTGCCTTCAAGCCTGCCAAGACTCTTTCGTCGAGCATCTCGCCATCCAGAGGAGAGACCCTTCCTCCCAGCACATGATATACTCCGGCAAAGACCCCGGCGTGTTCTATGCTGAAAAGATCCTCGACGGTCTCCACCACGCAGAGCAAACGGTGGTCCCGAAGAGGGTCGGAGCAGATCGAACACGGATCGTCGTCCGTTATGTTTCCGCAGACGGAACAAGCATGCACGCGCTCTTTCAGCGCGACAAGGAAACGGGCGAGTTCGTCCGCGAAAGAAGGCGGCTGCTGCAGTACGAAAAAAGCCATTCGCCGGGCGCTTTTTGCTCCGACACCCGGCATTTTGCGAAACAGCGATGCAAGTTTTTCGAAGGAATCGGGAAGCGCCACGAAAAAACCTGAGCGCCCTAGAACAGACCGGGCATACCAAGACCGCCCGTAAGCTGGCTCATCCTGCTGTTCGCAAGTTCCTTGCTCTTGCGGAGCGCGTCGTTCACGGCGGCAAGAACAAGATCCTCCAGCATCTCCACGTCATCCCCCGCAACCTCGGGCTCGATCCTGACCGCGACCACATCGCCCTGCCCGTTGGCGGTCACGGTGACCATACCGCCCCCGGCGCTCCCTTCAACCTGTTCTCCGGCGAGGTCCTCCTGGATCTTCGCCATCTGCGCCTGCATCTTCTGCGCCTGTTTCATTATTTTCTCCATATTCATATCAAAAGCACAACTCCTTTTCAAGTTTTCTTTTCCTAATGATGGTACTCTACGCCGCGAATCAGAGTAAACGCACGATAGAGCTGCTCCATGAGAAAAACGAGGCACAGCTCGTGGGGCATCGTCATCGGCGAGAGAGAAAGCGAAAAGTCTCTCCGACGCCGAACATCCTCCGAAAGTCCGAACGCGCCTCCTATCGCCAGAACAACTCTTCCCGGCGTTCGCTCAACGCTAGCTTGCACCCATTCGGCAAACTCACGGCTGTCAAAGCATTTCCCCCGCTCTTCAAGCGTTACCATAAAATCTCTCTCGCGAAGGTTCTTTAAAAGGGCGACTCCCTCGCGCTCCACTTTCTTCGAAGGAAGCGGGTCCTTTGCTTCGGGCACGCTCTCAAGCACGACAGGAACAAAAGAACGAAGACGTTTAAAGTAGTGTTCCGCGAGCGAAACAACATGAACATCTTTCGGTTTTCCAACACTAAGGATAATGATTTTCATAGTATATGTCCAGCATGTTTCTCGTATTTTCTCTTTGTCGATCGATCCCGTGATTCGGACAACAAAAAACGCGCCCCTCCGTCTTCGCAGAAAACATCAGGGCGCACATAATACAGAGGTAGCCAATTTTTCAGAAGGAGTTTCATCACACCGTTCGTCTTCCTCGTGAACGGTAAAGACCCGTTTTCGTCAGAAGGACTTTTATCACGAACACAAAAAGGTCAAGATCCCTTTTCCATCTCCAAGGCTCCTGAAGAAGACGGTAGAACCATTCAAGCCCGATTTTCTGAAGAAGCTCCGGAGCTCGCTTCAGAGTGCCCGACACCACGTCGAAAGCACCGCCGACACCGACTGCAAGAAGATCCCCCAGCCTATCGGCGTTTTCGGTTACCCATATTTCCTGCTTGGGAATACCCATAGCAACGAAAAGAATTTTCGCGCCGCTCTCTCGTATCTCATCGACCACGGAAGCGTCACCCTCGTCAAAATAACCGTGGCGAAAACCGGCAACGACGAGATCCGGAAAACGGCGCCGCAATTCGGACGCCGCTTTCTCCACAATCGCGGGCTTCGATCCGAGAAGATACACCGGCCACCCTTCGGCGGCGGCCATGCGAGCAAGTCCGATCATGTAATCTATTCCGGTCACTCTCTCCTGCACGGGCGCGCCGAGCAGCTTGAGCGCCCATACAAGTCCGGCGCCGTCGGCCAAGGTTAAAAACGAACCGTCCAAGGCGCTCGCATACTCGTCGTTCTTTTCCGCCTCCATAACGGCAAGGGCGTTCACAGTCGCGACAAGACGGGCTCCGCTCCTTGAGGCAAGGGCTCCGCGGGCTTTGGCAAGCGCGTAGTTCATCGAGACGTTATCGATCGTAGTCCGCCAAATGGAAGGTCTCTGGGGCATTTCCACATTCTCCTTCATATTGCGTATGGCCGGAGCCAAAGTGATACCGGCGAAAAGAATGGCGAGGCTCACAACAAGCATCATGGAGAGAGGATGCCCAAGCTGGGAAATGGCGACCGCAGACCCGCCGAGGGCGCACAGCGACGTGATGAAACGCACGGCGCTGGGATGATCCAGTCCCTTTCCTATGAGCTTGCTATACAGTACCGCCGCGTTCGGCGACTTCGAGGAGAAGGCGCGGTTCATAAAATTCAGCGACGCCTCCATGATGGGGATTGCGAAAAGGCCGAGAGGGAGCACCATAAGAGTACCGAAGGTAATGCCTTTGCTCACTCCGAGAACGGAAGTCCCTGCGACCAAAACGCCCCACATCGCGGCGAGCGCCTCTCCCATCCTTCGGTACATGTGCCCGTGGCGGCTCCAGAAGACTCCCAAAAAGAGCAAGCCTGACAGGGACATGAAAAAAGCCTCTTGCAAACTCTGGCCCGAAAAGACCGTCGCAGTCAGCAGAAGAGAGAAGGAAACGGCGAGCAGATGCCCCGCCATACCCGGAATATTGTCCAACTCCTGAAGCAGCACAGGAAAGGCGGCGATCCAGAGGGCGGTTATCAGCACGGAAACTTCGACCGGCAGAAAGTGATACTGCCCGGCGGGCAATCCGATGAAAGCGATGCGAGGGCCGAAAAGAGCAAAAATAAAACCGATAAGCAGGTAAACCGGCTTCCAGAGCGCATTCGGATACACATGCTGCACCATGCCGAATACCGCCGCAAGCATCGCCATTCCGACGATGAAACGCGAGGACGGCCCCCCGACGCACAAAGCGGCAAGAATCCAGGCCGCGATAAGGGTCAGGTCACGGAAATAGTTGTATTGCGTCTTGTCCATGCTGCGTCTGCAGGCGCGCTGTGCGAAAAAGCAGAGCACCGTAAGAGGAAGCACGCATAGAAGTATGTCGCTTACGTACATTTCCGCGTGAAGAATAACCCGTTCCCCCCCCTGCAATAAAGTCTTTTATGATTGTACCAGCTGCCGGTGTATTTTTCCACCAGTCTTCCGCGATGTTACCGGATTTCCTCCACACCGCCCATATACGGCACAAGCGCCTTCGGAACCGCCACGGAACCGTCCTCGCGCTGATAGTTCTCGAGAACGGCGATGAGCGTCCGTCCCACCGCGATACCGGACCCGTTGAGCGTATGGACGAACTGCGGCTTTCCGCCGCCTTTCGGACGGTAGCGCGTATTCATTCTTCTGGCCTGGAAATCCTCGCAGTTGCTGCACGAACTGATCTCCCGGTACTTGTCCTGGGAAGGCAGCCAGACTTCGATGTCGTACGTCTTGCTGGAGCCGAACCCCATGTCGCCCGTGCAGAGGCAGACCGTCCTGTGCGGAATTTCGAGCAGACGGAGCACCTCTTCGGCGTTGTCGGTCAGCATTTCCAGCTCTTCGTAACTTCTCTCGGGCGTGCTTATCTTGACCATCTCGACCTTGTCGAACTGGTGCTGCCGGAGCATGCCCCGCACATCGCGCCCGTACGCTCCGGCCTCTCTGCGGAAACACGGCGTATAGGCCGTGCAGTAGAACGGAAGCTGCTCTTCCTCCAGGATCTCGCCGGCGAAGAGGTTCGTAAGGGGGACCTCCGCGGTCGGGATCAGCCAGAGATCGTCGTTCTCGCACTTGTAGAGGTCGTCGGCGAATTTCGGGAGCTGCCCCGTACCCTGCATCGTTTTGCTGCTCACCATAAAGGGCGGTTGCACTTCCAGGTAGCCGTGTTTTTCCGTGTGAAGGTCCAGCATGAAGTTCAGGAGAGCGCGTTCAAGACGCGCGCCCATCCCCTTCAGCACGGTGAATCTGCTCTGAGCGAGCGCGGCTCCCTTCTCGAAGTCCATGATGCCCGCCGCTTCGCCGATATCCCAGTGCGCCTTCGGTTCGAAAGCGAAGGACTTGGGCTCTCCCCAGCGGCGAACTACCGGATTGTCGTTCTCGTCCTTTCCAACGGGGACGGAGTCGTGCGGACGATTGGGTATGGAGAGGAGCATGTTGTTCATCTTCTCCTCGATCTCCGCAAGGATACCGTCTATATCGCGGATTCTGTCGCCGATGACGCGCATCTCCTCCATCAGCTCCGCCGCGTCCTCCCCTTTGCTCTTCGCCATACCGACCTTGCGCGAGCCCTCGTTTCGCTTCGCTTTCAGTTCCTCGGTCTCGGAGAGCAGTTTCCGCTTCTCCTCGTCAAGCGAGAGAAGAGGCTCTATATCGAAATCGTTGTTTCTGTTGGCCAGGTAGGTCTTCACTTCATCGGCGTTGGAACGAATCCATCGGATATCAAGCATTCTGATCAGTCTCCTTTTCAGTCCGCATCTGCTTCAGTATATTCGCCATCTCGATAGCGGCCGCGGCCGCCTCGAATCCCTTGTTTCCGGCTTTGCTCCCCGAACGGGCGACGGCCTGGTCCATCGACTCGCACGTCAGAACGCCGAACGCCACCGGTACCCGCTGCGTCATGCTGACGGACGCTATTCCCTTCGACATCTCCGCGCAGACATGCTCGTAGTGCGTCGTGTCGCCGCGTATCACAGCGCCGAGCGCGATGATGGCGTCGTACTTGCCGCTCAGCGCGGCCTCTTTCGCGATCAGGGGAATTTCCCACGCGCCGGGCACCCACACGATGTCGATACCGTGATGGGACACGTCGTGGCGCAGCAGCGCATCCTTCGCACCTTCGAGCAGCTTCTCGCTGAAGAAGCTGTTGAAACGCGAAACGACGATGCAGAACCGAAGCCCCGCCCCCGTCAGTTTTCCTTCGATTACCCTCATTCGGAACTCTCTCCCTTCAGGATCTCCCTACCGCAGGAGATCGCATATATGCAGCATATGGCCAAGTTTTTGCTCCTTGGTTCCGAGGTAGCGTTCGTTGAACTTGTTGGGCGGAATCACCAGAGGTATCCGTTCCGCGATCTCGAGCCCGTACCCTTGAAGGCCGACCACTTTCCGCGGGTTGTTCGTCAACAGCCTTATGTTTTCCACTCCCAGATCCAGAAGAATTTGCGCTCCGATGCCGTAATCGCGAAGATCGGGAGCGAAACCGAGCGCTGCGTTCGCCTCCACGGTATCCATTCCCTTCTCCTGGAGCTGGTAGGCCTTCAGCTTCTCCGCGATACCGATGCCGCGCCCCTCCTGCCGCATATAGAGGACAACGCCGTACCCTTCCTTCTCCACCATCTCCATCGCGGCGGAGAGCTGCGGACCGCAGTCGCAACGCAGAGAACCGAAGACGTCGCCCGTGAGGCATTCCGAATGCACGCGCACCAGAACGCCGTTCCGGCCGCTCACTTCCCCCTTCACGAGCGCGATATGCACCCGCTCCGCGTTCTCGTCCAGCACATTCCTGTACGCATGCGCCACGAACGAGCCGTGGAACGTAGGAAGTTCGACCGTCGCGATCTTCTCGATCAGCCGTTCCCTCTTGCTCCTGTACGCAATAAGGTCTTCTATCGAGATGATCTTCAAGCCGTATTCCGCGGCAAATGCAAGCAGTTGCGGAAGCCGGGCCATCGTGCCGTCCTCGTTCATAATCTCGCAGATTACCCCGGCGGGAGGAAGCCCGGCGAGGCGAACGAGATCCACCGACGCCTCCGTGTGCCCCGCCCGTTTCAGCACGCCGCCCTGTCGCGCTTCGAGGGGAAACATGTGCCCGGGACGATAAAAATCATCCGGCCGGGACGACGTATCGGCAAGCAAACGCGCCGTCGCGGCGCGCTCCTCGGCCGAAATCCCCGTCGTCGTTCCCTCCTTGGCGTCGACCGAGACGAGGAAGGCGGTTCCGTGTTTATCCGTCCCCTCGCGCACCATTGGATCGAGCCTGAGACGTCGCGCAGTTTCCTTCGCAAGGGGAACGCAGACGAGCCCCCGCGCCCTTCGCACCATGAAATTGATCGCCTCGGTTGTCGCCTTGCAGGCGGCGATGACAAGGTCTCCCTCGTTCTCGCGGCTGTCGTCGTCCACGACAACGACCATTCGGCCGTTCCGCATATCTTCGACGGCGTCTTCGATAGAGCTGAACATCGTTTTCTCCTGCTTTTCCGTCTCCGAAAGAGCGCTCATTCCATAACAACCTCCCGCACTGTTTACAGCCATCCGGCCTTTCTGAACGAATCCATGGAAAGCCCGGACGGCGTGTCATTATCGCCGGCCGCCGGCAACCCCTTCCTGCCGAATTCGCCCGGAACCATCGCTCCGAGCAGACGGCGGACGTATTTTCCAAGAATATCCATTTCGATGTGCACATCGTCTCCGGGCCGTAGATCGCCCAGGTTCGTCGCCTTCAATGTCTCCGGAATGAGGCTCACAGTACAGATCGCTCCTTCGAAATCCGCGATCGTCAAACTCGTTCCGTCGATCGCTATCGACCCCTTCGGCACAAGGAGCTGAAGCATTTCCGAGGAGAGTTCCACATCCAGCAGAAACCCCTCGTTTCCCTTGCGTAGACCTCGAACAGCGGCGACGCCGTCGACGTGCCCTGTGACAATGTGCCCGTCGAGCCGGTCGCCGACACGAAGCGCCCGCTCCAGGTTCAGCCGGGCGCCGGGGCGCAGCGAACGGAATTTCGTCTTCGCGAGCGTCTCGCACATCACATCAACCGAAAAGAGGTCTTCTCCGCACGACGCGACCGTGAGGCACGCGCCCGAAACCGCCACGGACTGACCGCGCGTCAACGCTCCGGCGAACGACGGCGCCCGCACGGTCATCCGGGCGTACGCCCCGTTCGTCGAAAGCGAAACGAACGTCCCTACCTCCTCTACAAGGCCGGTAAACATGCAAGCACCCCCTCAAGCAGAAAATCATCGCCCGTACGCTTCACGCAGCACTCCCCGAGAGAAAGCGTCTCCCCCATGCAGGAGAAGGAGAGGCCCCCCGTAAAGGTCTTCCCCTGTCCCATCAGACGGGGCGCGAGGAAGAGAGAAAGAGCGTCGGCGACACCTTCCCGAAGGAAGGAGGAAATGACGGCGGGACCTCCCTCGACGAGCAGCCTGCACACGCCTCTGCGCACCAGCTCGGAAAGGACCGCTTCCAACGAGAGCCCGCCCTCTTTCCGCGGAACTCGAACGACGGAGGCTCCTGAAGCCTCGACTGCGGCAACGCGCTCCGGAGAAACAGACTCCGCGGAAAAGACTATGCACGACGGGCCAAGGATCTTCGCTCCCGGGCCAACAGAGAGCGTCGAGTCGAGCACCACCCTCAGAGGCGATCGTCCCCATGCGCTTCGCACGGTCAACTCGGGGTCGTCCGCACGGACGGTTCCCGCGCCCACCAGAACGGCGTCGTGCTCCGCCCTCAGAAGATGAGCAAAAGCGCGCGCCCCCTCCGAAGTAATCCACTTGCTCTCCCCGGAAGGAAGAGCCATCGCACCGTCGAGTCCGACCGCCCCCTTCAGCGTTACCCACGGTCTTCCCAGGCGGACTTTCCGCAAAAACCCCCGGTTCAACCATCGGCACTCCGTCTCCAGAACACCGGACTCCACGTCGAGCCCCCCATCGCGGAGTATTTTCAAACCGCGTCCGCTGACGCGTTCATCAGGATCGATCATCCCGACCACAACCCTCCCGATGCCCTTCTCGACGATCAGCGGGGCGCACGGAGGGGTTCTGCCGAAATGAGCACACGGCTCCAGGTTCACGTAGATCGTCGCCCCCGCAGCGGAATCGAGGCCTTCCAGCGCCGCGCGCTCCGCATGCGCCTCGCCGCAGCAGGCGTGCCACCCCTCTGCAAGGACGACGCCGTCCCGTTCCACGACGCAGCCCACCATAGGATTGGGCGACGTGCGCTCCGTCCCCCTGAGAGCGAGGCTCAAAGCCCTTCGCATGAAATACTCGTCAATCTTCTTCCTGGAGAGGGTCACTGTTTTGCTCCTTTAAAAAGTTCAGAATCCTGGCCGCCGTCGCATCGCCGATTCCCGGCGCTGACGCCAGTTCTTCCGGCGACATATTCGCAATCGCGCGGGCGCTCCCGAAACGCCCCAAAAGCTGAGCCGCCCTGTGCTTGCCTATGCCGGGAATATCTTCGAGCACGCTCCGCCGCAGCCGCGCCGAACGCGACGAACGATGGCTCTCGATGGCAAAACGGTGCGACTCGTCGCGAACCCTCTGCAAAAGGCGAAGGGGTTCGTCTCCCCTATCCAGCCGCAGGGGTTCCTGCTCCGTGCTATGGTATATCAGTTCCTCTTCTTTTGCCAGCGATATCGAGGGAAGATTCTCCAGTCCGAGCTTTTCGAGAGCCTTCCGGGCGAACTCAAGCTGCACGGGGCCACCGTCGATCAAGATGAGCTGCGGCAGAGGCTCCTTGCCTTCGAGCGACTTGCCGTAACGACGTTCGAGAGTCTCCTCCATCGAGCGGAAGTCATCCACTCCTTCGACGGTCCTGATCTTGAAACGCCGATACAGAGAGCGGTTCGGAACGCCTTGCTCGAACACCACCACCACGCCGTAGGTCTCTCTCCCCGACATGTGGGAGATATCGAAGCCGTCGATCCTCCAGGGGAGAACAGGAAGCTTCAGCAGCTCCTGCAAGCGGTTCAGGCATTGCCACATATCCCCGTCGAAATCCTCGCGGAGCGGCGAGGAGACTCTCTGGCGAGTGATGCGCCAAATCGCGCGGATGGTATCGCGGAGCCGCGCGGCTTCTTCGAATTGCAGACTCTTCGCCGCTTTGTCCATCCTCTTTCGGAGACGCTCCACGACCTCGGTGGACTGCCCCTGGAGCAGAAGAATGACGTCGTCGACCCGCTCCCTGTACTCGGCCGGAGTCACCAGCCCGGCGCATACTCCCATGCAGCGCCCCAGAGCATGATGAAGACATGGGCGGGTCTTTCCCTTCGCCGCATCCGCCGGATCGATCTCCCGGGCGCATATCCGCAGCGGGAAGTACCGTTCGATCAGACGGAGAAGCGAACGAACATCGCCGACCCGCACGTAGGGACCGAAATAAAGCCCGTCGTCCTTACCTCTCTGGCGAGTCACCACGATTCGGGGGAAGGGCTCGGAGGTGATTTTGATGTACGGGTACCTGTCCCCCATCTTCAGCTCGACGTTGAAGAAGGGGGCGTACTTCTTGATCAGCTTCGCCTCAAGGATCAGCGCCTCGACCTCCGTCTCCGTCCGAATGACGGAGATGTCCTCGATGGAGGACACCAGCTTCCTCAGGCGGGGAGAGGCGAACGACTCGTGACGGAAATACGACGCCACCCGTTTTTTCAACGACTTCGCCTTCCCCACGTAGAGAACCTCGCCGCCCGCGTCCCGCATAAGATAGACTCCGGGTTTATCCGGCAAATTTTTCAACAGTTTCTTGATGTGCTCCCTCGCCACGTTTTCCTCCGAATTTCACATGCGGCTCGGTTCGCCGAGTGAAGAAAAAGGTTCTGCATCCCAATGGATTGTATTATATAATACGGGATTAGAATGCATTTGGAGGTGCTGAAAAATGAGTCTGGTACTGTATAACGATCTGACACGCACGAAAGAACCGTTCGTTCCTCTGAAGGAAGGGAATGTAGGCTTTTACAGTTGCGGGCCTACGGTCTACGACTTCTTCCATATAGGCAACGCGCGTCCGTTCATCGTCTTCGACGTCCTCCGCCGTTACCTTGAGTACAGCGGCTACGAAGTCACCTTCGTCCAGAACTTCACCGATATCGAGGACAAGATGATCAACCGGGCGAACCAGGAGGGCATCACCGTCAAGCAGCTTGCGGACCGCTTTATCGAGGAGTATTACAAAGACGCCGACGCGTTGGGCATTCGCCGCGCGACGCACAATCCGAAGGCGACCGAGCACATGCCCGAAATTATCGCGCTCATCGAAAAGCTGGTCGAAAAAGGACATGCATACGCAACCGGCGGCGACGTCTTCTTCGACGTAGGAAGTTTTCCTTCCTACGGAGTCCTCGCAAAACAGAGCCTTGAGGAGCTTCAGTCCGGCGCCCGGGTCGAGATCAACGAACGCAAACGGCATCCGCTCGACTTCGCCCTCTGGAAAGCGAAAAAAGAAGGCGAACCTTCCTGGCCCAGCCCATGGGGCGAGGGGCGTCCCGGCTGGCACATCGAATGCAGCGCCATGTCCATGAAATACCTTGGAGAGACTCTCGACATCCACTCGGGGGGAACCGACCTCACCTTCCCGCACCACGAGAACGAAGTCGCCCAGGCGGAAGCGGCCACGGGCAAGCCGTTCGTGCGCTACTGGATCCATAACGGCTATCTCCTGATCGACAAGGAAAAAATGTCGAAGTCGCTCGGCAACTTCCTCACCGCCCGAGCCGCGCTGCAGAAGTACCCTGCGAAGGCAATCCGCCTCTTCATGCTGAGCGCTCATTACAGGTCTCCGATCAACTTCTCGGAGGAGAGTCTGAACCAGTCCCTCGGCGCCGTGGAACGTCTGGAGAACTGCTGGTCCGACCTGGAGCACGCGAGAAAAAACAGAAAAACGACGACCGACGGATCCCGTAATGAGTTCGAAGCACTCTTCAAGGAGTACGAAAATCGTTTTACAACGGCGATGGACGACGATTTCAACACCGCCGCCGCGCTCGGCATCCTCTTCGAGGCCGTGAAGACGGTCAATACCTATTTGAAAGAAACACAGACGCTCGAAGAATCGTTCCTCGAATCAGCTGCCGAATTCTTCCGGAAGATCGACTCCGTCATGGGCGTTCTCGGGCTCGACGCAGCAACCGGAGAGGAAGATGCCGCGGAGATCGAGGGACTTATCGCGGAGCGCAATGCCGCCCGAAAGAACAAGGATTTCAAAAGATCCGACACAATCCGCGACGATCTGGCCGCAAGAGGCATCCTTTTGGAGGATACCCCCGACGGCACGAAGTGGAAGAAAAAAGCGTAAAGAATCAGCGGGCGGGGTCCTCCCCGCCCGTCCTCATCCGCTCGCGGAGCAAAAGCGTCAGCGGAACACCGAGGAGATAGCAGGCAACGAACTGCCCGATGCCGACGTACAGCGCACAGAGAAGAAAGGGAACGTCCAAAATAAACGACAGATACCCCCCCACGATACCCATGTTCACAAGCACGGGTGGAAGCGCGGCTAAATACACGGTCGGCATGGCAGAAGAGATGATCCCTGCCAACAGCGTCGCGGCGCTCCCCAGAACCACGTCGAGTATGCCGAAACCGCCGAAGAGATTCGCGAAAAGGCACCCCACGAAAAGACCGAAAACCGCCTGCGGAAAGAGAAACGGAAGCACCGTAAGCGCTTCGGAGATTCTCACTTGAACATATCCGTAGGAAATCGGGGCGAACAAAATCGTCGTCACCGCGTATATAGCTGCGACAAGCCCCGAAAGCGCCAGAGAACGAACCGAGAACAACTCCTTCGGCGATGCGCCTCTAAAAAAACTGACTTTCACCCTATCACCTCTTCAGCAAATTCCGCCCGTCCTCCCTTGAAGGAGAGGCACAAATCGGCAGTAGTCGTGCAACGAATCCACAAAAACGCCGGGGGCCCTCTTCTCACGGAGAATCAGACGTTCGCTTCCGGAAAGAACAGATACCGGCGAAACCAACCTTCCTCCGGGAGCCAGCACATCGGACCACCACTCCTCCAGTTCGGGCGCGGCGGCCGTGACGATGACCCTCTGGAACTTTCCTGCAAGCTCCCCCTTCTCCCTTCCATCCGACCACAGCACGACGACGTCGTACCCAAGGGACGAAAGCGTCTCGCTGGCCTTTTCCGCGAGCGAGGCGATGCGTTCCATGCTTGTAACCTTCGCGCCCATCGAAGCAAGGACGGCGGATTGATACCCGGATCCTGTGCCTATTTCAAGGACCGAATCTCCTTTTTCCGGGGCGAGAAGCTCCGTCATTTTTGCCACCATGTACGGCTGCGATATCGTCTGCTCTTCCCCGATCGGGAGAGGACTGTCGATCCAGGCGCTTTCCCGAAGACGCTCCGGAAGGAAAAGATGGCGCGGGACGGAGCGCATCGCCTCAAGAACGCTCTCCGAAAGAACCCCTCTTGCGCGGATCTGCTTTTCCACCATCTCCTCCGCTCTGCTCTCCCATGGAATCACGAAATCACCTCCGAAATGGCGTGTTTTCGGATTATTGTACCATGCAAAAGACGCTTCCCTTCGGAGGGGAAGCGTCTTGAGTGTTTGCTCTACTGGCGGAGGCGTGTGGGGGTCGAACCCACCGGAGACGGCCTATACCGCCTCCCACCGGATTTGAAGTCCGGGGCGCCCACCGGGACACATTCGCCTCCATTCGCCGTCAAGAATTGTACTGGCTTCGGGGGAAAAAGTCCAGCATCCGGGAACGACGCAACCATCTTTCTATTGGCTTCTCGCGGAAAACCACACCATATCGTGATCCACCATAACTTCCCGTACGAGGGGAGCCCCGAAAAATTTCCTGAACGAGAGCACGGACGCGGCATTCGCCATCGCCCTTGCCACATCGAGCGAACTGATCGCCGGATTGTCGTTCGTGGCGTCGTCGAAGCGCACCTTTGCAACGCCTTCTCCGTCGATCACATAGGAACCGGTGAAGCGCATCAGCGCCCGCACCCGGAATGTAAGCCGCCGATCATACACGCCCTTCACCATGACGCTTCCGTTGCGAAGCTCGAGTTCCGAGACGGCGAAGTGGGCCATTCCCTCCGAGAGCGTTTTCTGAAAGGTCTCCTTCGATATGCCGCCCGAAAGAAGACTCTCGCCGTGCGAATGGACGACGATGCCGCGGGCTGCGGAAGTAAAGAGTACGTCGTGCATCACAAGCAACAGCCTGTCGTAGCGCACACCCTCGACGATAGCATCCTCGATGCACAGGTTCAACGTCGGAACCTTGCCCCGCCGCAACTCGTCCTCGGACGCCATAATGACGGACAATACGGATCGCGCCTGGATTTTGTCGGAGAAATACTTTGTAAAACGCGCTTCATAGTCCGTGACAAGAGAACTCCCCCACCCCGCCGATGCGAGCAAAAGCAAGAGCATCCAGCTGCCGAAAGCTCTCTTCCAACCTCTCATCCGCTTCCCTCCTCTCGGCAAAAGTATACAGCGATCCGCCGCTATCTCCACTGCGTCACTTCCAGCGGGGAGTCAGCTTCCGGAGCGCCGCTTTTTCCAGCATCCCGGAGGACGTCGCCGAAAAAAGCGGTTCAGGATCCACCATCTGGCCGGCGAGCGCGAGTCCGAAATGCAGATGCGGGCCTGTTGCCCGGCCTGTAACACCGCTCTTTCCGATCACTTGCCCCGGCTTGACGGAATCTCCTTTTTTTACGTCGATCGTGTGCATGTGAAAGTAATGGGATATCACCCCGCCGCCCGAATCGACATAGATGCTTTTCCCGGCGTAGTAATGATCTCCGGTGAGCACGACCTTCCCGGGAAGCGTCGCCAGAACCGGAGTACCGACTGCCGCCCTGAAGTCTACCCCCGCATGCGGGCTCCTCGGTTTTCCGTTCAGTATGCGCCGTCTTCCGTACGGACTTGTTACAATACCGGAAACCGGCCTGACGATAGGCAGCCCCCACCGGCGTTCCGCCGTCATGGTGGCGAGCGCCGCGCCCGTAAGCTTTCTTTCCGCTTCGATCCGTTTGAGCTCCGAAGCCGGAGGCGTCACCATGCTCTCGGGAAGCGTCAGGCGGTCCTCTTTGTATTGAACCGGCGTCACCTTGATCGAGAACGGATGTTCCGAACTCCTTTCCCCGGAGAGAAGGCGGAGCGTTATGGGATGGTCTCCGGTCTTCACCTTGCCGACCTGCGTACCGAGAAGCGCGAGAGAAATATATCGTTCATTCCACACGGAAACACCAAGCTGCACGGTGCGTCCCTGCCAAACGGCTTCCACACCCGTCAACGGAACGGAACTGGTTACGCGCACCATGAAAGGCTTGCCGAGGCCCACCGAGGAGGGGCACTGAACATTCACCTCGGCCGAAGCGGAAAGCGGAAGACAAACGAAGCAAAACAAAAGGAACAGAATGCTGCCGAAACGAAAAAACGCGTATCTATCCGATCTTCCCAAGAATAAGTCTCCTTTGCACTGTTTCTTCGGCAGGCTCGTTCGCTTTGCCGAACGTATAGGCGGATTCGAAATACGGCAGGGCGTCCGCAAGCTTGGCATCATCGGAATAGAGGATTTCAAGAAGCGCCTCGCCCCGCTTGGCGGAGACGCCGTTCTTCTTCAAAATACGCACTCCTACCGAAAGGTCGATGGGATCTCCAAGCGACATGCGCCCGCCCCCGAGCCGCTTGACTCCTTCGCCGATCTTTCGGGCGTTCACTGCCTGCACCGTGCAGTCTTCGGACGCCGAGATCGTATGTGTTTTTTCGGCAAGCGGAAGAATGGTTTCGGGAGTGCGGCATACCCGGTCGTCCCCTCCTTGCGCGCGGATCATCGCCCCGAATGCTTCAAGGGCCGAGCCGTCCTCCAGCTTTTTGCGCGCCAGGGCGCACCCCTCTTCGAAAGAGAGCTCCGAATCGATGGAAACCATCGCTCCCGCAAGATTGATCACAATTTCTTCAACATCCTTCGGTCCCTCGCCCCGAAGAACGGAAACGGCTTCGAGCACCTCCGTGCTGTTCCCTATCCATTCGCCGAGCGGTTGGTCCATATCGGTAATAAGCGCCATGCTCTCTTTTCCAAGGGCTCTGGAAAGAGAAACCAATGCGCGCGCAAGCTTCTCGGCGCTCTCGTAATCTTCCATGAAGGCTCCGCCTCCGCATTTCACGTCGAAAACGAAGGCATCCGCACCGCCGGCGATTTTTTTGCTGACGATGCTGCTGCAGATCAACGGAAGGGATGGAACCGTTCCCGTCACGTCGCGAAGCGCGTAGAACTTTCCCTCCGCGGGGGCCAGATCGGCTGAATGCCCGGAGATCGCGCAACCGATGCGCCGCACTTGGTCGGAGAAACGCTCCGAGGAAAGATGCGTCTGGAATCCGGGGATCGCCTCCAGTTTGTCCACAGTACCGCCCGTGAAACCAAGTCCGGGCCCGGAAAGCTTGGCCACCTTCACACCGCAGGCCGCCGCCAGAGGAACGAGAAGCAGCGTGACCTTGTCTCCTACCCCGCCGGTACTGTGTTTATCCACGATTCTCAGATCGCCGAAAGAGAGCGTCTGCCCCGATTGCGCAAGGGCAAGGGTGAACTCTTTCAACTCCTCTCCCTTGAGTCCGGCGTGGTAGACAGCCATCAGCCATGCGCTCGCCTGATAGTCGGGAACAGCCCCGGAAGCGAAATTCAGAACGAATTCCCGAATCTCTTCCGCCGTGTGGGCTCCGCCGTCTCTTTTCCGCTCGATGAACGAAATCATATCGAACATTTCATCTCATCTCCTTGAAAAAACGATTCAAGAGGCGAATCAACTTTTCGGAAGTCTTCGCCATCTCGTCGAGCACCTCCTGTCCGGTCAGCGTGTTCATGGTCATGCCGGCAGCCGCGTTTGCCACGCACGAAAGCGCGCAGACACGCAGTCCCATCGCGTTCGCCGTTATCGCCTCGGGTACGGTGGACATCCCCACCACAGTCGCCCCCAGCGTACGCGCCATCCGTATCTCGGCGGGAGTTTCAAAAGAAGGCCCCGAAAAAGCGAAATACACTCCCCTGCGCACCGGCACGCCTTCAGCGGCCGCGGCGGCTTCGAAGGCCGCTGTGAACTTTTCATCGTAGCATCGCGTCATATCCGGGAAACGGTCGTTCCACCCGGGAGTATCCGGACCGCGCAATGGATTCGCTCCCATGAAATTGATATGGTCCTCCAGAAGAACGATATCGCCGGGAGAGAGCGCGGTATCCACTCCGCCCGAAGCATTCGTGATCACCAGATTCTTCACGCCGAACTCTCCGAGCACACGTACGGGAAAGACGACCTGCTCCATCGGATACCCTTCGTAATAGTGAACGCGCCCCTGCATCACGAGAACATCGCGATCTCCCAGTCTTCCGTGAACAAATCTGCCTCCGTGTCCCGGAGCGGTCGAAAGAGGCCAGTTCGGTATCTCTTCATACGATATCACGGTACGCCCCTCAAGGGAATCGGCGAAAGAGCCCAATCCCGAACCCAGAATCACCGCGGACTCCGGAGAAGAAGGAATACGTTCTCTGAGAAAAGCGCATGCGGCCTTGACTTTTTCGATCATTCTCTCAACTCCTCTTCCTTTATTTTCTTGCTTTAAGCACGTGGATGAGCAGCATCATACACGTCCCGAAGTTCAAGGTCAAAGTGCAGGTACTTGTCGGTCGTCGAAATGGAGGAATGCCCAAGGAGTTCCTGGAGCGTCTTCTGGTCCATACCCCGCCGGAGAAGATGCGTCGCGAAGCTGTGACGGAGGATATGCGGGTGAAGACGTTTTTTCGAAATCCCCGCTTCGGCGCCTCTCTTCTGCAGGATGCGCCAGATATCCTCCCTGTTCAGCTTCATTCCGTTCCTCGAAAGGAAGAGGACGCCGCTCTCCTCCTTCAACAGAAGCGGGCGCGCCTCTTCGAGATAGACTCGCACCCTGTGGGCCGGCTCGCCAAGAAACGGGACTGTGCGCTCCTTCTCGCTCTTTCCGAACGCCCTCAACGTCCTCGCGGAGAAATCGACATCCCCGACCCGGAGGGCGCAGATTTCGCTCGCCCGCAGTCCGCAGCCGTACGCCACCTCGAAGAGCGCGCGGTCTCTTTTCGAAAGAGGCTCGTCTCCCGAACAGACGTTGAGCAGTCGGTCCACCTCCCCTTCGCTGAGTATTTTCGGAAGGCGCTGCTCTTTTTGCGGAAGCGCGGGAAGAGAAATATCGTCCTCAAGGACCTCCTCGACCTGCAGAAAACGCATCCAGGTCCGCAGCCCCGCCATGGTCCGCTGACGCGAAGCCTTGCTCCCCTCGCTCTCAAGGAGAAAACGCTGGAAGCGGGCAATTCCGTTTTCCTCGGGAGGAAAGGGGAGAATTCCGTGTGTCGTACAATACGCAAACCACTTGTGAAGATCGCGCGAATATGCGGAGGCTGTATTCCGGCTCAGCCCCCGCTCCAGCAACAACCACGACAGGAACGCCTCGTGCGCGGATTCAAAGTCATATAATGTCATAATAGTTACATTGTAGCATAAAAAAAGAGGAACCGGAAAAACCGGTTCCTAATAAGTGGACTTTCAAGCAAAGAATCCTTCGTTGACTACCCTCTCCGGATTCAGCGATCATCTCCGGCAGCCAGCCACCATGAGAGCGCGGCAAAGGTTTTGGCGTCCTTCAAATTCCCTCCTGCGATCAAAGCCGGGATTTCGCCCCGGGCAACGGGAACGACCGTGATGAACTCGTCGTCGTCCTCTTGGAGCTTCGAAGGCCGTAATCCTGTTGCGACGAACAACGCCATCAACTCCGTGCTGAAACCGGGAGAGTTGTAAATACGGCCGATCTCACGCAAATGCTCCGGGAAGTAGCCGATCTCTTCTTGAAGTTCTCTCCGGGCCGCATCGTCGAAAGGTTCGTTTCCCTCGACGATTCCGGCGGGAATTTCCAGCATGTCCTCGCCGACAGCGTAGCGGTACTGCCGTATCAAAAGCACCGTACCGTCCTCCAAGACAGGAAGAATGCCGACGGCGGGCCTGTGCTCCACAACCTCGCGGATCGCCCGTTTCCCGCCGGGAAGTTCCACATCGTCCACACGGAGATTCAGTATTCTGCCGGTATAGAGGGTCTCCTGCGCGAGGGTTTTCTCCCTCACGCCTTCAGACATGCCCTGGCGACCTCTTTTCCCTTTTCGTACGCGCCGAGGTTCATCGGGAGGAACTGCGGCTTCTTTTTGCCGAGCTTTTCCTTGATCGTCTCCACGCACACTGCGTCGGCGACAATACCGCTCGACTCAACGACGGCCCCCAGGATGACGACGTTCGTGATCTTGTCGCTGCCCAGTTCCTCGGCGAGGGTGGTTGCGGGAAGGGCGACAACCTGAATATCCTTGCGCGAGTTGTCGTATTCGACGAGGTTGCTGTTGTACACCAGAACTCCGCCCGGCTTCAACCTGTCGATGAACTTGGCAAGCGAAGGCTGGTTCATCACGACAAGGACGTCCGCCTTGTCGACGACGGGCGATCCGATCTCGTCGTCCGAAAGCACCACGCCGCAATTCGCCGTTCCGCCGCGCATTTCCGGACCGTACGAGGGAATCCACGTTACATGCCTGCCCTCTTCGATTCCCGTATACGCCACGAGCTGTCCCAAAACCATGACTCCCTGACCACCGAATCCGGCCGCGAGAAGCGTCTTGAAAAATGACATGCTCTTCCCTCCCTAATCGAAATCCTTGAACGTACCAAGGGGATAGTAGGGCATCATCGTATTGACAAGCCAGTCGAAAGCTTCCACGGGACGCATCCCCCAGTTCGTGGGACAGGAGGAGAGTATCTCGACGAGAGAGAACCCCTTCCCGTCGATCTGATTCTGGAAGGCCTGTTTCACGGCTTGCTTCGCCTTGATGATGTACTTCGGCTGGGCCACCGTCACGCGGGTCACGTAGCCGGGCGCGGGAAGCGCCGCCAGCAACTCGCTCACGCGGATCGGGTAGCCGTTCACCTTGACGTCGCGCCCCAGCGGACAGGTCGACGCTCTCTGGCCGACAAGAGTCGTCGGCGCCATCTGGCCTCCGGTCATTCCGTAGATCGCGTTGTTGATAAAGATGACCGTGATGTTCTGACCTCTGTTGGCCGCGTGGATGATCTCGGCCATGCCTATCGAGGCGAGGTCGCCGTCGCCCTGATAGGTGTACACGATCTTGTCCGGACGGACGGTCTTTATTCCGGTCGCCACTGCCGGAGCGCGTCCATGCGGCGCTTCGCAGTAGTCGGTGTCCATGTAGTCGTAAATCATCGCCGCACACCCGACGGGAGCGATCCCTATGGTGTCGTTCTGTATGCCGAGTTCGTCGATGGCCTCGCAGACAAGGCGGTGGGCTATTCCGTGACCGCAGCCGGGACAGTAGTGGCTGCTGACGTTCGGCATCCAACTCTTCGGACGTTCATAAACTTTCACTTCACTCATCAGAAATCCCCTCCCCTTACAGGCCGAGAATCCGTCGGCATTCGTTCTCTATCTCCCCGACCGAGGGGGCGAATCCGCCTGTGCGGCCGTAGAAGGAGACCGGGTACGTACATCCTGTGGCAACTTTCACGTCATCCACCATCTGTCCTGCGTTCATCTCGGAAACAAGAATATGCTTGACGGTGGAAGGAATTTTTTTGAAGGCATCGTAAGGATAAGGCCAAAGGGTGATCGGGCGGATCATGCCTACTTTGAGTCCTTCGGCCCGCAGATTGTTCACGGCGGAGCGGGAGATTCTGGCTGTTGTTCCGTAGGCGGCCACGAGCACCTCGGCGTCGTCCATCATGTAGCATTCGCACCGCTGCTCGGCGTCCTTCATGGCCTGATACTTTTTCTGCAACTTTCTGTTGTGCTCCTCCAACGGTTCGGGAGACAGGAAGAGGCTGTGCAGATGGCTGCGTTTTCCGCCCCGCTCTCCCATGAAACCGAGAGCCCAGGATGGATCGGCGGGTTGGTCTTTCGTCGGACTCGGCTTGATCTCGACCGCTTCCATCATCTGCCCCATGAAACCGTCCGCGGCCACCATGACCGGATTGCGGTACTTCTGGGCAAGATCGAAAGCGAGCTGGGTAAGATCCACGCACTCCTGGAGCGTGCTGGGGGCAAGAACGATCAGGTTGTAGTCTCCGTTGCCGCCACCCTTGGTCGACTGAAGATAGTCGGCCTGCCCCGGAAGGATACCGCCAAGTCCGGGACCTGCGCGCATCACGTTCACGATGACGGCGGGGATCTCGCATCCCGCTATGTAGGAAATCCCCTCCGACATAAGCGAAATGCCGGGGCTCGAGGAGGATGTCATCACCCGATACCCTGTGGAACCTCCTCCAAGGACCATGTTGATCGAGGCAACTTCGCTCTCCGCCTGCACATACACTCCCCCGACCTCGGGGAGATGCGCCGACATATACTCCGGAATCTCGTTCTGCGGCGTAATGGGATACCCGAAGAAGTATTTACAGCCGGCCTGAATGGCCGCCTCGGCAATA
>WPCG01127662.1_pt1 | contig 21990 bp, 18 predicted proteins | sample 5403311 | NCBI WGS metagenome assembly WPCG01 (sample SAMN12869467, study PRJNA574797) | sludge metagenome | isolation source: wastewater treatment of Control | place: China:Beijing | collected 2019-05-17 | reverse complement strand
GAAACGCATCGACGTGTTTTTCTACCACTCCGCCGATAAACATTCGCGGTTACTGGCAACTACCATGAGAGACCTGTTCCGGATGAAATACGATACCCACCAGCCGGGCAGGGGATTCGAGGGATTCGTGGAAGAGCGGGGGTTGTACGTGCTGCGGCATTTGACTCCCCCTTCCATCCTGGTGGAGGTGGGGAACATCCAGAACGAGTTCGACCGCCAGCGCATCCTCTTGAGCAATAACCGGCAGGCCCTGGCTAACTGGATGGCACAGGCATTTTATGAAGACTACAAGAAATCTGTCCGCTAAGAGCGAGAAAAAGCAACCGCTCAGGATTTTCGCTTGTCTACCATTCTCATAACGGTTTTCTCGATTTCGACGATCACGAAGACTGCAAAGCCGATTATCACGGGATATTTCCAGTCGCCCATGCCGAGCGGCGCCGTCCCGAACGCGCGCTGCATAAACGGGAGATAGGTGATGGATAATTGCAGAACGACCAGTACGCCCGCCACGATAAAAACGGCTTTGTTGGAAAAGAAGTCCCGATTGATGGCAAAGCCGCGGATACTCCGGGCATTGAAGAGGTGAAACAGTTGCGTGACCACGATGGTTTGCAGGGTGATGGTGCGCACGACGTTTTCCTCTATCCCGTTCTCGAGCAGGGAAAGGTTCATCAACAAGGTTCCCCCGCCGATCAGCACCGACACGAACACGATCCTCCAGATAAAGTAGCCGCCGAGCAGTTTTTCATCCGAGGGCCTGGGCGGCCGCTTCATGGTACCTTCTTCGATGTGTTCAAACGCCAGGGCCAAGGATACCGTGACAGAGGTGATCATGTTCACCCACAGGATTTGCACGGGCGTGAGGGGAATCATCGTTCCAAACAGGATGCTGGCGATGATCAGGAAACTTTCGGCCCCGTTCGTGGGTAAAACAAAAAGAATGGTTTTCTTGAGGTTATCGTATACACGCCTACCTTCCTCCACGGCTGAAACGATGGTTTCAAAGTTATCGTCGGCCAACACCATCTCCGCGGCATCTTTGGTTACCTCCGTGCCTTTTATGCCCATGGCGATCCCTACATCCGCTCGTTTCAGCGCGGGCGCGTCATTCACACCGTCGCCCGTCATGGCACAGATCAGGCCATGAGCCCGGATGGCATCTACCAGCCGCAGTTTATGTTCCGGGCTGGCGCGCGCGAACACGTTGCATTCTCTCACGGCCGATTTCATCTCCTCGTCCGACATCTGTTCCAGTTCCTGCCCGGAGACAGCTTCTTCGCTGTTGGGGATACCCATTTGCCCGGCGATGGATTTGGCGGTCTCCACGTGGTCGCCGGTAATCATCTTCACGGTGATGCCCGCTTCTTTACAGGCAGCGATGGCTTCGACAGCCTCGTCACGCGGCGGATCGATAATCCCGGCCAGCCCAAGGAACACGATGCCGTCGTGAATATCGTCGTGCGTTATCTCCTTGACCGAAGAGTCCACCGTTTTATAAGCCGCCCCGATCAGGCGTTGCCCCTCCCGCGCCAACCCGGTAATGGCCTCTTCCCAAAAAGAGGTGTCCATTTTTTCCTCTTCCGAACCGGACAATTGCAATTCTGCCATTTCCAGCAGTTTATCGGGGGCGCCTTTGATAAGGATTTTGTTGTTCTCTACATCCTCCACGAGCGTGGCCATGTACTTGTACTCCGAATCGAACGGGATGGTCGAGATTCGCTCCCGCTCCTCGCGTTCAATACCCGCCTTCTGGTATAGCGTGACCAGCGCCGCCTCCGTGGGTTCGCCCTTCGCCTGCCAGTTTCCCTCGTCATCGCTTTCGACGCGCGCGTCATTGCACGTGTTGAAACAATCGATCAATTTCTCCAAGTCGTCTTCGACGTTGACATCCACCTCCTTGTCGTCTTTTTGTATATCCCCCTCCGGGGCATACCCCGTTCCGGAAACGTGGTATTTTCCATTGGCCGTCTGAACGGTTTTGACCGTCATTTCGTTTTTGGTCAGCGTGCCGGTTTTATCGGAACAGATTACCGAAACGGAACCCAGTGTCTCGACAGACGGGAGCTTGCGGATAATGGCGTTTCGCCGGGCCATGTTTTGCACGCCGATCGCCAAGATGATAGACATGATGGCGGGCAGCCCTTCAGGGATAGCAGCCACTGCCAACCCGATGGTTGAAAGGAGTAGTTCCGAGGGAGGATAGTCACGGAAAAAGTAACCAAACGCGAATACCAGCGCGGCGATGGCAATGATGGAAAGGGCTATCCATCTCCCGAACCGGGCTGTTTGCCGGAGAAGCGGCGTCGCCAGCTTTTCGGTCTCGTTCATCATCCTATTGATTTTCCCGATCTCGGTGTCTGCTCCCACCGCCACCACGATTCCCTTTGCCGTGCCGGCGCTTACCGTGGTACCCGAGAAGGCCATATTGGCGCGATCGCCCAGCAAGGCGTCCTCTTCCAACGCGTCCGTGTTTTTTTCCGAAGATACGGACTCCCCCGTCAAAGGCGACTCTTCCAGTTTCAGGTTATCGGTTGCCAGCAGGCGCAAATCCGCCGGCACCTTGTCCCCGGGTGAAAGCAACACGATATCGCCTACAGTAACCCGCTCCGCGTCAACTTCTTCCTGACTCCCGTCTCGCACGACTCTCGCCTTGAGCGAAAGGAGTTGCTGGATGCCATGGAGGGCTTTCTCGGCCCTGCTTTCCTCGATAAAACCAATCAGGGCATTGATAACAATCACGGCGAGGATGACGATCGTGTCGATATAATGCCCGAGAATAAACGTGACAATCATGGCCCCGACCAGCACGTAGATCAGGATATCATTGAAATGTTTCAGGAAGCGGATGACGGGGAGTTCCCTCTTTTTTTCCGGCAACTTGTTCTCGCCGTGCGACCGGAGCCGCTCTTCCGCTTTCTCTTTCGTTAACCCATCGCCGGCATCAGACTCCAGATGATCCACTGTATTTCCAGCGCCCATCGCATGCCATGCTTCTGTAGAATATTTCTCGGCCATAAGCTTGCCGCGCTTTACCCGTTGATCACTTCGCCGCCATTGGGATGCAGGCATTGGCCCGACATGTAGCTGGAGTCGTCACTCGCCAAGAAAAGGAAGCAGGTGGCCACCTCGTTGGGTTCGCCCGCCCGGCCCATGGGTTTGTCGCTACCGAACTTGGCCACTTTTTCTTGGTCGAACGTGGAAGCGATTAACGGTGTCCAGATGGGGCCCGGCGCAACCATGTTCACACGTATCTTCCGGTCGTTCAGGTTGAGGGCAAGGCTGCGTGTAAACCCAACGATAGCCCCCTTTGAAGCGGCATAGTCGATCAGCTTGGGGCTTCCCCGGTACGCGGTAACCGACGTGGTATTCACGATGGCGCTCCCCTCCTTCATGTGGCGCATCGCGTACTTGGTCACCCAGAAATAGGAGAAAAAATTGGAATAAAAAGTGCGTTCCAGCTGCTCTGTCGTGATATCCTCTATCTTCTCTTTCTCCCAGTGCAACGCCGCGTTATTGATCAACACGTCCAGTTTCGAGAACTTCCGGATGGTCTTCTCGACTGCTTTTTTACAGTTCTCTTCCACGGAGAGGTCTCCTTTTATCAAGAGGCATTGCCTTCCTAACTTTTCCACCTCGCCGCGGGTTATCTCGGCATCATCGGTTTCGCTCAGGTACGCGATGGCGATATCCGCGCCATGTGCCGCGAAAAGGAGGGCCGTTGCCTTCCCGATACCGCTGTCGCCTCCGGTAATCAAGGCTACTTTGTCTTTTAACTTAAGGTGGCTGTCCACCGGTGACGACTCCGGGGTAGGCTTCATCTTGGTCTCTTTTCCCGGCCGCTTTTGCTCTTGCTCGGGACGCAATTTTTTTTCTTCTTTCTTGCTCATGGTGTCGCGGTTTTAAAATCGAGTTAAACAGGTAGAAGGGAAGGGCGGTCGCACTGACCGCCCTTCTGGCTTGTCGCGAGGTATTCTTTCCCGTGTACCCGAATGCAATAAAAGTGCACGCGAAAAAACAAAAGGGCCCGCGATCAAGGATAAGTTTCTTTTTAGAGCGCGTCTCGCATTGCTTTGATCCTGTTATGCGATGCCTTGATCTCGGAGTGGTGGCGAAGCACCATGGCCGCTTGGTCGGGGGTAAGGGCCTCCTCTTCCAGTGCCGAGTCGTACGCCCTCAAGGCGGCTCCCTCGCCAATTTCACAGTTATCCAAGATTACTTTCCGGTCAGACCCGCCAAAGAAGGCATTCACGTCCATCCAGGCACGGTAAATCTTGCCGGATGCTTTCGTGCCGGTAGCGATCTCCTCGCCTAACCGGGCCACCTCGCCTACCAACTCGGTATGAAACATCCGGCTTTGCTCGATTCGGTCCTGAAACAACACCATCAAGTCATTGTCTTCCGGCTTGAGTTCTTCTTGTGCCTTCTGGTAGCCTTCCACGCGATCATTGTTAATGAGAACAAGATCATTCAGTACTTCTGCTTGTCGTTCTAACGTGTTCATAACTTTTTTCTTTTTTATATTTAACGTGTACTCAACGTGAGTATGTTACGATACAACAAGCCTCTTCTTCTCATTGTTTCACTAAGAAGAACTAATAAACCATAAACTTTACTGACAGATGTAATCGCGTGGCAGTCAGAGAATCGCGTTATCCTCCAACCATTTCTCGAGGTTTTCTTCGCCCGTGAAGTGCATCGTGCGGAAGCCCATTTGGCGAGCTGTCTCGATATTGGCGGCGTTGTCGTCAATGAAAAGCGCCTCGTCCGCTTTTAACTTGAAACGATCCAGCAGCACCTGGTACAGTTTGGGATCGGGCTTTATTAATCGTTCTTCGCCGGAGACCACGATGCCATCCAACTGCTCGAAAAAATCGTACCGCTCCATCGCGATGGGAAGGGTTTCGGCTGACCAGTTGGTAAGCCCGTAGACGTTGTATTTCTCCTTGAGTGGCTTTATCAGCTTCACGTTCTCGTCGATTGTACCACCCAGCATCTCTCCCCAGCGACCATAGAACATCGCGATCTCGTCATGGTACCTGGGATGCTCGTCTTGTAACAGCCTCGTGGCCTCGGCCAACGAACGGCCGGCATCTTGCTGGATATTCCAGTCGGTGCTGCAAACATTTTCCAGGAAGTGATGCATTTCAATTTCGTCCTCAAAAATATCACGGTAAAGGTGCGAGGGGTTCCAATCAATTAATACTCCTCCGAAATCAAACACGATGGTACGAATCCCTTTCATTTTATTCATTTGTTCCAATTTTCGCTCATACCGTGTTTATAGCTAAATAATTATAGGTCTTATATTTAGCTATACGACTACTCGCGAAAATTCAATTATTTAATTTATATTTGAGCCCTAATATAGCGCTTTTCCGGGAATTTGATTACTTTTGCCCTGTCTATTTTTATCACGAGTTGGAATGTATTTGACCCTGCACACGGATAGAAGCTGGTCCTGGGCGGCTTCATTATTATTAATCACGCTTGTTCTTGCCTCGTGCGGCACAAGGAAATCCGCTGTCTCTCGTTACGAATCCTCCACCATTCAAGAAGACCTCCTCGCGTACAGCAAGCGATACCTTGGCAAACCCTACCGGTACGCCGGGAAAGGGCCCAACGCGTTCGACTGCTCCGGCTTCACCTCTTTCGTGTTCAAAAATTTCGGGTATCGCCTCAACTCCAGCTCCGCCGGACAGGATCGGCAAGTACCCACCGTCGCGAGAAAAGAAGAATTACGCGCGGGAGACCTGGTGTTTTTTGAAGGCAGTAGAAGGAACGGGAGAGTCGGTCACGTGGGCATTGTAACGGAAATATCACCTTCGGGCCGTTTCAAGTTTATTCACGCGTCCACCACCAGCGGGGTTATTGTCTCTTCGTCTTCCGAGCCCTACTACTCGGCACGGTACCTGCGCGGGGGAAGAGTGTTAGAGGATAATGCCTCCTACGTGACACGGCAGAACCCGGCCACGATGCGCAAGCAGGAAGCGCGTGTCGCCTCCTTGGATCATTTGGCGGCGGCTCCCGCTATCCCGGAGGTCGCGCCTCACGAATCAAGAGGCAAGGGCATGAATGGAGTAAACGACCGGTCACCGGCTACCGTTGAAAAAGAAAAACAAGTTGTTGTCCTCGTGCAATCCGATGCCTCGAAAAACTCCCTCGCCGCGCGCGACACGGACCATGGCAATGGCCGTCAAGCGGAAAAGGACACCCCCGCGAACAAGGATGCCGGAAAAAGCAACAGCGACGTGGTTTTGAGGGAAAACAGCGCCGGCATCCCCACCCCACCCGTGAGCCACGTGGTTGAAATGGGCGAAACGCTCTACTCCATCTCGCGCCGGTATGGCTGCAGCGTGGAGCAATTAAAAGCGTGGAACCCGCGATTGGGAACAGTTCTGAAGGCGGGGGATACCCTGCTTGTCTATGTCAGCCACCCCGGGTAATCATCGGGTACGGATTTCGGCGGTTGCCTTCTCGAACGCGACACACTCCATCGTGGCATTGCCATCGCCCTTGTTCTTTTTATCCTCCATCTCCATGTACATCATCAGCCCGTCCTCGTAGTGCCGGGCCATTGATTTCATCCGCTCCGGGATGTTGGCTTGCTTCGTGTTAAACACGTTGCCGAAGCCGGCTTCCATGCCGGGCGCGATATAGACGGTCATCGTGTGTTCGTCGTTCTCCATCCGGTACCCGATGCACTCGTATCCCAAGAACACGCGTTTAGGAAGCTCCGTGATCGTGTAGTCCTTGATGATATCTGCCGCTGTATCCGCCTCATCCGCTGCCACCCCGGCAGCATCCTCCGGCATGGACATGGCAAATACCTGCCCGTCCGCCATCGTGACAAAGGCTTTGTTCTTCTCATCAATCACCATAGTGACGTTTGCTCCCACGTTCGGTTTCATACCCAAGTAGGGCTCATTTTTATTCAACAGGTAATCGAGCTGGAACTCACCTTCCCGGGTACCCATCTTCACGCTATAGAGATAATCAAATCGATACACTTCCGGAAGCTGGCTCACGTCCACGGGGTTCCCCACCTCACCCAAGATATTGGCTATCCCCAAATCGGGAGAAAGGATTTTATCCATCGCCTCGCCTGTCTTCTCGGCCGCTTTATCGGCTGTTTTGTTAATGACAACTCGTTCTGCCTCGTTAACGACTCGTTCTTTCAGGCGATTTAAAAATTGCGCCTCTGCACCTTGGTTAAAGCCAAGCAGGAGTATGCCTGCCAGGAGAATTTTCGCTGTTTTCATCTTGTTGCTGTTTCTTAAAATATATACACTACGCTGAATCAATGCAAAGAGGGCTTAGAGCAGTTGCAAGTTTGTCCGGCCACGACCAAGACCCTCTATGAACGGGACAAAGATAGCGACGCTACCAGAAAAAAGATAGGACTATTCGATCGAATATTTGTATATATCCCGCGTTAACACGCGCGGGGCGAAAAAATGGCCCCCCCGGGGATTAATCAGTAAGATCGTTTCCAATAAACAGTGAATTTTGATAGCTTTTGTTTATTTTTGTTCTCGTAATGCAGGTAGTGCTCTTCGTGGCAACGAACGAGCGGGTACCGTGCGATCACGTGCGAACTAAATAAATTTGAAAATAAATAGATTAGTATGATAACAGCAGACCAACTGAAAGACGTGTTGGAGCGCGAGCAAGCGCTGAGGGGGTATCTTTGACGTCGATGCAAAGAGCCTCCGTTTAGAAGAAGAAGAGTTACGCACCCAGTCGCCCGATTTCTGGAACGACAGCAAGTCGGCCGAAGCGCAGATGAAGGTGGTGCGCGAATTGAAGTTCTGGCTGAATGCCTACCAGGAAGTAAAAGCCGCGGCCGATGAATTGGAGTTAGCGTACGACTTCGTGAAGGAAGGCGTTATCACCGAGGAGGAGTTGGACAGCAATTACGCCCGGGCGATACACCTCATCGAGGAGCTGGAACTTAAAAACATGCTTCGTCGCGAAGAGGATAAGCTGGGAGCCGTGTTGAAGGTGAATGCCGGGGCCGGTGGCACGGAGAGCCAAGACTGGGCCTCCATGCTGTTCAGGATGTACCAACGGTGGTGCGAAGACAAAGGCTACAAGGTTGCCGTGACCAACTGGCAAGACGGTGACGACGCGGGCATAAAGACAGCCACGTTGCAAGTGGAAGGAGATTTGGCGTACGGGTTTCTCAAGAGCGAGAATGGGGTGCATCGATTGGTGCGCGTTTCCCCCTTTAACGCCCAAGGAAAACGGATGACCTCCTTCGCTTCGGTCTTCGTGGTGCCGTTAGTGGACGACACCATCGAGGTAGAGGTGAATCCCGCCAACCTGAGCTGGGACACTTTCCGCTCGTCGGGAGCCGGCGGGCAGAACGTGAACAAGGTGGAGACCGGCGTGCGCCTACACTATCTCTACACGGACCCGGACACCGGCAAGGAGGAAGAGATCGTGATCGAGAATACCGAGAGCCGGTCTCAATTAGGCAACCGGGAGAATGCCCTTCGGCTGCTTCGCTCACAGCTCTACGAGATTGAACTCGAGAAGCGCAGGGCCGCGCAAGCTGCTATCGAGGCTGGCAAGAAGAAAATCGAATGGGGGTCGCAGATTCGTAGTTACGTGTTTGACGACCGCCGGGTGAAGGACCACCGTACGAATCACCAGACTTCAGATGTACCGGGGGTAATGGACGGGGATATCGACCCGTTTATCAAGGCTTACCTGATGGAGTTTGGCGGGGAATAAGGGATCGAAACACGTTAAGCAACATCGATCGCGATGGAAGAGAACAAAAAAAATATCACGTACAGGTACATCCTGATAGGGTTGATCATTCTTTTGGCAATCCTCGTGTTCAGGCAGATACAGCCCTACCTGGGCGGTTTCCTCGCGGCCTTTGCCTTGTTCGCCATCCTGAGGGGACAGATGGCTAAACTGGTAGAAAAAAGGGGATGGGGTCGCGGCATAAGTGCCACGCTCATTGTCTTTGCCACGCTCATCTTCGTTCTTATCCCGCTGACCGGCATCGGCTTCCTCGCGGCAGATACCATCTCGGGTATCAAGATAGACCCGGCGGCTATCACGGCCACCCTCAATGATTTTGCCCGGCAAGTGGAGGAGCGGCTCGACATTCGAATCTTCACCCCGGAGAACCTCTCGTTTGTCCCCCGCGCGGGCACTTCTCTTATGCAAATCCTGGTCTCGGGGCTAACCTCCATGTTGATTAACAGCGTCATCGCTATTTTCGTGCTCTACTTCATGCTGGTGAGCTACGACAGCCTCGGCCGGGTGATCTTGGAGATGCTTCCTTTCCGGGAAGAGAACAAAAGCATCCTCCGGGAAGAGACCAAGTCGATCATTCTTTCCAACGCCGTGGGTATCCCGGTAGTGGCCCTCACGCAAGGGCTTCTGGCCTACGTGGGCTATATATTTTTTGGGGTGAGCAACCCCTTGGTGTTCGCGGTCCTCGTGGCATTCACCACCATTATCCCGGTCGTGGGCACCTCGCTGGTATGGGCCCCTATCGGCATATCGGCCTTGGTTCAAGGCGATATCTTGCGGGGCGTCCTGCTGCTGGCATACGGGCTGCTCATCATTGGCGGGTCGGATGCCGTCCTCCGGTTCGTGCTGCAAAAGCAACTGGCAAACATTCACCCTTTGATCACTTTCTTCGGCGTGATCATCGGACTGTCGATGTTCGGTTTCTGGGGGGTGATTTTCGGGCCCCTCCTCCTCTCTTTCCTCATCTTGCTCATCAACATGTACCGCCACGATTACGTGGTAGGTTCCACCGCCTTGCCGCGGGTGACGACCCGGGAGAACCAGCAAAGCAACCTCCTCCTTCGAAAACGGGAGCGCCGCCATCGACCCAAAGAAATAAGAGATTGAACTTTCACGAGTTTGCAGCTAAATATAAGACCTACAACTATTTCGTGGGGTACCCGTTCGATGAAATAGGCGTGATCTGATAAGCTGTTCGAGCGCAGCGAGTTATTTATCAGATAGCCTATGAATCGGTAACGGGCCACGAAATTGTGACAGTCGAGATATTTAGCGGTAAACGCACTACAAACTTTAGGTCTCAAGACGCCTTCTTCTCATTTTTCAGCTTTTTTTATTCTCTACAGACAGGCCGAAAAGCGCGAAATCGTATTTCACCGGGTCGGAAGCATCCAACTCTCGTAGGCGTGCCGTCAACTCCATCGCTGCCGTCCAGTCGGTCTGCTTCCGGGTCAAGAGTCCCAGTGCACGTGCCGTCCTATCCACGTGCAGGTCGATGGGGCACACCAGGGCACTCGGCGGTATCCGTTTCCACAAGCCAAAATCGACACCCCTGCCGTCGTCGCGTACCATCCACCTGAGAAACATGTTTATTCGCTTGCAGGCCGAACGCCTCGCGGGCGTGGCCACGTGCTTTCTCGTGCGGTGAAGCGCGTTGGGATGATCAAAGAAGGCATGCTCGAACGCGATAAGCGAGTCGGCGACAGCGGTAAAACCACCGTCCGGCAAGAAGGCCTCCTCCAACGTGTCGTGCCTGGCGTAAAACCGGGAGAAGAAATCCACGAAGTAGAGCAGGTCGGTATCGTTAAAAGTGCGGTGACAGAACCCTTGAAGCCCTTTTAAATCTTGCTCGCCATGCTCCATCACGAACCGGTACGGTTCGTTCCCGAAGCGGTGAGCCAACTCGTTGCATTTTTGAATGATGGTCTTCCGTTGCCCCCACGCTAAGGTAGCGGCAAAGAAGCCCATGATTTCCCGGTCTTGCTTGCCGGCAAACCGGTGAGGGATGGAGATGGGATCGTTTTCGATGAACGAAGGACGGTTGTAGCGGTCTACTTTTTCATCCAGAAACGCTTTCAAGTGAAGCATGCCATTAATTTATCAAATCTTGGAATTATGGGAGGCACAAACATACAATTATTCCTCGTTGAAATGGCATCTCTCCCTTAAAAAAACTTATATTTCCACAATATAAAATACGCCTCGGAATAACTCAAGCGAGCTTGGCTATTCTCTCGGCTTTCGTTATATTTGCAGCTTGATTAGTGGTCAAAGCATTTTATTGATAAGAAGTATGCCCCGTTATTTTGCCCGCACTTTCCTGAGAAGCTGCTTGTTATTCGCCCTCGCCTTTATCTCTGCCGCCGCCTCGGGCCAGATAAGTCATGGCGGGCAGCCACTCCCGCTCTCCGCGGGGGCAGGAGCACGTGCTCTCGGGTCCGCGGCCGACATGTTCGTGGAGATGCCCCCGTTTGATGTACAAGCCGCGCTTCGAAACGCGCGACAAGATCGGCAAGAGGGGCAAGAGGGGCAAAACCTCAAGAGCCTGCAGTTCGCCCACAAGTTCGACGTGCACCTTCGTCCCGACAACTCGGGTATCCGGTTCACCGCGGCGGGCATGGAGGTTTGGCGCGTGGGTATCCGTTCGCGGGGGGCACACTCCCTTAATCTTCTTTTCTCGAAGTTCCGATTACCTGAAGGGGCAAGGCTGTTCGTTTATAATGCCGACCAAACGGAGGTGTTGGGATCGTACACCAGCGAGAACAACAGCAATTTGAACCTATTACCGGTGCAGCCTATTGGCGGGGAAGAGTTGATCGTGGAGTACCAGGTACCGCTACACGCGACCGACAAGGGGGAGATCGAGATCGGGGACGTGAACCACGACTTCGTGGGGATACTGAGGGCTACAGAACCGCGAGATCCCGAGCAGTCGTGCCATCCCGATTTGATTTGTTACCCCGAAGATATTGAACCGGGAAGCGGGGTGGTGGCCTTGATCATCAACGGCACCCTCTTCTGTACCGGTGCACTGGTGAATAACACGTTGGAAGACGGTACTCCCTACCTCCTGACTGCCACTCACTGCCTCAACATGAACAACGCGAATAATTTTAACCTGAACCGAAGGTACGATCTCATCGCGGGGAGCGTGGTCGCTTTTTTCAATTACCAGTCGCCGATATGCGGTACAGGCGGCACCGGCATCCGCGGCCCGGTACAGATGACGCTGGCGTCGGCCGACTCGGTGCTGATCAGCGAACGGTACGACATCTCGTTGCTGCGATTCAAAGACGTTCCCCCGGTAGAGTACCAGCCACACTACCTCGGGTGGAATGCCGCCTCGACCGCGAGGAACGCTTCCCCGTTCCACGGGTTGCACCACCCGAACGGGGGGATTAAAAAAGTGGCCATTGAAGAAGACCGGTTGACCCTCGGCTCCTTCAATGCCAGCAATTACACCATCGAGACCGAGCCCAACGCTTTTTGGATAGTCAGGGATTGGGAAACCGCCGCGACCGAGGGGGGATCATCGGGTTCTCCGTTACTCGACAGGGAAAAAAGGATCGTGGGAACACTCACGGGAGGTTCATCGGAGTGCGGTGGGCCGGCCGGGCCTGATATATACGGTTCGCTGGAAATGTTTTGGGGTGTCAACGGCTCACTCGACAACCCGAACCCCATCAGCTACTACCTCGATCCGGAAGGAAGCGGGGTAACCCAGCTGGGCGGGTACAACCCGTACCGAAACGACCCGTACACGAGAAGTCAAAACTTCCGGACGAATGAAACAGCGGCTGTCTCCTACTTCCAGTCGGTGCCCCTGTTCGCGACAAACAACACCTTCGGGTATACCGAGTTCGCAGAACAGTTCCATGCCGGGGAGAACGTGCAGCTCCGGGGTGTGTTTATCTCGTCTCCGGCCACTTCCAACATGAGTAACCTGAATATCCGGGTACGGGTGTACGCGGGAGAAGGCGGGCCGGAGCGCGTACTGTATCAACAGCCTTATAGTTACAGTTATCGCTATTACGCCAACGCGAACAATTTCCCGGTAGCGGAACGCGACATGCGATACCGCTTGGAGAATTACATCGAGTTCGAGAGCCCGGTCACCGTGTCGGGACCTTTCTATATCTCCTATTCCGACGCGAACAACGTTCCCGCAGGCTTTACCGTGTTCAACGCGGAGCCTCGCAGGCTGGGAGCGGAAATAGTCTCCACCGCGTGGATGAAAAACAGCAGCGGGTGGGTAAGATCGTCCGAAAATATAGAGAATCCCATGAACACCTCTCTCCTGATTGCCCCTTACGTGATCGGAGAGGAGTCAATGGTCGTGGAGCCGGATAGGGATGAACTCGAGTTAAAGGTCTATCACTCGGCCGAGGTGCAGCGAATCTTGATCGAGTCGAACCGCGATCTTCTACAGTGGGAGATCTACTATTCTTCAGGCATTCGCGTACACCGGGAGAGCGCCGATATCAGCCTTAACAGGGCTTCTTACCCGGCCGCTCACCTTCCCAGGGGCATCTACATCGTGCGGGTACAAACCGCGGATGGCACGTCTGCCACGAAAAAAGTACTGGTCATGTAAGAATCCATCCCACTACCCGTTTTGCTCGCTTTCTTCCTTCTCGGCGGGCGCGGGTTCGCTCGCCTTTTCCATCTGCTGCTTCAGGTAGTTTGAAATAATATTGCCATCGCCTGCCGGCTCTTCCCTGGCCTCCCGTGTTAGTTCTTCAACGGAATCCTCTTCCGCGGGGCTGTCGGCTTCTTCTTCGGGCAGCGGGACCGTTTTTTGTCCCACGATCAGTTGATCGCCAACCCCGATACGCGACGACCGCAACCCGTTCCACGATTGCAATTGCGATACACCCACGTTATTCTGTCGCGCGATCTTGCCCAGTGTATCGCCTTTTCGCACCCGGTAGTAGGTATTCACCGTCGAGGTGTTCCCCCCGGTGTTCGCTTGGGCTAATTGCACTTCATTTGTTTGCTTTTGGGGGGTGACTACCGGCCGTTTCCCAACGATCAAGCGCTGACCGATACTCAACCTATCAGACCGCAGACCATTCCAAGACCTTACGCGGGCTACCGTGGTACCATTCCTTCGCGCGATGGTGGACAGGTTGTCGCCACTTTTCACGCGATAGATAACATCTTCGCCATCGGTGGTCCCTGCTCCATCCAAGGTGAGGGTCCGGTGCGTGAAATAACGGTCCCGGTCGTAGTTCATGATGGAATCATTTTGATCGACAAACGCGTACATCTTCTCCGAGGGAAGCACCAACGCGTAAGGCTTGTAATTTCCCGGGACGATATCTTTTTTAAACTGCGGGTTGAGCCGCCTCAACTCTCCAACCGGCACGTCCAGCACGCCGGCGATCTGCTCGAAGTGTACCTGTTCACTCACGTGAATGGTATCCAAGGCGGCACCGGTCGTGTCGAACAGGTGGGCCGGGCATATCTGGTGATCGGCATGATAATTCATGATATAGTTTGCCGCGATGAACGCGGGTACGTATCCCCTTGTCTCCCGGGGGAGGTTATAGTATATCTCCCAGTAATCCCGTTTCCCCCCGCTCCGGGCGATGGCCTTGTTCACGTTTCCCGGGCCACAGTTATACGCGGCAATCACGAGGTTCCAATCGCCGTAAATAGCATAGAGGTCCTTCAAGTAGAGCACCGCCGCCTCGGTAGCCTTATACGGGTCACGCCGCTCGTCCACGAGGCTGTTCACCTCCAGCCCGTACCCCTTTCCGGTCCGTAACATGAATTGCCAAAGGCCGGTAGCACCTACCCTGGAGACGGCCACGGGGTTGAGGGCCGATTCGATCACGGGAAGGTATTTCAACTCGAGCGGGAGGCCATGCTTATCCAACGCGGCCTCGAACATGGGGAAGTAGTACTCGCCGAGGGCCAACATGTAACTCACCTGTTCCCTTCTTCGATTGGCATACATATCAATATGAGAACGTACCACCTGGTTGTATGAAAGCTCCATCTCGGTAGGCATTCGATACAGGCGATTGATATATACCGTGTCAGGAAACACCACGTTTTGCCCTTGCTTGCAATCGGGGCTGTCCTTCGACAAGTCGAGCTGCCATGCCCGCAACAGGTCGCCCAGGTTCTCCTGCATGCTCTCCGGGTACACGATGGCACTGTCCGTGATCGCGTCCCGGGGCGGTTCCAGATTCTCTTGCGCGAAGAGTGCCACGTTCACGCTAATCCAAACAAGCACCGGTAAAATACTTTTCTTCATACGATTATTATTTTTTAAAACCGGAAACTCCACTGTAACCCGTAGGAGTTTCTCCTGTAAGGCGATGCATCATCCCTCCATATTGCCGGTTCTACACGTAAGGATAAGTCGGGGCTCATGTCAAAGTCGAACAACTGCGCGTCCACGTAGGCATCCACCATGGCCAAAAAGTACCATCCGATCGTGAGTATAATGCTCAAGTCCCTGTAGTGCCTGTAATAATCCTTTCGCTGCTGCAACACACCGGTAAGCCATTGTTCGTCCACTGACTCGGGATCCATGCCATAAGGCAGCAAAAGATGCCAGTCGTTGGTGTCGGGATTATCGTCCATAATATGCTGGTATCCTTTCAAGTAAGAACGATAGTAACCGTTATTCCAAGTAATGGCGTATGTAAAACCAACAAAGCCGCCATAGACAATAGGCAGCTTCCAATATTTACGATTATATACCTGTCCCAGTCCCGGGAATATAGCCGAGTAGATAACGGCCTTGGTGGGGTTGGGTTTAAAGAGGTGAGCGGGTGCAAACAAAGCATCGGATGAGGTAGCCATAATCACGCTATCTACTTTCTTCTCCACCGAGTCATTCCGCGCGCGCGCACCCTCCACCACGATCAGGGTATCCGGAGGAGCCATGCCGGGAGGAGTGGTAAAGATATTCAACGTATCTACTGCATCCCGCGGCACGAGCACGGGAACGGTATCCTGAAGTGCCCGGGCCGTATCTTGTTGTACCTGGGAGGTGTTATCGAGCAGTTCGGCGACACCCGGGTGGGGTCGCGGGGAGTTCCCCCGTGCCTGAGCGCTGGCAGCGTGAAAAGACGCGTAGAATACCAGCGCCGCGATAACCATTCCGGCAACCCTTCTCATGCGTGGTTTACTTTTTCATTTTATCGAACATCACGATGATCCGCTCCAAATCCTCGGGCGAATCAAACGGGATGGTAATCCTTCCTTTCCCTTGCTTGGTGTAGCTGAACTTCACATCCGTCTGGAAATAGGAAGAAAGGTGCTGTTGCAACACGTCGAAACCTCCCGGTGTCCCCGTTTTCGCGGCCGTGGCACCCCGGCGAGGTTTCTTGCTCTCGCTCGTGGAAGCCTCACCGGATGACCTCTCCTCGACCACTTCCCGTACCATCGCCTCCACGTTTCGTACCGACAGGCCATCCTGCAAGATCTGGTTATATAGGGATAGTTGCGTCACGGGATCGTTCATGGTGACCAGCGCGCGCGCGTGTCCCATTTCAATTTTCTTATCCTTGACTCCCATTTGCACTTCGGCAGGGAGTTTTAACAGCCGGAGGTAGTTAGCCACGGTAGCCCGTTTTTTCCCTACCCGCTCGCTCAATTGCTCTTGCGTGAGCGATAACGTATCGATCAGCTTTTGGTAAGCCAGCGCGATCTCGATGGAGTTGAGGTCTTCCCGTTGAATATTTTCTATCAGGGCCATCTCCATCGTCTCGTCATCATCTACCGTCTTTATATAGGCCGGGATGGAAGTCCTGCCCGCCATGAGCGAGGCACGGTATCGCCGTTCACCGGCGATAATCTGGTATGTTCCATCGTCTAACTTACGGAGCGTGACAGGTTGGACCAGCCCGATGGACCGGATGGAAGCAGACAACTCTTGCAACGCCTCTTCGCTGAATGCCCGTCTCGGCTGATCGGGGTTAGGGACTATTTTATCGAGTTCCACCTCGCTGATAGAAGAGGAACCTTGTGTTTCACCGTCATTAAAGGTAATCAGCGCGTCTAATCCTCTTCCCAATGCATTCTTTTTCGCCATAATCTATATCGATAAGAATTACAAAGTTAGGAATTTTTCTCGACCAGCTCTTGCGCGAGTTGCATGTAATTGATCGCGCCTCGTGAACCGGCATCGTACATTAACGCGGGTTGCGCGTAACTCTGTGATTCGCTGAGGGTGATATTACGTTGGATAACCGTGGTGAACACCAGCTCTTTGAAGTGGTGCTTTACCTCCTCGTATATCTGGTTGTGAAGCCTCAAGCGCGAATCATACATCGTGAGCACGAACCCTTCTATCTCGAGCCTTCTATTTAGTTTAGACTTGATGATCTTAATGGTATTCAGCAACTTGCTTAGCCCTTCGAGCGCGAAATACTCGCACTGCACCGGTATCATAACGGCATCGGCCGCGGTGAGCGCGTTCACCGTAATGATACCCAGCGAAGGGGAGCAGTCGATGATGGTGTAGTCGTACCCCTCCTTCACCGGATGCAGCAGGTCGCGGAGTCTTTTCTCCCGGTTATCCATTTGCACCATCTCTACTTCGGCTCCAACCAGGTTGATATGCGACGGGATGATATCAATGTCGTCAAACGGGGTGCGATGCACTGCCTCCCGGGGGGTGCACTTCCCGATCAATCCCTCGTAAATGGTATTCTCTACCTTCTTGATATCAATTCCCAGCCCGGAGGAAGCATTGGCCTGCGGGTCGGCATCCACCACCAGCACCTTTTTATCGAGCGCCGCGAGAGACGCGGCCAAGTTGATGGCGGTAGTGGTCTTTCCCACCCCCCCCTTCTGATTGGCTAAAGCAATGATTCTACCCATAGTTTCTTTCTAACAGTCAGCGCCCTCTCTCTTTTTAAAAATTGAAAGGGCACTCTTTTGGTGGCAAAAATAATTAATAAATCGGCGCACGCCGCGTTAATTATTCAAAACGTTTGCTTTTTTGTTGATAAGTCAGTAGAAAAAGTACCTTACAGGCTTATTCCCAACTATAATCGGCATCTTTCCCGTTTTTTTCCAAGAGGTTATCTTGCTCGAAGAAAAACTGGGACTCCCCGAACGCGGGCACCAATTCATCGAACCACGAAGCATCGGGATCGTACTTCGCGAAAAAAGGAATATCTACCAGCTCGGGGTTGCGGCATTGAATAAAACGCAACACGAACACCTTCTCGCCTTTCACCTCGGTCACGCCTAACACCTGTACTTTCCCCGGATCGGCGCTCATGCTGGGCCCCCTCACGGTGCGGCACACGCCACTCACGCTGCGGTATGCCTCGCGGAAAACGTTCCATGCCCGCTCCAACGGGACCTCGAAGAAAGCCTTGGAGCCGGTATCTCGCGCCACGAACATGTAATACGGGATGAGTCCTTGGGCCACCTGCTCTTCCCACATGTCGGCCCACACCATGGGGTCGTCGTTGATGTGGCGAAGTAGCGGCGACTGGGTACGAATCTGAGCCCCGGTGTCGAGGATGCGCGCGATGGCCTGCTTCACCGCGTCGGTACGCAGTTCCACGGGGTGGTTAAAATGGGCTTGAAAAGCCAGTTTTTTCCCTGCCTTGTTCACCTTCTCGAACAACCGGAGGATGTCGTCGGCATCCTTATCCGTCAAGAAGCGATAGGGCCAATAAGCCAGGGTCTTGGTTCCGATGCGAATATTCCGGATATGATCGAACTCCTTGGTCAACAGCGGCTCGATATACGCGGCCATGATGTTTGTTTTTGCCGTTAACGGGTCGCCTCCCGTGAAGAGCACGTCGGTCACCTTGGGATGTTCCAATAAATACTTGTGGAGAAGATCGGCCTCTTTCATCGCGAACTTCAACTCGTTCATTCCGGAGAACTGGGGCCACCGGAAACAGAAGGTACAGTACGCGTGGCAAGTTTGTCCTTGGCTGGGAAAAAAGAGTACCGTCTCGCGGTACTTGTGCTGCATGCCGTGCAGCTTGATATCATCGATGGTGGGTATGTTGTGCGCCTGGCCCGCGGGATTGGGGTTAAGCTGCATCCGGATATCGTATACCTTTTTCTTTAACGCTTCGTCGTCGTTTTTATCGAGCAACCTTTTCACCTCCCGGTAGTTATCTTCGGATAACATCTCTCTCCGGGGGAAGGTGAGCGTGTAAATGGGATCGTTGGGCACGTTATTCCAGTCGATCAACTGCTCTACCACGTAGTTATTCGACTTGAAGGGCAGCACCTGCCCTACCACACCGATCGCTTCCCGCTCTTCGGGTAAAAGCGCGTCCAACTGCGGCAAATCATTGTAGTTTCTTAAAATGAAATTCCTGTATCTTGTTACTTCCATATTCATATTATTCTTGATGTAATAGTAAAAAACAGATGAACCACAGGGAAAGAATGGGGGGAGTCCGCGGAACGGATAAAAGAGGGGCAATATGCAGTTCTGAAAAAACAAAAATAAGTCAATTGCATGAAAAGGACAACCAAATTAAAGCATTTTTACTTTTTTAAAGAAATAAAAAAACAGATTGATGGTTTTCGATCTATTTCAGGAGAAAGTTTTCAGAAAAACACGATATATATAAATATAATGATTACTTTTGTAGCCTGATGAAAGGAAAGTTTTCACATATATATTGCCTCGCGGCATCGTTATTCCTCCGACGATGCTCTTGAAACGTACGGGAACACTCGCTTCCTGTACCCCCCTCCCCGTGTTATATTTATTTGCCACACGGCAACTCTAAAAACCATCTAACTTTTTGTTTTAGGAATGAACGTAAAAATTCATATAGCTAACAGCAGCTACGTAGGTTACGCGCAAGAAATTTGCGATTTGATTTACGAGTCGGCACAAGCGCGCGGCACCGGGATCGCCAGGCGTAGTGCCGAGTACGTGGCTGAAAAAATGAACAGCAAACACGCGGTGATTGCCCTCGATGGCGATCGACTCGTGGGATTCTCTTATATCGAGACGTTTAGCCACAAACGGTTCGTGGCAAACTCCGGGCTGATAGTACATCCCGACTACCGCGGGCTGGGATTGGCAAAGAAAATCAAACACAATATCTTTGATCTTTCGCGCAAGCTCTATCCCAGCGCCAAGATATTTAGCATCACTACCGGGCTGGCCGTGATGAAGATGAATTCCGACTTGGGTTTTAAGCCGGTGACCTTCTCGGAGTTGACCGACGACGAGGAGTTCTGGAAAGGGTGCCAAGGGTGCCGTAATTACGATATCCTGCAGCGCAACAACTTCAAGATGTGCCTTTGCACCGGCCTGCTTTACGATCCCAAGGCCCAGCCCGTGCAGCAACAGGCGAGCACGTTCGCCAAGAAAGTGGTGAAACCGGTTATCAAGGTAAGAAAACCAAATAAAATACATAAAAAATGAAGCAAAAAGTAGTTTTAGCATTCAGCGGCGGCCTCGACACGTCGTTCTGCGTGCCTTGGCTAATAAACGAGAAGGGGTTGGAAGTGCACACGGTGATTGTTAACACCGGCGGCTTCTCCGGCGAGGAGGCCGCGGCAATCGAGGAACGAGCCCTGAGACTGGGCGCCACGACACATACCCACGTGGACGCGGTGGATGATTATTACACCCGCGGTATCAAGTACCTCATTTTTGGCAATGTGTTAAAAAATAACACATACCCCCTTTCGGTCAGTTCCGAACGATTCTTTCAAGCGATGGCGGTACTTGATCACGTGAAGAAGGTGGGAGCCGATTACGTGGCACACGGCAGTACCGGGGCAGGCAACGACCAAGTACGGTTCGACCTGGTCTTCGAAGTGCTGGCCCCCGAGGTGAAAATCATGGCTCCCATCCGGGAGTTATCCCTCTCGCGTCAACAGGAAATCGACTACCTGAAGGAGAAGGGTTTTGACTCCTCGTGGGAGAAATCGAAATACTCCATCAACCAAGGGATCTGGGGCACCAGCGTGGGTGGCGTGGAGACGCTGAAGTCGTCCGGCGTGTTGCCCGAGGAAGCCTACCCCTCGCAAGTAACGAAGCAAGGTTCGGAACGGATCACCCTCGGGTTTGAAAAAGGGGAACCGACTTCTTTAAACGGTGAAAAGATGCAGCCGGTGGCACTGATCCGGAAGCTGCACGACATCGCGTCGAAATACGGCATCGGCCGCGACGTGCACGTGGGCGACACCATCATCGGCACCAAGGGACGGGTCGCGTTCGAAGCGCCGTCACCCCTCATCATCGTGAAAGCGCATCACCTGCTGGAGAAGCACGTGCTCACCAAACACCAACTCTACTGGAAAGACCAGCTCTCCAACTGGTATGGCCAACTCATGCACGAGGCACAGTATTTGGAGCCGGTGATGCGGAACATAGAGACCTTCCTTGACGATACCCAACAGTTCGTTACCGGCGAGGTGCAGGTGGAACTGCGTCCCTATCACTTCTCGCTGTTAGGTTGCTCGAGCGAGTACGACCTGATGAGTTCCCGGTTTGGCGAGTATGGCGAGACCAACAAGTCGTTCACAGGGGAAGATGTAGTAGGCTTCACGAAAGTGATTGCCAACCCGTTAAAGATTTATTACACGATACACGACAATGATTAGTGTTAGTATAGCCGGCGGAACCGGGTACACCGCGGGGGAACTGCTCCGCATCCTGCTCCGCCACCCCGAAGTACATATCGAGTCGGTCATCAGTACCACCTCCGCGGGAACGCGGGTGGAAGAGATGCACCGCGACCTGCTCGGGGAAACCGATTTGGTCTTCACCGACCGGTTCAATAACCCCGACGTGATCTTCCTCTGCCTGGGACATGGACTATCGCGTGCTTTTTTGGAAAAGAACGAGTTACCCGCGCACTGCAAGGTGATCGACCTTGGTAACGACTTCCGGAACGAACCGATCTTTGGTGACCGGGAGTTCGTGTTTGGCCTCTGCGAAGCGAACGGCGATCATGTACGTCAAGCCACCAACGTGGCCAACCCGGGCTGCTTCGCGACCACTATCCTGCTGGCATTGCTGCCACTGGCATCGAAGAACCTGCTGCAGGACGAGATTCACGTGCACGCCATCACCGGCTCCACGGGAGCGGGCAAGCGGCCAGGGGAGACGACCCACTTCAGCTACCGCGACAGCAACGTATCGGTCTATAAGCCATTCACGCACCAGCATTTGGAGGAGATTCAACACACGCTGACCGGCGCGGGCAACGACGACCTGCCGCAAATCAACTTCGTGCCCATGCGGGG
>WPCG01022218.1_pt1 | contig 22007 bp, 18 predicted proteins | sample 5403311 | NCBI WGS metagenome assembly WPCG01 (sample SAMN12869467, study PRJNA574797) | sludge metagenome | isolation source: wastewater treatment of Control | place: China:Beijing | collected 2019-05-17 | reverse complement strand
ATGAGCAATTATATAAAAATGATCTTTTTGTCTCTAGTCCAACATGCGATACAATACGTTCTATATCTGGAGATGAGATAAATCAAGTTGAATATATCGTTGATTTTGGAAGTTTTGCGTTTAGGCCAGAGGGTATAAATTTTAGTAGTGAATACGAAAAATTACAATACCTAAATATCTTAGATAATAGAGAAAAATATGCTACACTCATCTCTAATTTGTCTCAAGATTCCAATAATTTATATTTTACATACTATTTTGGTTATGCGAGGAACTTCATCGGCATATATAATAAGGCCAAAAAAAGAGTAAATAGCTATCTAATCGCAGACCTCTCTAGAGAGGAGAGTGTTCAAGTAAAATTGATGAGAGTATATGATGGAGATCTTTATATATTGATACAGATACCACATGTAAATGAGAATAATCCAGTAATTCTTAGATTAAGAATAGATAATTAGAATAATCCGTGTAAATTGGCATCTATTTTATCAATTACATAACTTAAATCTTCTGGCCTATCTTCGTATTTAATATTATCAACATCAACAATCAGGATCTTACCATCGGTATATTGAGAAATCCAGTTATTATATCTGTCATTTAGTCCAGATAGGTAGTCTATTCTTATTGAAGCTTCGTACTCCCTGCCTCTTTTGTGAATTTGAGAAACAAGATTTGGGATAGACGATTTAAGGTATATAAGTAAATCGGGAGGCTTAACAAGAGAGAGCATTAGATCGAATAGAGACTTATAGTTTTCAAAATCTCTAGTGGTCATTAAACCCATACTATGAAGATTTGGTGCAAATATCATTGCGTCTTCGTAGATAGTTCTATCTTGAATTACATTATTGTCGGACTTCTGGATATCAACAATTCCTTTGAATCTCTCTTTTAGAAAGTAGATTTGAAGATTGAAAGACCATCTGGTCATATCGTAGTAAAAATCTGCTAAATATGGATTTGATTCAACCTCTTCGTACTTAGCTTCCCAATTATAGTGTTTAGAGAGTAATTTTGTTAAAGTAGTCTTGCCACTGCCGATATTTCCTGCTATAGCTATATGCATAAAAAGTGAGATATTATAGAAACCTATTTTGCAAAAGTAATAAAATCTTTTAGTAATTTTGCCTTATGGTAGATTCTTTACTTCATCAAGGAAAGAGGAGGCAACTGATAAAAAGCTTATCTTCTAAGTATCCTTTTCCAGATAGCATTTTGGAGGCATTGTACAGAGTACCAAGGCACCTTTTTTTGGAAAAAGGCCTTGATAATCTAGCTTATTTAGACAAGCCATTGCCCATAGGATGCAAGCAGACAATTTCTCAGCCCTTTACTGTAGCTATGCAAACACACCTATTATGTGAGGTTGTTGGGAAATTTCAAAAAGTGTTGGAGATTGGCACAGGGTGTGGTTATCAATCGGCAGTTTTGGCTCAAATGGGGCTTAGGGTATATACCATAGAGAGGCAGAAAGAGCTTAGTATGTTAGCTCAAAAAAATTTGACAAAATTAGATTATCATACTATACTAACCCATTATGGAGATGGTTTTGAAGGGATGCCTAAATTTGCTCCCTTTAAGGGGATTTTAGTAACATGTGGTGCTCCTGAGATACCTGAAAAATTGCTGCTGCAATTGGAGGTAGGAGGGAGAATGGTCATTCCATGTGGCGTTGATAGCCAGACCATGATAACAGTAGATCGGATTTCTGAAAAAGAGTATGTGAAAAGTGAACATGGGCAATATTCGTTTGTTCCTATGTTAAAAGGAGTAGAGTAGTAATAATAAAAAAATATAATAATGATTGAGATTAAAATTTTCTATTTTAATGATCTAAGAGAGTGTACATATGTTCTTTGGGATCAAACCAAAGAGTGTGTGATTGTAGATCCAGGTTGTCATACCGATTCTGAGAAGAGCAGATTGAAAAAATTTATAGAAGAAAATGAGTTGAAGCCAGTAAAGCTTCTAAATACTCATGGCCATTTTGACCATATTATGGGAAATGCATATGTTCAAGCTCAATGGGATGTTCCTTGCTATATACATCCATTGGATAAGCCACATTTAGAGAGAGCTCAAACCTATTCTGAACTGTTTGGATATAAAATAGAGCAGCCATCTGTAGATACAATTGATTTAGAAGATGGTCAGAAAATTGAGTTTGGAGACTCATATCTATTTGTTTTATATACTCCAGGGCATACAAGGGGCGGAGTCTCTTTTTACAACGATCTGCAAAAATTTGTAATAACTGGAGATGCACTTTTTGCTGGTAGTATCGGCAGGACAGATCTTCCTGGAGGAGATTATGATGTGTTGATGGAGAGTCTTTTGGGCAAGATTGTTAAGCTAGGTGGAGATTACGATGTCTACCCAGGTCATGGCCCAGCCACAACAATTGTAAAGGAGTTACAGACAAATCCTTTTTTGAGATATGAGTAGATTAAGCTTTGCATTACCATTATATCGTCTAATTGTGGTGTTATTGCCAACACTAACATTTTGTACAACAGTTACATCTGAAGAGGTTAATAGAGTCTCTTCTAACTATAGTTTTACAAATTCTAGTTCTAATTCAAGTATAGGATTTAAACAAAACGTTACAGTTCCTCCAATCCCAGATAAGGTAGATTTTGCAGGAGAAGAGGTGCCTTTGCACTATTTTGATGTAAGAGAGTCTTTGATAAGAGAAGTAACTAGCCTATCTTACTTTCATGGGACAATGCTCTATATTATGCAACTTGATAATAGATATGGATCTGAGATAAAGTCTATTTTAATTGAAGAGGGTGTTCCAGAAGATCTTTACTATATCTGCATTGCCGAAAGTGGAATACAACCAGTTGTCTCTCCTGCCGGTGCTGCTGGGTATTGGCAGTTTCTTCCAGGTACTGCTAGAGAGTATGGGTTGGTAGTAGATAATGAAGTTGATGAAAGATATAATATACAAAAATCAACAAAGGCAGCGGCAGCCTATTTTAAAAAAGCATATAGTGAATTTGGTTCATGGGCTATGGCTGCAGCCTCTTATAATACCGGTTTTAAGAATGTTAGATATCGAATGGATATACAATCTCAATCAAACTATTTTGACACCCAGTTTGTTGATGAGACTGCCAGATATTTATTTAGAGCATTGGCATTTAAGATAATATTGAATAATAGGGAGATATACGGCTTTGATATACCACAAGAGTATCTTTATCGTAAACTTGAGTTCTACGAAGTTACAGTAAATGGCTCTATTGATAATTGGTCCGATTTTGCCAGAGAGCATAACACAAATTTCAAATTGATTAAGATGTATAATCAGTGGATTAGAGCTAATTATTTACAAAATCGATCTCGAAGAACCTATATAGTTAGAGTTCCTACTCCAAATTTTAGAGAGTCATAGTTAGATAAGTGATGGATATAGAGGTAAAAGGGGCAAGAGTCCATAATTTAAAGAATATAGATGTTGTTATTCCTGCAAACAAGCTAGTTGTTATTACTGGATTGAGTGGGAGTGGTAAATCTTCGCTTGCCTTTGATACTATATATGCAGAGGGTCAAAGACGATATATGGAGACGCTCTCTTCTTATGCACGGCAGTTTATAGGATCGTTAGAGCGTCCAGATGTAGATAGTATTACGGGTCTCTCTCCAATTATAGCAATTGAACAGAAGACTACAGGTAAGAATCCTAGATCTACAGTAGGGACCATAACAGAAATTTATGATTTTTTAAGACTCTTATTTGCCAGATCGGCAAAAGCATACTCTCCTGTTACTGGTCAAGAGATGATCAAGTATACAGATCTACAGATTGTAGAATTGATACAGAGTAGATATAAAGGAAAGAAGATAATGCTAATGTCTCCATTGATAAAGGGGCGCAAAGGGCATTATAGGGATCTTTTTGAACTCTATTTAAAAAGAGGATACAATAAAGTCAGAGTAGATGAGGTATTATATGATATTTTTGATGTTCCAGAGTTAGATAGATATAAGGCACACTTTATTGATCTTGTAATTGATAAAATTATACCTAGCGAAAAATCATTAACTAGAGTGAATGAGTCAGTGATGTCTGCGCTCTATAATGGCAAGGGGTCTTTGTCTGTTTTGGAGATTGAGAGTGGAGCGGTTTCGCACTTTAGTAAACATTTAGTCTGCCCCACAAGTGGATTGTCTATGCCAGAGCCAGCACCTCACACTTTTTCATTTAATTCACCTGTAGGAGGCTGTGCTAATTGCAAGGGATTGGGGGTTATTATTCAGGCCGATATGTCTAAGATAGTTCCAGATTACAATAAGAGTATTGCAGAAGGTGGGATTCTACCTATAGGAGCTAAAAGAGATACACTTTTATATAGACAGATTGAGGGGATTGCTAGAAAATACTCATTCTCTTTAAATGACCCAATAAATCATATTTCTGATGAGGCTTTTAAAACCATAATCTATGGTTCTGATGAGCTTTTTAGAGTTGGTTCGGGCTCTATGTCGCAGATGATGAGTTTTCCTGGAGTTATTGCAATGATTGAACAGTCTGGAGAAGAGAGTGATAATGTGATAATGAAAAAGGAGAGGTATACTCAACAGATTGTTTGTCCAGAGTGTAATGGAACGAGACTAAAGAGAGAGGCTTTAAATTTTAAAATTGATAATAAGAATATCTCTCAATTGGCAGATATGGATGTTTGTGGGCTTTATGATTGGGTTGAAAAGTTGCCTAGTAAATTAAGTTCCAGAGAGAAGACTATTGCTCATGATATTTTAAAAGAGCTTAGAGAGAGACTCTCTTTTTTAATTAATGTGGGATTGGACTATCTATCTTTATCTAGAAGCACACGATCTTTGAGTGGAGGAGAGAGCCAAAGAATAAGATTGGCCACTCAAATTGGGTCCAAGTTGGTAAATGTTACCTATATCTTGGATGAGCCAAGTATCGGCTTGCACCAAAGAGACAATATTAAGTTAATTGACTCGTTAAAGAAACTACGTGATTCAGATAATTCGGTTATTGTTGTTGAGCACGATATGGAGATGATCCAAAGTGCAGATTGGTTAATTGATATGGGGCCAGGAGCAGGAGAGAGAGGAGGAGAGGGTGTATATTCCGGAACTCCAAGTGATATTATTGGGGTAGAAAGATCTCTTACTCAAGATTATCTTTCTGGCAGGAGAAGTGTAGATAAAGTAGAGAGAGAGCCCCTCAAAGAGATTAAGTTTTTGGAGCTTTTTGGAGCAAGTGGAAATAATCTAAAATCGGTTAATTTAAAGATTCCTCTTAGATCTTTTGTTGTAGTATCTGGAGTAAGTGGTAGTGGTAAATCTTCGTTGATTAATCAAACATTAATGCCAATCTTAAGTAATCATTTTTATAGATCTCATTATGAGCCCTTGCCATATGATAGAATAGAGGGATTACAATATATAGATAAATTAATTGAGGTAGATCAATCTCCAATAGGAAGGAGTCCTAGAAGTAATCCGGCAACATATACAAATCTTTTTACTGATATTAGAAAGCTTTTTGGAGAGACACCTGATGCAAAAATTAGGGGCTTTAAGCCAGGGAGATTCTCTTTTAATATAAAGGGTGGTAGATGTGAAACCTGTAAAGGAGCAGGAGTAGAGGTTATTGAAATGAATTTTTTACCATCGGTGTATGTTAAGTGCAAGGATTGTAATGGTAAAAGATACTCCAAAGACACCTTGGCAGTTAAATATAAAGGGAAGAATATTTATGAGGTATTAGAGATGACAATCTCTCAAGCGATTCCTTTTTTTGAGGCTATTCCATCGATAGCTAATAGACTTAATGCTCTTGAAAGTGTGGGGCTTGGTTATATACGATTGGGTCAATCTTCCACAACATTAAGTGGTGGAGAGAGCCAAAGAGTAAAGTTGGCTACAGAACTGTCTAAAAAATCTACAGGGAACTCATTTTATATCCTGGATGAGCCAACAACTGGCCTGCATTTTGAAGATGTTAGAGTGCTTATGAATGTTTTGAATATGCTTGTAGATCAGGGGAATACTGTTGTTGTGATTGAACATAACATAGATGTAATCAGGTGTGCCGATTATATAATTGATATGGGGCCAAATGGAGGGCAACAAGGAGGTTTTATTGTAGCATGTGGTACTCCAGATGAGGTAAAAAATAATCCCAAATCTGTTACAGGGAGATATCTTTAATTTTGCTATCTTTATAGTAAAATTAAGAATATATGATAGAGATTTACTGTGAGAATAAAGAGCAACTATATGATTGCTTACCAGGTGTTAAGCTAAGTGAGCTATTAACACAGATTAATATCGATACCAAGTACCCTATATTAGCAGCAATTGTAGATAATCAACTAAAAGAGCTCTCATTTGAGATCTATATGCCTCATAATATAAAATTTATAGATTATTCACATCCAGATGGAGCAAGAACATATATCCGTTCATTAAATTTTGTTTTGCAAAAGGCTGTATATGACCTGTATCCAAATCAATCTTTGGTTATAGATTACAACTTACAAAATGGAATGTATGCAGAGCTTAGAGAGATGGGTTATAAGGAGAATGGGGCTCCAAAGACATTCAATCTCAACACAGACGATCTAACTAAAATAAAGATGAGAATGCAGGAGATTATCTCTGCAGACCTACCTTTCACAAGAAAAAAGATTAGAACGGAGTCTGCCGCAGCTCTTTTTGAATCAAAAAATCGTTATGAAAAGGCTTTTTTGCATAAACAGAGGGGTAAGTTTTTTACAACAGTCTATTTTTTAGATGGTTATCCAGATCACTATTATGGTCCTCTCGTAGAGTCAACAGCAGCGTTAAAATCTTGGGATATAGAGTTATTCAGCCGAGGATTATTAATTAAATCTCCATCAGTAACATCTCCGTATGTTCTCAGTCACACTCCTTATCAGTATAAGCTATTTGATGTATTCAAGGAGTATTCAGATTGGTGCTCTATTTTGGGAGTTAAGGGTGTTGGTACATTGAATAGTGCCATTGTAGATGGAAAATCTAGGCAATTAATTCAAATATCGGAGGCGCTACATGAGAGAAAATATGCTCATATTGCAGATATGATTTATTCAAGGAGAGATGTTGTTAAGCTAATACTTATAGCTGGCCCATCTAGTAGTGGAAAGACTTCTACCTCAAAAAGATTGGCGTTACAACTAAAGGTTTTGGGATTGAATCCTGTAATAATAGAGATGGATAACTATTTTGTAGATAGGGATAAAACTCCAAGAGATAAAGATGGCAATTTTGATTTTGAGGTATTAGAGGCAATGGATGTGGAGTTCTTAGATCAGCAGATCAATCAGCTGTTTAGTGGAGAGGAGGTGGAGATTCCCAAATTTGACTTTGCTCAAGGGAAAAGAGTTTTTGTGGGTAATAAGATAAAGCTTCAAGAGAAAGATATTCTGATAATGGAGGGAATACATGGGTTGAATCCAAAACTGACTAAACACATAGATCCTGTTAAGATTTTTAGAGTCTATGCATCGGCACTCACATCTCTCTCTTTGGATGAGAATAATAATATCTCTACATCTGATAGTAGATTATTAAGAAGGATTGTGAGGGATGGAAGTTTTAGAGGCATGACGCCAGAGAATACAATAATAAGATGGCCAAGCGTAAGGAGAGGAGAGCTAAATAATATTTTCCCTTTCCAAGAGAATGCCGATATTATGTTTAATTCTGCTTTAATATATGAGTTGCCTTTATTAAAGTATTATGCCGAACCTCTTTTAAGACGCATTCCACCTAATTCACCTGCCTCAACAGAGAGTATAAGGCTGTTGAAGTTTCTCTCTTATATTCAAGAGTTACAACCTCAGGAGATAGCACTGATTCCTCCAACATCAATTATAAGAGAATTTATTGGAGGTAGTAGTTTTGTATATTAAACAGGGACTATTTAGATAACCAAATCTCTGGATTTTGTTTGGTGGTACCTTGCCAAAGTTGAAAGTGGAGGACTGAGTTTCCTTCACTTTCTGTTAATATTCCAATGGTATCTCCAGTTTTTACAATATCTCCACTTTTTACAAATATTTTGTCCATTTTAGTGTAGAATGTGTAGTAGTTACCATGTTGAATAAGAACACACTGATTGTATCCAGGCATCACCAATACCTGTTTTACCTCTCCATCAAAAATAGCCATTACCGGGGCATTTAGTGTTGTTGAGATGTTTACTCCGTTGTTAAATGGAAGTTTTATATTTGGAAATACAGGATGATTGTGTTGTCCAAATTTTTCTATGATGACTCCTTGTCTAACAGGCCAAGGTAATTTACCTCTATTGTTCTCGAATTTGCCAGAAAGGACAATGTCTATTTCTCTATTTTTATAGTCATCTTTCTGCTGAGCTTTTGCTGCTTGTGCAATTAATCGCTCAATCTCTCTATTTAGCCTTTCGACCTCTCTTCTTTTATCTGTAATTTGTTGTCTAAATTGTCTCTCTTGTCTTGATAATCTTTGAACGATGTCTCTAGCTCTCTTCTCTTCTGAAGCCAATGATCTATATTCCGACTCTCTACCCTCTCTCATTTTGAGAGACCTCTCTTTAAGGGTGTTTAATTCAAGAATCTCACTTTCTAGTTTTTTATTTTTCTCTTTAATTACTAGTGCGCTCTCTTTTAGAGATATGGAGAAGCGTTTTAGATAATTCCATCGTTTGTACCCTTGCTCGAAATCTTTGCTCGCAAGTATATATAATATCCAGATTGTTTTATCGCGGTATTTATATGAGTTGTAAATCAGATGTTCATAGTTTTTTTTGAGATTGTCTAGATCTGATTTTAATTTATTAACCTGGTTCTGTTTTTGTCTAATATTCTTTTCTATAGCCTCTATCTCATTTGTAATTTGAAGAATAAGAGTCTTTCTATTTGATATTTGTCTTCTAATAAGTTCAAGCTCTTTTGTGCTATTTTTATGTTGTTTAGATGTATTAGAGAGCTGATTGTTAAGAAATTGGATCTCTTTTTCTAAGGCCTCCCGTCTTTTTGTCTGTTCATTTATATTCTGACCATATAATGATATAATGGAAAGAGAAATAAAACAGAGGAAAGTGAGGGCTTTTTTCATGGTAAGTTTAGGATATTATTATTTTTTGGAATTTATTTTTTTCTCTAAATTCAGGGACGGATCTAGTTTATTTGCTTGTGTCCAATATATAATTGCAACCTCTTTTTCTCCCAATGCATATAAGATATCACCATAATGATCCAAAATATCGGCACTCTCTTTTCCTCCATTCCCAATTGCTTTTTGAATAGCTTTCTTGGCCTCTTGATAATTGCCCATTTTGTAAAGAATCCATGCATATGTATCTAAATATGTATAATTAGTAGGCTCTTTTTCTATGGTTTTTTTACTCATTTGATAGGCTCTTTTAAGTTGTCTATTCTCTTGAGCAAGAAAGTATGCATAGTTATTTAAAGCAGGTAAATGATAAGGCTCTTTTTTTATTGTTTTTCTATAGTATTTATAGGCCTGTTTAATATTTCCTTGTTTATAGTATAAATCGCCGATTGTAACAAGAGAGTTAACTATAGTAGCACTATCTTTTGAAATTCTTAATATGCTCTTAAAATCTTTAATAGCATCATCTATTTTGCCCTGCTGAAAAAGAGATATTGCCCTAAATTGAATAAAATCACTGTTTTTAGGAAAGCTCTCTATTGCCCTATTGCTATAAATCTCCATCTCTTCCCAAAATGATAGGTAGTGAGTTAGAGAGAGATATTGCCTATGTGCTTCAATGGACTCTGGATGGTTGTTTAAATTATTTAACAAAACATCAAGTGCTCTAGCATCATCTTGTATCTGAACAGAATAAAGAGCAAACATAAAAGCAATGGAACTATCCTGTGGGTGGGTTTCATAAAGAGTTTGGAGCAGAGTATCTATTTGAGGTATAAAAAGTTGGACAAAATTTCTATTAGACAGCATCTGTTCTAAATAGGCTTTCTTCATATTAGGATCTACATCTTCTGAGGAGATAAAACTCTTTATATTAGTAAAGTAGTTTGCATACTCTCCTTTAATTCTATATATTTCTGCTAATCCAAATTTAGCGGGAATAAAGGTTGGATCAAGAGATAGTGATCTGCTATATAACTCGTAAGCTAAGGAGTCATTTTGTTCAGAAGCGTAGTAGTCTGCTAAAATGGATAAATTTCTTGGAGAAGGGTAGTCTTGTGCATGAGATTTTAATATTGATATTGCACTATCAATCTGGTTTTGATATAGGAGAATATTATATCTTGTTAGAATAATCCCATCATTTTTACCGATAGATTTTTCTATGTCATCTAAAACCTCTTGAACTTTATCAAATTGTTTGTTTTCTAGGTAAAGCTCTACAAGACCATCATATAGCTCATTTTTATAAGGATGCCGTTCTCTTATTTGATTGTATATTTCTATTGCTTTTTGAGGTTGATTGGAGTATCTATATAACATTGCCAATTTTGATGCATATATCTCGTTATTGCCGTCAAGTTCATATGCCTGAAGCAAGTAGTTTAAGGATCTTTTGACATCATTTTTTTGAAGATAGATATTTGACAAATAGTGATATGCGGCATCATCTTCTTTATCTAGAGCTAATATGGATCTAAATTTTGCCTCTGCCTTTTTTAGATCTCCTTTGTTGTAATATCCAATACCTTCAATGAAAAGTGAAGTAGTGTTATTGGATTGTGAAAAGGTAATAGAAGACCAAAAGAGAAAGAAAAGTATGGAGAGAGCTTTAATTATATAGTTTTGTAAAATTATTTTCAAATGCATATTAGTATAAATTATCTATTTACAAAGTTAATTATTTTCCTACCTTTACAAATATCAATCCAATATTAAATATTCTTAATATTTTTGTTTTTTAATGCAGCGATAAATCATTTTGCTGCATCTTATATATGAGAATCGAATGATAACGCCTAAAAGGGAATTTAAAGAACAGGAGGATATTATTGCAGGCTGTCTTAAAGAAGATCCGAGAGCTCAAAAGGCTCTTTACGATCTTTTTTCTTCTAAGATGTTCTCTGTTTGCGTTAGATATATGGGGTGTAGAGAGTTGGCAAAAGATGTTCTTCAGGAGGGATTCATTACGGTTTTCGAAAAGATTAGCAGTTATAGTGGTTCTGGTTCTTTTGAAGGTTGGTTAAGAAGAGTATTTGTAAATACGGCACTTATGCAACTTAGAAAGTCTAATGTATTAAGATTTTCTGAGGAGCTTAATGATAGCGACAACTCTATTATTGTTGAGGCAGAGGGTTTAAATGGATTGTCTACTCAGGAGTTATATAAGCTAATATCTTCTATGCCTAGTGGCTTTAGGGCTGTATTTAACTTGTATGTTATAGAGGGTTTTAGCCATATAGAGATAGCTAATCAACTTAATATAACAGAGAGTGCATCCAGATCCCAATTGAGTAGAGCTAAGGGTTGGTTAAAAGATAGATTATTTGAAAATAGATGATAAAAGATAAGAATGATATAGATTTCGAAAAGAGTATTAGAGATCTTTTAGAAGATTTCTCCGATACTCCTCCAGCAGATTGCTGGACTGAGATATCTGTATCTCTATCTAAGAGAAAATCATTAAGAAGGAGAAGAGTTTTTTATTACTCAGTAACATCTGCAGCAGCAGTTGTCTTTTTGTTTTTTGGTATATTCCAAATTAATAATACTGATATTGTTGTAAGTAATAGAGAGTCTATAAGTGTAATCTCCCCTCCTGTTATTGCAAACAGTGAGATAGTTCACTCAACAAAGAGAGCTCAAGCAATTTTAAAAATAGGACAAAGAGCATCCAGATCGGATTTATTGAGTGTTAATGAAACTAATCTATCTCAAATAGAAGAACAAAAGGATGAAAATCGGAGTACTATTATAGGTATTATTGAGGAGCCAAAGGATAGTTTATTTATAATAAATAAAGATAATGAGTCTATTAACAATAAGATGTCAGTAGAACAATATTTATTTATTGAGGGGCTTAATTCAAGATCTTCAACAAGACGCTCTCCTTATTTAGCCCTATCGACAAACTTATCTCCATCTTCTTCTAGAAACTCAGTTTCGCTTATTGCTGTTAACCAAACTCCTGGAGAGTATACAATGAGTAACCTTGTTTCTGCAGAACATAAAAGCACTGTTATTCATGAGGTTGTAAGTAATACCAAGTTTTTAATGCCTTTATCATTTGGAGCACAACTTCAAATTCCTATAAATAGTAAGTTCTCTTTGGGTACTGGACTCTTTTATACTATGTTGTTTTCTCATTACGATGTTATCTCCAGAAATGAAACGAGAGAGACACAGCAAACTCTACATTATATTGGTGTTCCATTAAATCTGTTTTATAATATATATTATGGAAATGGATTTAGATTATACCTAACAGCTGGAGGTGCATTAGAGAAAGGAGTTGGTGCTAATTTTAGAGTTCTAGAAAACGGAGTGAGACATAGCTATTCTAAATCTATAGATGGTGTTCAATGGTCAATTATGGGAGGAGTTGGAGCGGAATTTGACGTTAGTGAGCGAGTTGGTCTCTATTTTGACCCATCTATCTCTTACTTTTTTGAGAGTGATCAGCCAATTAGTATTAGGACAAGCCAACCGCTACAATATAGATTTGAGTTAGGCTTCCGTTTTAAACTATGATTTTAATCTCTCTCACCCTTTTTTAATTATCTTTGTCGCTTTATAAATCGGTTTAATCGAATTTGCTTTGAGTCATACTAAGGTTGCCATAGTGATTTTAAATTGGAACGGAGTTCACTATCTGCAAAAATTTCTGCCAATTTTAATATCTAAAACTAGATATTGTGATGCTCAGTTTTATGTGGCTGACAATGGATCTACCGATGGCTCAATAGACTATATAAACTCTACATTTCCCTATATCAATGTAATTAGGCTCTCCACAAATCTTGGATTTGCTAAAGGGTATAATGAGGCCTTAAAGATGGTGGATGCCCAGTATTTTATGATTTTAAACTCCGATGTAGAAATAACTGAAGGTTGGTTGAAGCCTTTAGTTGAGTTTTTAGATTGTAGAGAGGAAGTTGGGGTCTGTATGCCAAAAATCAAGTCTGCTTTTTATAAGGATTATTTTGAATATGCAGGTGCTAGTGGCGGATTTATAGACTATTTTGGATACCCATTTTGTAGGGGTCGAATTTTGTCTCATATAGAGAGAGATTGTGGGCAGTATGACTGTAATAAGGAGATCTTTTGGGCCTCAGGTGCAGCTATGCTAATTAAGTCCGATTTATATAGAAAATTGGGGGGATTTGATGATAATTTCTTTGCTCACATGGAGGAGATTGATCTTTGCTGGAGAGCAAAAACCATGGGGTATCAAGTTTGGGTAGTCCCTGAATCTGTTGTTTATCATGTTGGTGGTGGTACTTTACCCAATAATTCGCCTAAAAAGTTATACTTAAATTATAGAAATAATTTATTGATGTTATATAAAAATCTACCATCTAATAGATTGTGGGCTGTTATTTTCGCTAGAATGCTTTTAGATGGGCTCTCTGCTGTTCTCTATTTCTTCCAAGGCAAAAGAAGCTTTTTTGATTCGGTAATAAGTGCTCATAAAGATTTTTATAAAATGAGAAAAGATATTATCAGACACAATGAGATTCCTAGGGTCAATTGCATTTATAGAGGATCTATTGTGTTCTCTTTTTTTGCATCATTTATGAAACCTAAATTTATTAATTTAGAGAGTAAAATTAGGCAATAAACTATATTTTACAGACATTCAAGAGTAACCTCCAACTTAATTCCACGTGATCCTTTAATTAAAATAAAGCTATTGTTTATAGGATTATTTATTAAAAAATCTTTCAGTTGTAAATTAGAGTTAAAGTGCTTGAAATTCTCCTTTATATGAGTTTCGTTCAGACAAGACTTAAACTGATCTCCTACCAAGTATATTGTATCATCTGAGGTTGTTATTTTGGATAGAAGAGAGTAGATATTATAGTGCTCTTTTAGAGAATCTTCTCCCAACTCTAACATATCACCCAATATATATACTTTGTTAGGACGATTAATTTTAGAGAAATTAATGATCGATGCCTCCATACTTACTGGATTGGCGTTATATGCATCAATTACAATAGAGTTATTGGCTGTTTCTAAAAATTGAGATCTGTTATTTGATGGGTTATAACTCTCAATAGCTTCAATTGCTAGATCTTCTTCAATGTCAAAGTATTGTCCAATGCATATTGCTGCTAAAATATTGTTAATATTGTATTGACCAATCAGTTTCGTATTTACACTCTTTTCGTTTATTTTAAATTGGAGAAATGGAGTATTTGAAGTCTCTATAGTAGTATTATCTTTTGAGTATGATACTATTGACTTAGCTCCTTTCTCAGCAATCATATCTATTAATACGTTATCATCTGAATTGTAGAAGATAGTGCCATTTGAAGATATTAAGTAGTCGTATAGCTCCCCTTTGGTCTTTTTTACTCCATCTACAGATTTAAACCCAAGAAGATGTGCTTTACCAATATTTGTAATTAGTCCGTGAGTGGGATGAGCTATGTTAACTAAGGTTGAAATTTCGTGTAACCCTCCAGCCCCCATTTCAATAACAGCAATCTCTGTATTAGAATTTATATTCAATAGTGTTAGTGGTACGCCGATATGGTTATTTAAATTCCCTTGAGTTGAACAGACTTTGTATTTTTGCTGTAATACTTTTGTAATAAGCTCTTTTGTTGTTGTTTTGCCATTTGTTCCAGTCAAACCAATAACTGGAATAGTAAATTTCTTTCTATGAAATTCTGCTAATCGCTGCAGAGAAGAGAGAGTATCTTCTGAATAAAATATTTTTATATTATCTACTAGAGATTCATTTGAGACTAAAGCATATTTAGCCCCTTTTGCTATGGACTCCAATGCAAAGTCGTTTCCATCAAAGTTATCTCCTTTTAGCGCAATATAGAGACATCCTTTCTCTATTTTTCTGCTATCAGTAGAGACTCCATCTGAGTCCAAAAAAAGAGAGTATAGTTTATCGATAGATATCATAAATTATAATAGATTATATTGTACCTGTAGATCCAAAGCCACCATCTCCTCTATCACTCTCTTCTAAGATCTCTACCTCCTTAAATGTTATTTTTTTGTATTGACCAATAACCATTTGAGCAATTCTCTCTCCTGGGTTAAGAGTGTAGCTTTCGTTTGATAAATTAACAATAATTATCTTTATCTCTCCTCTGTAATCGGCATCAATAGTACCTGGGCTGTTTAGTAGTCCAATACCATGTTTAATTGCCAATCCGCTACGTGGTCTAATTTGAGCTTCATGATCTAAAGGAAGTTGAATATATAGACCTGTAGGTATTAGAACCCTCTCAAGTGGAGCAATCGTTATAGGTTGGTCTGTATTGGCTTTTATATCTAAGCCAGCAGAGTGCTCAGTAGCGTATTTTGGAATAGAAAACTTAGATCTATTGATTATTTTAACTTCCATATGTATACTTTCTCCTTTATTGTGTAGATTATTATATAGAGTGCAATTAGTGATGTTCTGAATAAATATTTCACAAAAATATTATCTATTTCTATAATCTCAATAAAGATGTATAAAAATATACCCAATATAATATAAAATATTACTCTTGTCCAATTATAATTTATAGGATAATGTTTTTTCCCAAGATATATACTTACAAGCACCATTACAGTATAACTTAATAGATGTCCCCAGGCAGCAGCGTGGTATGAGTAAATTGGCATAAATATAACATTGACAGCAATTGTAACTGGTAATCCTATTGTGGTAATTACTATTCCATATTTTGTTTTTCCAGATAATTTATACCACATAGATAAATTAAAGTTTATACCCAAAATAATATATGATAGGAGCATTATTGGGACAATAGAGAGTCCGCTTCTAAAGTCTTTGCCAAGAACATATTGGATAATATCTAGATAGAAGAGTACACCCAAAAAAATAAGGACAGAAAATGCTGTAAAGTGTATCATTACTTTACCATAAGTTTGTCGAAAATCTTTATCTTTTTCTTTAGCAAAGAAAAAGGGCTCTGCAGCAAATCGGAACATCTGGATAAAAAGCATCATAATTGTGGCTACTTTTACTCCTGCTTGAAATACTCCAAGATCGGCTTGCCATATATTGCCATCTGGGGAGAAAAATTTAAATAGAATTCTATCAATAAAATCGTTGAGAATTCCAGGTAATCCTGCGAGCATTATTGGAATGGAGTAAATCATCATCTCTTTCCAAAGCGTGCGAGAGAACGAGAGTTTTAGTGTGCAGATTTGAGGGATGAAAATAGCAAACCCGATAATAGAGCTAATAAAAATAGCAAAAAGGATATATGTATGATCTGGAGTAGATGAGATGAAATTAAGAATAAAGGAGTCTGGATTTTTTGCTAAATAGCTTGGAATAAAAAAGAATAAAAGAAGATTTAATGATGTTTCACTTAATATTTTGATGGTTTTGAATGTCGCAAATTTTAGTGCTTTTTTTAAAAATCTAAGTTTAGCAAAGAGAATAGCAGATATTGAATCGAAGCAAAGAATCGCAAAAAGATATATAATTATTTGAGGAGTAGATTGATATCCCATTACATTTGCAATCTCTTTATAGAAAAGTGAGCTAATTAGCAAAATTGGAACACAAAAGCCAGTAATAGTTATTAAAGCGTTTGAAAATACTTTATTACTATCACTCTCTTTATTTGCAAATCTAAAGCATCCAGTCTCTAATCCGAATGTAAAGAGAACTTGCAGGATGGCGATGTATGCTAAAAATACAGTAGCTACACCATAGCTGAATTCAGATAGAGTGTATGTATATATGGGAACAAAAACAAAGTTTATAAATCTTGCCAGAATTGTACTTAATCCATATATGGCGGTCTCTCCTGCTAAAGATTTAAGAGTATTATTCTTTTTTATCTGGGACATTTTAGTGCGATGTAGCCTTAGGTTTAAAAATTAAAAATCCAATATTTAATTGAGGAAACCATTTTACCTCAGATTTTTCGTAATATGTTGCCGATATTGATACTGGACCCAATGGAGCGTGCCAGACAAATGCCAGATTTGTAATAAAGCCTCCTTTTGGAAAAGCAGTAGAAAAAACAGGGCTATTATTATCTGGGCTCTCTAATAGTAATTTATATGGCTGAAAGTAAGATGCTTGAAATTGAAGTGATGTGCTTTCTGAAAGATGAAAAATTGGCGTCAACGATAATGCCGCAAAAGAATTTGCTCTATACCTCTTTAGTAATAGCGTGTTTGAATGAGGATTTGGATTGTACGCTGGTAGTGAAAGTAATGTGGCTGTATAGTTTTGTAGCTCATTAATATTAGATAGTGCAATATCTGTATTGATTCCAATAGAAAGATGTTTAGTCATTGAGAAAAAGTGATCTACAGTAGATCTAAATTGATAAGTGGTATGTCCTTGTGGTGGATAGTAGATATAGTTAGAGGTGGTCCCTGATCTATATTTCTCTTCAAAAAAGTTTATCCTAAAGGATATTTTCTCTCTTTTTCCTTTTGTAGGGTATATTTTATAGTTGGTTGTATTTCTCTCTAATGATAATGATGGAGAGAAGAAAATAGCAGAGGATTTATCGGGTTTGTCATCTTTATTGAAAACATCTGTCTGATAGTAGTCATAGTACACTTTACCAGTGCTCACCGAGACTTTGGCAAGAATGTTTTTTTCTAAGTTTAGTGGAGTTCCAACAGAAATTCTTGTAAAAATTTCTGATTCTTGGATATTACTTGGAATTCTATTTGTAAAGAGTTCGGTTTGATTCCCTCCAAAATAGTCATATTTATGCATTACAAATTCTGCTTGATAGAACCATAATGGATTTATTCCCAAATCTTGTCTAAACTCTAGATTAAGTCCAGAGTAGTAACGACCAATGCTCAAATCAAAATTTGCTCTCCATGGATTTAGTGAGAACCTATTGTATTGAAAACCAATAAACCCTTGATTAAGAGAGGAAGATGAAATATTACCACCTATGGATATTCTGGCTGGAGATTTTTTTGTTACTCTTAAGTGTAAATCAAATAGGGAGTCGGGCCTAAAGGTTGCTGTTGGGTAAAAGGTGTTTATGTTATCTGTTGCAACAACTCTGTAGAAACCTCTTTTTAATTGATCAAATGTAAATGGCTCTTCTCTATCATTTTTAATGGTCTTTTCAATAAACTCTTTTTCACTAAAAGATAGGTTTCTACCATTTATGAATACGTCTTTATACCTAAGAGGCAATGTTTTGGTTCTAAAACTCATTCTTTTATTTTGAATCTCCTCTGCAGAAACTCTCCGGGTAGTTCTATTTTTTAACTCTTCTATATATTTTTGGGCAGCAATATAACCGGCCTCTACAATCTCATTTACTTTGTGAAAATCCATTATAGCTACATCGGTAAATTTTATATCTATAACTAACCCCTTTTCGTCAGGTATATCGTAATCGGTCTCTACCATCAACATATTCTCTATTTGGCTAATTAGATCATCTGTATCTGGGGCTGCACTATTACCAGAACATTTTGACCCAATTAAAAAATCTGGATTAAAATCTTTTATAACAACATCCCATGGGAAGTTATTGTAGAAACCACCATCAAATAGTAGTGTAGAGTCGATAATTATTGGCTGAAATAGAAATGGATAGGTCATAGATGCTCTTACTGCAGATCCAAGATCTCCTCTTCTCATAATAAACGGTTTTTTATTTGCAATATCTGCTGCAACGCATCTAAATGGGATCATTAGTTTGTCAAAATCGTATTCCGCAACAGCTGCTGAGGATGCAAATAATTGCATAACAGCCAAGTCCATTGGGTATGGAGATACTAGGCTGGTTGGAATATGAATTGAGAGCCTATTTTTGTTTGTTCTTCTAAGTGCTACACTAGCCATCTCTGGATTAGGAGACCTCCTATATACATAGGTAGCATAACCCTCTTCAAACCTTCCTCTATACCATGAGTTAAACTCTTGAGATCTGAAAAGTATAAGCATTTCATCTGGGGTAAGACCAATAGAGTATAGACCAGCAATAATGGCACCCATTGAAGTACCAGCAATATAATCAATTGGAATATTATTCTCTTCTAATGCTCTTATTACACCAATATGTGACAGTCCCTTGGCTCCACCGCCGCTTAGAACCAGACCTACAGACTGTCCATTTATATTAGAAAATATAAATGCAGAAATTATTAGGCAGAATATTGTTTTTTGCATAATTAACCCATTTGAGTAAATTTGTCCTTTATTACAAAGTTAGACAAATTATTATAAAAAATGAGTAAATTTAAGTTTTTTAATCTATTGATTATCATTGCTTTATTTATGACTGCTTGTAAAGGCAAAAAGTCAGATGAGCAAGTTGTTGAAACAAAACAAATTGATACACTAATTATGCAAGAAGAACCGATTTTTGACATTGTTACCAATTTTGGAACAATAAGAGTAAAACTCTATAAAGAGACACCTCTTCATAGAGACAATTTTGTAAAACTAGCATCTGAAGGTTTTTATGATGGAATCTTATTTCACAGAGTTATAAAAGGATTTATGATCCAAGCAGGGGATCCATATACCAAAGATATGGCCAATGAGAGACTTTTTGGAACTGGTGGCCCTGGATATACAGTAGCAGCAGAGATTCTGCCTGAATTTAATCATAAAAAAGGAGCATTGGCTGCTGCAAGAAGAGGAGATAATGTAAATCCTAATAGAGAATCTTCTGGATCTCAGTTTTATATAGTAGAAGACCCAATTGCTTGTGCCTCTTTAGATGGAAGCTATACAGTTTTTGGAGAGACAATATCAGGTTTTGAAGTTATTGATGCTATTGCAGCTGTTGAGACTAATCAGATGGATAGACCAACAACACCTGTAAAGATTATTTCTGTTAAACCTGTTATAGAAGACTAAATTGCGCTCTTTAGTTTTTTTGCTAACTCAGTTGCAAAAACAAAATCATTAAGCTCTTTGCTTTGGGATGTTAGTATATTATCTTTACTACCCTCCCAGAGCAAATTTCCTTTATGGATGAAGCCAACTTTATCTCCAATCTCCATTACAGAGTTCATATCGTGAGTATTTATCACTGTGGTAATATTATACTCTTTTGTTATTTCAGAAATTAATCGGTCAATTACAATAGATGTTTGAGGATCTAGCCCAGAGTTAGGTTCATCACAAAAAAGATATTTAGGGTTAAGAGCAATAGCTCTTGCTATTCCCACTCTCTTTTGCATTCCTCCACTTATTTCATTTGGATATAGGTTGTTTACATTTTTTAAACTAACTCTATCTAAGCAAAAGTTTACTCTTTTGAGTTTTTGAGCATATGTCCAGTCAGTAAAAAAGTCCATTGGAAACATAATGTTTTCTTGTACTGTTGCAAAATCAAAAAGAGCACTCCCTTGAAAAAGCATTCCAATCTCTTTTCGAATCTCTTTTTTATCTCTAAATGAGAGTTTGTTAAATAATCTATCATTATACCAAATCTCTCCACTATCTGGATTGTGTAGCCCAACTAAAGATTTTAATAATACGGTTTTACCAGAGCCGCTTGCTCCAATAATTAGAGAACATTCACCAGGGCTATATTCAAAATTGATATCTTTTAGGACGTGAACACCGTCAAAATATTTATTTAGATTCTTTACTGTAATCATTGTTAATTCCTTTAAAACTACTAAATTAAGCACTAAAAGAAGTAGCTTAGTTTAGCATTAATTGGGTAATAATTAGGTTGAAAATTAATATAGCCACGCTGCTAACAACTATTGCTTTTGTGCTGGAACGACCCACTCCCAGTGATCCGCCACGAGCATAATATCCAAAGTAAGAAGAGATACTGGTAATTAAGAAGCTAAATACAGACATCTTTATCATGCTGTATATTACATAATATACTCTAAAAGAGAATTGAATCCCCTCTGTATATTGACTTAGTGTTATAACTCCTGTAATTCCTATAATTAAAGCTCCTCCAAAAAGGCCCAAAATAAAACTCATTAGCATTAAAAGAGGATTAAGAAGGGTGCTAGCCGCAATTTTTGGTAGAATCAAAAAGTTTGCCGAATTAACGCCCATTATCTCCATTGCATCTATTTGCTCTGATATTCTCATACTTCCAATCTCAGAAGAGATATTTGACCCAACTTTGCCTGCTAAAATAAGAGCAATCATTGTAGAGCAAAATTCTAATACAAGGCTCTCTCTGGCCATATACCCAACATACATTTTTGGAATTAGAGGGCTCTCAATGTTGTATGCTGTTTGAATAACAATAACGGCACCAATAAATACAGAGATAATTGCAACAATAGGAATAGAATCTATGACCAATTTTTCTGCATCCACAAAGAACTGTTTTCTAAAAACACTTTTCTTGTCTGGCTTGCTAAAAACAACCTTCATTAACAAAAAATATTGACCTATATGTTCTAAAGTATTTTTCATTTATTTGACTAATTTTGCACAAATTTACAAATGATTTGAAGATAATTTACCATTTATTCATATTGCTTTACTTTTATTCGGCAAAGCTAGTTGGTTTTTTTAATAAGAAAGCGGCCCTTTTTTACAAGGGAAGAGTTAACCTGTTTTCTAAAATTGAAAGTGAGATTTCTCAAATAAAACCTAAAGGACACAAGGTTATTTGGATACATAGCGCCTCGGTGGGAGAGTTTGAGCAGGCTAGACCCATAATAGAGAACCTAAGGAGTAGTTATAGTAATCTAGTTATTATTGTAACATTTTTTTCTCCTAGTGGTTATGAATTACGTAAGAATTATAATCTTGCTGATGCAGTTTTTTATCTTCCCATGGATACATACTCCAATGCAAAGAGATTTATCCATCTTATCTCTCCAGATATAGCAATATTTATTAAATATGAGTTCTGGCTTAA
>WPCG01031138.1_pt1 | contig 22024 bp, 24 predicted proteins | sample 5403311 | NCBI WGS metagenome assembly WPCG01 (sample SAMN12869467, study PRJNA574797) | sludge metagenome | isolation source: wastewater treatment of Control | place: China:Beijing | collected 2019-05-17 | reverse complement strand
GCACAAGGAAAGTCAGTAGTTCATCTACATAATTCAGACCTAAAAAAAGTAATACTAAGCTTCCCCAAAAAAGAAGAGCAATTGAAAATAAGTCAGTATTTCATGAAGTTAGATTCCCTTATCACCCTTCATCAGCGTAAGCTTGAAGGACTAGAAGAAATGAAGAAGGGGTATATGCAAAGATTGTTTGCATGATATAAAAATGAAAACTTGGATTGTTCCTTGCAATATAAAGAACTACAATGTATTTGGTGCTTTTGATAAACTCAAGAGACTAAACTGGAAACAGTCAACCAATATAGAAATAGGTGACATTATCTATATCTATACGTCTAAACCATACTCAGAAATCACTCACAAATGCGAAGTTATAGAGGTAAATCTAACTACAACCTATATCGATGATAATGAGTTCGTTATTGATGGCAAACCATACCTGAATAATGGAAGATACATGACTCTCGAACTTATTAAAGCGATTGATTATGCAGATTTAGAGTGGTTGAAAACTCAAGGACTAAAAGGAAATATTCAAGGACCTCGAAAGATTTATTTTAAAATCGGATAGAGAATGGGAAAATATTTAAAATTAGCAGTAAATGAATAAGGAGTCACCATGTTTGATAAATTTGAACAATCACTGATTAATTTAATTAATCAAATTAAAAAATTAAAGAAAGCACTCGTATTTTTTGGAAATGTTTTTTTCTGGTTTTTTCTGGCTGGAGTAGTAGTTGGTATAATTGTATTCATAGATTTTATTGGAAACGAAAGTCTAGATTTCGTTTTTATGAAACCACTATACTCGTTTGTAAAAAGTCTCTTGTTTGAAACAGACTGGATCCTTATTTATAAATGGATTTTGAGGTTTATTTTTAATATTCTTTGGATAGTTTATTGGATAATAATACTTTTAGTTTTATTTGAGTTGTTTTTGGAGTACAAGAAAGTTATCTCTCTTAGTAATCCAACAAAAATAAGATTTTTAAAACTAGTTAGAAATTTTTTAATTTTTATAGTGTTCTTTATAACTCTTTATGATTTCTTAGTAGACGATATTTCTACAAGAGGATTATCAGTTTTTTTTGGGTTTTTAGCTTTGGCTGTTACCCTAGTAGAAGATTGGATTCATAAGAAAAGAGCACCTTATATAGAAGCGCTTGAAAATGAAGCTACAAGAGTAATTCAATTAAGCGAATATTTTGAAATTGATAATACTTATCATGATGACTTTGAAAGTTCAGATATAAGAGCAAAAGTAGTTACAAAATCAGCAGGATTGAATACAGAATATGCTATAGAATATTTCACAAATTACCCCACCAGATCAAAGATATTGCTTGTACCCATTATAGAATTAAAAAAGACAGAAATAATGTATTTTTGCAAAATACTTAATAATATGAAACTTGAATTTGATCCAATTAAATTTAAGGAATTAAAAACGAGAATTTTTGTAAACGATGAACTTTATAAGTTCGCAAATCATATTAATTATGATTATCTGTCAGGCGTGGAAAGAAAGAGATATTTCATCCAAGACGTTTACTATGACATAAAGCACTACTATGAGCTAAAAGAAAGAAACAATAAAGGAATTTACACGTCAAAAATTGAAGCAGTACATATTGGTGTTCAAACAGCATCCAAGATCTTACAAATCAAAAAACCAGATATATACTTCAAAAAAGCAACTGATTTTTCAAATCGCAATATCTCTAGCTACTACAATAAAGCAAAAAATTCAATTGTTTTCAATGCAGATTGGGCTGCACAAATAGATGAATTAGAGATTATCGTGACATGTTTCCATGAGACGAGACATGCATACCAATATCACTGCATCAAAACAAACTCAATCGAAGATGAAGAGACAATCAAGATATGGAAGAGAGAATTTGAAGGATACAATAAACCATCAAACACGAATGATTCAAAGAACGATGAATCATATTTAAAACAAGCCATCGAGATTGATGCGATTGCTTTTGCATACCGACAGATGAAAGAGTTGTTTGATGTTGAGGTGAAGATTCCAGAAGAGATTAAACCTCAAGTTAATGAAAGATGTCTTGAGTTAAAGGGGATGTAATTCATGCAAGATTACGAATTGATCAAAAGTAAACTGACTGATTTCAGCGAAACAGAAGACGACAAACTATTCATACAGTTTTTGATTGTCCAAAAATGTATTGCTCTACTCGAGTTTTCTCAAGAAACGATTGCTAATGGCAAAGGATCACTGATCGCACCACAATTAAGAGAAGTTTTTGAGTACACCATCATTTTGGCTGGACTGCACGAATTTGTCCCACTTTCAGACTTTGTAAATCATGAAAAAAACGATAAATTTGTTAGAAAAATCATAGATAAGTTGGAAGATCTTGCATTAAGAAATAAACTTGATAATTATGACATTTTCAAAGGATTCACAAAAGCACTTTATGATTTGTTGAGTGAACACACTCATGCCAATATTGATAATTTAATGCGTTTCACTATTGATTTTTACTCTAGAAAACGAGAAATCTATCTTCGACAGTGATGCTCAAGCTGTTTTTGAAATTGTAAACAGTTTATTCTTAATGTCGGTATTTATCCTTCTAAATATTGATAAGAAAACGAAGATGCTTAACGAGGAATTATTACTTAACATCAGTCTTAAACTAAAACCCGAAAAATTAGAGTCCAATGAAGTTTATAATAGAATTTTGTCTATAGAAGGAATCAGATTACGATATATTAATAAACTCAGAAAAATTAAGAAAGAAGATAATGATTTATATAATCGAGAGTAGGGGAACTCAACTGTCAGTAACATTTAATTCTGTACATAAATCACTCTAAAAAAATGTCTATTTTTTATCATAAAAACGGATATTTTTTAAATTATTGTCAGCATAGGACATATACGCCCTGTTTTTAATTAGTTATATCAAATACAATATATAGTGAGATGGTGTAATTTTCGATAAAAGTGGACGTTACTAAGGTAATTAAGCAGCAAAAGACTTTTACATTGATCTAATATTGTATTGAAAAAAAACGCATAGAAAGTAGGGAGTTTCAAAATGAGAAGAGCATTAGTTATTGGGATTGATAAATATAAGGACAATGAACTGGATAATTGCGTAAATGATGCACTATCGGTTGCTGAATTATTAGATAAAAATGAAGATGGTTCACCAAACTTTGACGTTGTTACTCTTTTAGATTATCAAGCAACTAAAGATGAAGTGCTGAAAGCAGTAGACACATTATTCTTAGGTGAAGATGTCGATGTAGCACTTCTTTACTTTAGTGGTCACGGACTAGATGACGACGATGATGGTATTATTGTAACTTATGATTATAGTCCAGAAAATTATGGCGTACGTATGGAAGAAATATTAGATATTGCAAATCAATCAACATGTCAAAACAAAATAATAATATTAGATTGCTGTAAATCTGGTTGGATGGGTAAGACAGGAGTCGTTGGAGATAATTCTGTTTTATCAAATGGGATGACAATATTAACTGCTACTAGCGAAAAAGGACTAGCAAGTGATGGCAATAGGGGTACCAAACATGGAGCATTTACTTATTTATTGATTGAGGCATTAAAAGGTGGAGCTTATGATATTTTAGGCCGTGTAACACCTGGAAGTGTATATGCATACATAGATCAAGCTTTAGGTGCTTGGGATCAAAGACCTATCTTTAAGACTAATATAAGTAGATTCATTGTGCTTAGAGAAGGTCAGCCGAAAATCGACAAGTCTATATTACGGAAACTTATTACCTATTTCAATTCTCCAAACGATGAACTGAAATTAGATCCATCGTACGAAGAGACAAATGTTGAAGGTGGATATCACCTAGAAATAGAGCCCTATGCTACAGATGAGAACGTTGTCAAACTCAAAGAATTGCAAAAGTATAATAGAAATGGGTTGTTAATACCTAAATCGGTTAACCATATGTATGATGTTGCTATGAAATCAGAAGTATGTGTACTGACACCATTAGGAAAACACTATTGGAATCTTGTCAAGAAAAAGAAAATATAGGAGCGATAAAAATGGGATACAATTTATTCATAAGTCACTCATGGTCACATAGTGACAAATACACAGGATTAATTGATTTACTCGATGAACAAATCAGATTTTGTTATAAAGATTACTCTGTTCCAAGAACAGATCCTTTGTTTATACAAGCAAAAACAGATATTGGCTATAAAAGGGTATTGAAGCAAAAAATAAGAGATCAAATGCGATATGCAAGTGTGGTTATTATTTTAGCTGGGGTTTATGCCAGTTATAGTGATTCAATTGATATGGAAATTGAAATTGCATTAGAATTAGGTAAACCTATACTGGCAGTTGAATACTGGGGTAGTGAAAGATCTTCTACAAGAGTGATAAGTAATGCTGATGATGTTGTCAAATGGAATAGTAAATCGATAGTGACGGCAATTCGCGCATTAGCCAAATGGGAGTAAGGAATAATGTTGTTATCAAAAAAATATTTGAATGAACAGGTTCAACAAAAAACAATTAATGAATCTACTGTATTTTTAGATTCAAAAAGAACTACGCTAAATACTTATGATATCTTTTTTTCATACAGTTTTCATGATAAACACTTTGCTTTGCTAATTGTTCAACTTCTTGAAAAACAAGGGTTTACTGTATATATAGACTTAGATAATGATAGTCTAAAAAGTGAAAGTGTTAGTAGAAAAACAGTTGAAAGAATTGCGAATGTAATGGATAAATGCAAGTCTTTAGTTTATTTACATTCAAAATCATCTAAAGTGTCCAAATGGTGTCCATGGGAATTAGGCTATATGTCTGGGAAAAAAAACTTTCGTTGTGCAACAATACCATTAGTGGACGATAATGAACAGTATGAACACCAAGAATACTTAAAAATATATCCTTATGTAGAATGGAATACAATAACAGAGAAGCCAAAAGAGTATATTTTTTCAGTTCATGAAGTTAATAATTGGAAGATTTACACAACATTGAAACAATATGTTAACGGTCAACAACCAATAAAGCACAACTAGTATTGATTATTAATCACATTTATTGATAAAGTTATTGATGAATTATAGATGCACTTTTAACAAGAAAAGGTATTCAGGAATTAATATCATTTTTGTAAAAAGTCCAATCATTATAAAAACAAATATGATGTTGAGTATAAAATTAGCTATCATAACAGAATTAGTTCTGTTGATACTTATGATACTGAAGTTGGAACTTTAGATGAAAGAACAAATTATGTGAAGTAATGATTGAGTATCAAGACGCTCATCCTATTGATAAACAACTAAGAGTTGTGATTGATACTAATCAATTTTACATTGCTCTTCTGAATAAATATATTAAAAGATAGAGTTAAAATTTTGTAACGTCAAATTAATCGTATAATGAGGATTAAACCAAAAATTATTGTCTTTCATAGTTGATTGCTGGGATTGGATTCTCTGAATACGATATAGATGCAGTAAAAAAACGGCCTTATAGAGAGATAAAACATCAAAAATATACGTATAAAATTCATGTTTTCTTATAGACACTCTGTTTACACACTGTGTTCACCAAAATGTATCGTGCAAACCAAGACCTCTATCCTAAATTAGCTTGGTTCACTCGGTAAAATTCGTGAACCAACACGGGTCACCAATAATGATATGAAACGCTCTTCTCACCTGTGAGAAGGGCTTTTTCTTGAATTTCATATCCATATATAGCACCAATAAATATGCGTTTAAAGAAATAGATTATCTGATGATGATTTTATTAAACGCCATGAATCCATAAAGGCTCTAAACTTGTGACTGCTGAACTCATTGAAATGTTCAATTAAACGTCGCGCTCAAAAATCTAAAAGCACTAAAGAGAGTTCTTAATACTTTTATTCATTTCATTTACACAAAATTCTTGACACTACCTTCACACAGAGGATAATCAATAATGGAATAATTAAACGCATGTTAAAGTATATTATGCAAATGATGAATATATCTATTGATATAATCATGAAATAATCAAACTTACTCTAGGTGGTTATTCGCCTATCCAATATAGACGCATGAATCAATAAATAATACAATAGCTACAAAGAGCTTAAAGTACAAGAAAATGTGATCAATTCATAAATTAAAAACGAGAATGACGAATTCTCGTTTTATTATCATTAATGTGCTACTACGAGGCTTCTGGCTCTACAAAACTTCCATGTGCTGCAATATGAGAAGCAGGCATTTCAGTATAAATTAAGTCCCATCCTGTAAAGACTAATCCTTCTTTAGGTGTGACATCAGGAGGAACAATTGGATCTCCAAATAGTACTTCTTGAATCATGTAGAAGACACCATCTATGATGTATACAATGGTATAAACCTGTCTTTCGTATTGTCCATTAATAACAAGATCGCCAGCAGGCATTGTTCCACCATCATCAAATTGCCACACGAAAAGATGACCTTCAATATTTTCCATTTCTGGACCTATGAGTTCAGTACCAAATAAAACATCCTCATCTCTAATCACTTCATCTTGATACACCCAAGTCACTTTATAAACATTTACTGTATAAACAGCATGATACACTTGATGATTTGAAATGAAAAGATTTTCACTATCCCAGCCAACAATGGTATGTCCGAGCTTTTCAGGAACAGGAATTTGTGTGATGATTGAATCGGGTGAAACAATGATTTGTTCGTAGATTTCATCATCTACCATCCATGTTACTGAATAACCAGTTGTAACAACTAATATAGTAATCTTTGTTGTTAAACCACTTGAATCACTGACCTCATATGTCCAAACGCCATCTACTAGAAGATCAGATAGTAGAACTGCTTCGTCATTCTTAGTCAAGTGATTGATGTCTGGCTCAATCATTCCATCATAATTATCTAAAATTGATATATGATTCAAAAAATCTTCAACTGTTGTTCCTTCTGGAATTAAAAGCTCATCAATAGTTTCCTCAAACTGATATACCACCTCATCATAACCAAGTGTAACTTTAGGTGCAAATCCATCTGTACTTGATACAGATAGCAATAGACTATCTTGATGATTTAATATATCGATTTTAATTGCTGTTTCATCTAACTCATTTAAAACAATGATGTTTGAGTTTACCAAATTTTCAAATTCCCAAGCCACAGGATTAGATACTCTAAGATAGAATTCATTTACAACTTTTGCATAGAAACAAACTAATTGATAATTTCCAAGCATTAAATCTTTTGGTATATCGAATGCGATATTTCCTTGGAATACAAGATTTTGTCCAACAAACATTTGTGAAGTTTCATGACCAAGTTCGATGAATCGTCCACCAATTTGTAGTGCATAATATAGACTATAGTATGCATTATTTTGCAAGAGTGGTGAGCGTCTTAATGTGCCTTCAAGTCCAGTAGTGGAAATAGTCTCACCAGTTATTGTTAAAAGCCCTGTTAAGCTGTTATCCGTACTTATTAACGATATAGCATTTAAATCATTCTTGGATGGAAGTTCATAAAAAGTCATAGTAGGTTTATCACTTAAAGCGTTTATAAATTCAGATTCTATATCGAGATATGTTAACAAGGCATCTTCAAGGTTTTGATAATCACTATAACTTGTATAGCGATGTTGTGGAAGCGGTATATACGCATTTGAGATTGAAAAATTCTCACCTATCATTTGATAATTTTTATAAACGTATAAGAGTTCTTCAAGGAGTTTTGATGTATCACCATATTTATAGCTAAGCCAACTTCATCCATATAATTAGTGAATATACTGATGAACTCTTCTAAACTAGCTGCATTAATGTGAATCGAAAGTGTTCCATAGTAATTATGGTATAAATCATAATCTCTTAGTCCTTCACTACCGATGTTAACATCTACTCTATGCAAATTAACAATATCATCATAAGTTCCCGGTTCACCAAAAAATGTTCCCTTGGACGTTTTAAATCCAGCACTTATTTCATTATTCCACCTATCCATCTCATACCAATCCGGCATGAGCGCATATCCCTGATCAAGTAAAAATGCTTGAACACTTTCTGGATCTTGATTTTTCTTAAGCATTCCTCCTTCTTCAACAAGAAGAGCTTCAACACCTGTCATAGAAGGCAAGAATATTTGAACATAATAGCCTGATTGAGAACCACGTACTGTCATGACATCACTCGATCCATCTGGTGAATACAAGGTCATCCAAAGCCGACTATTAAATGTTATGGTTTGGTTATCCATACTAACAAAAGGATCAATTGTATACCAACCATAATCACCAGATATCATTAAAGAGTTATTGTCATAGTATTCATAATATCCCTCTTCAACAACTACAAATGATTAATTGTAGATCTTTATAAAGGGGGATTTATTTATGAGCATGAAGACAATGTAGAGTTAAGACACAAAATTTTCTATGAATAAAAAACATCAAACAATTTACATAAAAAATTGAATCATTCATTTATTGTTTATTAGGAAGCTCATCCAATTCATCTTGAGTTAAACCAATTCTTTGTCTTTTCAATTCAGGTAATATAGACAAAATAGATGCTTCAGTTAAACGATCAAACTTAAAATTTCCTTTATCTTCAAGAAATGTAAAAATCTTATTAAGATCAGCTAAATTATCTTTAGACAATAAGACTTGCAAGGCTTCGGTTGCATCCTTCGATAATATAGATAAGTCTTTATTACGATAAATCTCAATTAAATTTTTCACTTTTTCACTACATACAAAATGTTCCCCATTGGGATACATTTTTTTAACTCTCCTTAGAAGAAGGGCATTCATTTTATTCAGTTTCTCATTATAGACAAGTAAATAATTTCCATAATCATCTAAAGGTTCGATGACTGTTCCAGGATGAACAACTCGTGTGACCTGATGTGATTCAATCACCAACTTCGAGTTGTTCTTCATTGCTTGTTGAAAGATGTCAAGTTGACGTTTAAAGATGATCTTTTCACGTTCAAGTCTAGACAATCTTGTGTATTCCAACAACATGTTTTTTATGATAAAACCCACAGATGGATTATTGATTTGATTTAATGACTGAATCATCAGGTTAAATACAGTTTCTGATTCACTGTTTGAACGTATCGAAATAGACACGTTTGATTTTTCATGAGATGATTCGTCAAATCTAAACGCTTTATATATGTCTTCTACAATTGATTTAGCGGCTTTATCATCAACTCCTGTTTTATCTTTAATCATCTGTATCACTCGAAAAAAGGAGAATGTTGAACGATGATAAACCTCATAATAATTTGCAATGATTCGATTGATGAGTGTATTCATCTTAGATATTTCAAAAAGAGCCATATCCCTCATCAATATTTTATGTGTTTTTACATCCAACAGAATACGAAAAACAAAATCAGAATGAAGTAAACTGTCCTTGGTCATAATAACCCTCACTTAAATGTATAATATAAATAAAAGATAAATCCCTTAATAAGGCTATAAAATAATACAAAATGTAGTATAAAAATGTATTTTAAACATATTGTTATGTTACAAAAATAGTGTTATACTTGAAGTATATCACATTGCCTACAGAATTTCAATCACTCAGTCATAGGGTTGTTAAAGGAGATTATATGAACATAACATCTAAAATATCTAATTTCATCATTGATTTTCTAAGAGATGATAATCATTCATTTTTTATCAAAAAATATGAGGGGTTCGATAAAGTTGTGACCATCCCACAACATATTAATGGGATTCCCATTACATCAATTGGCTCAAAAGCTTTTGCTGATAACAAACAAATCAAAATAATCATTCTATCTGATAGCATCACACACATTAACGTTGATGCATTTGATGAAACTCAATATCTAACCATCTATACGCCACACCAGTGTTCCTACATTGATTTCAGTCACCTTAAAAACGTGACCATTCGATATGGTTTAGAAAAGATAGTGAATCATAACGGCATCTTATATAGTCTATTTAACGACAACAAAGCCTATGTGTTCGATCATTCTTTGATGGATTTAAGATTTGAGCGTTTTGGTCGCATGGGCGAAATGATTGAGATGGAGACGATTCTCTTTGATCGATATGTCGTCGAAGGTATTGAGAATTTTGCGTTATATAATGCCATTAACACCAAAATGATTGCTCTACCCAAACAACTTAAATGGATTGGAATTCAATCGTTCGGGAATAATGAACAGTTAGAAGAAATCATTTTGCCAGATACGTTGACAAATATTTCGAACCAAGCACTAGAACGATGTGGACTCAAGCGACTTGTGATTCCCAAATCAGTAACACATATGGGATATCATGTTTTATCCGATGTCTATAATGCAAATATATTTTTAGAGGTAGAAGAAACTAGATTAGAATGGGATACCGATTGGAATCCTAATCAGTTAACCATATATGTTGGTTTTCGAGATTTTACAGTCCTAAACGACATCGTCTATGCTCTACTTAACAATAACAAAACTATTGTCATCGATCAAGACCTTCAGAGTGTAAAAGATATTATCATTCCAGAAACAATCACTGTTAAAGATGTGACATATACTGTCACAGAAATCGGAACAGCTGCTTTTTTTGGATCTAGGTACATACGATCTGTGATATTAAAAGAAACCATCGTTGCTATTCGTGATGTCGCTTTTGCTAATTCAAATCTAACAAGTATAACATTACCTAATCAGTTGATGTATCTTGGATCTGGTGTATTTATAGACACATTCATCAAAGAACTAATCATTCCAGAAACCATTCAAATCATCACAAAAGCTTTATGCAGTCATTGCACCACCCTTACCAAAGTTACGTTAGGACGAGATGTTAAAGTTATTGAATCCGAAGCGTTCATGTCATGCTTTGAGTTGTCTCATATAAACATACCTCTAACGCTAAAGAAAGTTGGAAGATACGCTTTATATGGAACATCATTATCACATGTGGTTTTTGGATATGCTATTCAAGAGATTCAAGATTTAGCATGTGCAGAAATGACAGACTTAGAAAGTCTAGTAATACTGAATAAAGACTGTGAAATAGGTAATCCAATTGTCTCATCATCGAGTGTGCGCATCTATATTGAAGATGAAGATACATCAAAGATATATCAAGCATTGAGCCAATACGAATTAGTAAAACCTAAGATTTTTACAGGTGCATATAAAACACAAAACATCCATGGTGTGATCTATCTTATCACAGCATATGATGTTGCAGTTGTGATTGGTCATGTCGAAGATGAAATTGATGAAGATGTTTTTATTTTAGACCATATAGCATCATGTCGTGTCAATCGCATCAATTCAAAATCTTTTTATAAGTCCAATAAAATTAAGTCAATTACCATACCAGATGGGGTTCATTATGTATCATCAGACTTTATCTATGGATGCTCCAATCTTCAAACATTGACCTTACCCTCATATTTGAGTGACACAAAGTTTAAAGATATAGAATATATCAACATCGTATTCAATTACTCTACTGATGATCAAGCATACATCAACCTCATGTATGCTAAAATCGAAGCTTATGTAAAAAAGAAGAAATACATGAATATGGAGGAGATTCAAAGCAAATTCAACTTGAAGTATTCAACCACGTTAATTATTCTAGATCGACTCAAAAAGAACGAGAAAGTCTTTTCAGATTAAAAAAATAGTATGACTTATTAACATAAAATAGTATTAAATTAAATGATCGTATTTCACAAGGAGAAAATAGATGAACATTAGACATATGATAGTTAGAAATGAACTTTATCCAGAAGAAGAACGACTAGAAACGGGTATTTCTCAACAAATAGCTGTTTATGTCGATCATGCTTATCCAAACGCAGATATCTATGAAGTTAATTATCAAAACGGAATTTTAGAACAAGGAACTCTCATTAAAAAGAATGCTGTTCAACGATCGGGATTAATTAGTGTGATATTTTATGTTTCAGATGAAAAACAAGCATTAGAACTAGCAAAGAGATGGGTGAGTGAAGATAACCAAAAGAAACAAGATTATCGAGTTATTGGTATAAACCAAAGCTTTTCAGTATTTGATTAAGTAAAAAGAGGGATTAAAAAATGAATCTTAATAAACCATTTGAGCTAGAATGTTTTCAAGACGTGAGTAAAAATAAATATATTCATCCCTTTTATAAGACAAATAGAGGGCACCTTATGATAGCAGGTGATGATCAATACAAAAATGATTATATCTTGGGTTATATTTTAAGAAATATTCCTAGACAATATCATCATAAAGATTTGAAGATTTTAATGTATTCTATATCAATTATTGAAAACGACTATCCTAGTCTAACCAAGTATTTCAAAAAGCCCATCATAAACACAAGAGTTCAGTTGTTGTCTTTGCTTCTATGGGTGAAAAAGACGATGGAAAATCGTTACACATTGTTCCTTGAAACGAAAGCTAAAGATATATATTTTTTTAATCAGAAAGCAACTAATAAAGATATTAACAAAAGACCATTGTCACATTTGCTCATCATAATCCATGAAATTCCAAAAAGCGACGATATGAAAAACGATCCAATTAACAATCTGATTCACGAAATTGTAATAAAGTCAAGAGCTTCTGGTATTCATTTAATCATTACCTCATCAAATATTTTAAACTCTATAAGTCCTGTATTAAAGCATCATATGGATAGTATAATATGCAAAATCAATAATATAGAAAAAGGAAAAACATTAATTAGCAATGTAGAATTGGCAAACATTAAATTAAATGAAGTGATGGTTCATGAATGTTTGACAGGAAAATACACGATATATCAATTGCTTGATGAACCCGAAAAAAGAACATTACTGATAACGACAAAGCAAAAAAAAGAGTAAAGTAATATTATTAGAGATTTAACCAAAAAAAATGGTAAAGGAGAATTAAAATGAACGAAAACGAGTTTCTAGCTCATCAATTAATCCAATGGATATGTGCTATTAATGATCCCAATTTAAAAAATTCAAAAGTTGTAAAAACGGGTTTCCCATATATATATCGCAGATATGAATATCTTAAATCTACAATCATACTAGCAAGTGAAGCTGCACTTAAAGAATATGAAAGAGTTTTTGGTCATTCCATTCCTTTAACAGATTGTGATTGGGAAACAAAATTGAATCCAATTATTCCAAACTATAGTGCTTCATTTAAAAATGATCCAAGTAAATTTAAAAAGATTCTTGTTAGGAAAATATTACATTGGGAACATTGTGATACAGCATACGATTTTAAAGAATATCTTCAAAAACTTTGGGAGTTGAAGAAGGGTTTAGATGTTCAAGAAGTTCAATCATTATTACAAAAATTGAGAATTTGCTGGATTACAAAACAAGAAAACAAAAAACTAGATATGAAGTACAAGAAAAAAAGACCTAATCCTGAACAAGCTTATGAAAAGTGTGAAATAAAAGTTAACTGGCTTAAAACGTAAAAATCTGAATCATAAGGCATTAACATTTTAAAAAAGTATGTCCTATTATATACTTGTTAAATTGATTCAATCAGTATTATTTGTGACAAGGAGTTAACGCAACAAAAAGGAATCATATGTCCTAGTACACAGGGCGTTTTTTCTTAATAAAAAAAACCACTGAAATTTCAGTGATTTTTGTATAGGTTCTATAATTATGTTAGTGGTGGATGATTTATAAAGGGTAATAAAAAAGTATAAGTAAATCTATATAATAAAGGTAACCACACACTTTAGATAAGGATTTTACTTATGCAAGAGTATTTTATCAAGAATCTTTTAAGAATTAAAGACGAGCATCATAGCTTTAACCTTTTGAAGGAAAATGGCTTTATCCACCTGCACGCCATATCCCTTGTATATTGTAAGCAAGTCTACTGATATAGTGACTCATTAAATCAGCATCTTCAAGTGTTAAGAACTTTTCTTCTAAATAATCATTATCAGATACAAAAACAAGATAATGATTGTCACTAATCTTTTCAATCTTAGGATAATACTTAGAAAAATCATAGCGCAACATCAATGCTGTGACATCAAGTTCTTCCGTAACCCCGTTTCTAACAACCTTAAATCTCATATGTACCTCCGATTTTCTATCATCATATGACGTAATCTTTAAAATTAATGAAAAATTAAATCTTTTATATCATCATAGCATCATTTTAATTATAAACATGCAAAATAGGATGATATGATGAACCATGATTATGAATCACGATGTCATGTTACATCGGGATAACCGGCAAAACTTCTATGTTCACTTAATTCAGCTTCTGTTGGAAAATCATATGATGACTTAAGAAAAGAGACTTTAATACTGAATTGACTCATCTCAGTTGTGTCTTTAAGAAGAGGATTTGTCGCATACAAATGAATCTGAGTGATTACATAGTTTTTATCAACCGTGATGTCATATCTTAATAGGTCATCATCGTTGAAATATAAGAATCTTAACTCGGGATCAATGTCTACTAATGTTTTGAAATCAGTTTCAATTTCAATCACAAATCCTTTACCAGACTTTCGAATACTAAGCTCTAAAAGGGATAGATCAATATCTTCAAAATGAGGTTGTAACAAAGGTAATATGGGTGGTAAGACAACAGGCATATTATCAAGTCGCTCTTTTGAGACATATTCATAAATTTCATTACCCTTCACAAAGTCATTCATCGATGCATTAAAATCATAAAATGTTTGCAAAACATAGTGTCCACTATCATCGATATATGTTGTATCAACTCGTCTTGTTTGTGTATTCAATGTAATAAGACGATCAACGATAAACTTTGATTTCTCATCTTGTAAAGAGGTGTATTGGCTTATTTTAGTCTCGAATTCTGACTCATCATCCCGAGTCACAAAAAAGACTCCTTCTGCATGATAGATGAGAGATTCATCGATGCTTAGTTTGAGTAATACATCCTCAACTTTTGGCAATTTTTGACAACCAATAATAAAAAATCCGAAAAAAAACATAATACATAATAACCATAGCTTTTTCATCAAACCCTCCCAATATGTATCGAGAACTGCATTTTATGCATTTCTTTTATCTATTTTTATTATACACAATAATAGTCGTAATTTAATAAGTTTCTTAGACAACTTGTGTTATCTTTTATTTTTTTACTTTTAAAACGAACAATTAGTCTAAGTTTTTAACTCTTTCCTATCAGTTAAGAGTGTTTAATTTCTTTCATAAGCATGTCATAAAAAAATATATTATGTTCATGATAATATGTAAACAAAAGGGTGTATACACATGAAAATTTTCTCTATTATTGGACTCATGTTCATATTAACTATACTCATCTCATGTGGATCAAAACCTTATGAGCCTAACGTTCCATCGGAGGAAGAACTACCTGAAATGACCTTAGAAGAATTCGCATTTTATGATGGTAAAGAAGGTCGACCAGCATACATTGCTGTCCAAGGTTATATCTACGATGTATCAGATTCTTCATTATGGACAAATGGCATGCATAACGGATATTCTGCAGGTCAAGACTTAACCAATATCATTTTAAATCAATCTCCACATGGGTTATCTACGCTAAGTCGAGTTCCCATTGTTGCTAAACTCGTTAATCCATCATGACAACTTTCATTTTAAATCATTTGGGAGTTGTGTTGACTCCAATTATCTTTCTATTGATTTATATTTTTAGAAAGTACATCTCACATTATCTAATATATGTAAGGATTTTTTTCATCTTTCTAGCTGGGTTATCGGTTACGTTCAAATCTTCTTTTTTGGATAAGCTTATTATAGAAGGTCATTTAGGACTGTCGTTTTTTATCATAGTCATTTTTCTAGGAGTTCTAAGCAAAAACCATCGGATAAAAAAACAACTCACATCTATTCGAGGTGAGTTGGCGTTATTTGGTTTTCTTTTATTAATTCCACATGGGTTATACCGATTAAATCTTGTATTAACAGGATATCAGTTTACAGGATTAATCGCAATGATTCTTTTCATCCCTTTGATGATCACATCATTTATCACAATACGAAAGAAGATGAAGCCAAAACAATGGAAACAACTTCACAAACTTGCATATGTTGCTTATATGCTCATCTATATTCATTTAGGTTTTATCATGTCTATTAATCCCAATAACCCTTTTATTCGAATTCAATGGAACGCTTATCTTTATCATGTGTTATTTTTAATTTATGTCATATTAAAAGTAATACCAATGATGATTCATCAAACATAAATTTGATGATCACATCATTTAACACAAAAGAGCAAAAAAGTTTGCTCTTTTTTATCATCGAATGATGTAAAAATGAAATGAATAGGGTTATTGACATATGGTATAATAACTCTAATCAATCTTAGGGGGATCATCTCATGAAATATAAATACTTCGCTCTTTTATGCATTCTAATGGGTTTGTCTTTTCTTGTTGGTGCTTGTCAAACACTTGAGAAGCCCACAAGTACAATTGATGAAGTACATCAACATATGCATCCAACATTTAAAGAAGGCTTTGATAGTCTACAGACTCGTGATCATTATATGTATCATAGTAACATCGTAGTTCAAGCAAACAGGTATCGAGGATTTAACAAACATCAATACATAGTTCCGTTTAAAGATCCTTTTTTAAAAGCTTATGGCATCAATACCGAAAACGAAATCACGTATCGAATTGCTATGTTCGATCAGATCCCTTATTTTGTATATAAACAAGATGACATATATTATAAAGCAGATCGACTTAATGATGACAGTTTATCCATGATGGAATATGATCATCCTATTTTTTCTTTATTAAAACAAGCACATAAAGACGATGTTACTGAACTATATAACACATATAGTTTTTCGGTTTCCTATCAAGACATGACAACCAAACACGCTTCAGTATTGGCATATATCGATCAACATATGAAAAACGAAATGGATAAACATGATGATGCTGATCTAAGTTCAGTAGTATTTAATGTCTATGTAGAAATGAGTCCTTCAAATCCAATGTTCTTTCACTCCATATCAATCCATTTCCTTGAGTATATTTCCTTAGCATATCCACTGACAGGAGTCATGACAGATAGCTATACACACGGACGATTAACTTTCGATTTTTCATATGATTCATATACAAAAGATATGTCTACATCAACTACTTACTTAAATGATGACCATAAAAATCATGTGTCAGATGATCTTACGTTTATTACGATTGGAGATACGATGACAGCAGATTTGCAGTATATGGTTGATCTAGATTATTTTAAACTTACTATTCAAGAAAAGGGGACATATCATTTCGATTTCACAGGTATTAATAACGTCATTTTTACGCTAAGACATAGTGAAAATATCATGCAAAGTATCCGAGTAAATCCAGGAAATATAAGCTTAAATCAAGGAACATATTATTTTTCAATCATGAATTTTAATGATACAACAGGACAAGTGAACTTTAGTTTTACAAAGCTATAAAAGAAGTGAACATATGTCATCAATAACTTCTTAACTCATATTTTTGTGATATTCTATTTAAAAGAGGTGAAATTCATGTCAAAGCCTAAAGAACAAATGCGGTATTTAAATGTTAATCGTTATTTACTTCACAAACAACCTATCATCAGTGAAGATCAAACGCTACTCGAAAAAAGAGTGAAAGAGATCTTAGATCAAAAAATTTCAGGTATAAGTTTTAGTCCATACTTAGAAGGACAAGATCCTGGGTCTAAATCAGTAATCTCTGAACAACAAATTGCTGATCGATTAGAAATCATTCGACCATATACCCATTGGATTCGAACCTTTTCAGCTACTCTTGGCAATGAACAAGTACCACGAATCGCACATGAAAAAGGCATTAAAACACTGGTTGGTGCATGGATTGATTCTGATTTAGAAAACAATGAAAAAGAAATCCAAAACATCATCGAGATTGCTAAAGCTGGTTACGCAGATATGGTGGCTATTGGAAATGAAGTTTTACTTCGTGATGATTTAGAAGTTGAAGAACTTATTTCATATCTTAAACGTTTTAAAAAGGCCGTTCCCCATGTCCCAGTGGGATATGTTGACGCGTATTATATGTTTGTTAATTTCCCTGAAATCGTAGATGTTTGCGATGTTGTTTTTGCTAATTGTTATCCATTTTGGGAACATTGTGCACTTGACATATCGGTTGAATATATGAAAAAAATGTATGAACTTGCATCAAAGTATGCTCATGGAAAACCAGTTGTCATTAGTGAAACAGGATGGCCAACCAAAGGTGAACAATACGGTGGAGCAGTACCATCATACGAAAATGCGATGCGCTATTTTATTCATACCTTTGAATGGGCTCAAAAAGAAAACATCCAACTCTTTTATTTCTCGTCGTTTGATGAAGCATGGAAAATTAGTCACGAAGGAGAATATGGAGCTTATTGGGGATTATGGGATAAAGACGGAACATTTAAATTTGGTAAATAAGTAAAGAAGTTTTTGGATAACATAACAAAATGTTTTAATGATTATAGGGGGTGTTGATATGAGAATAGAACAAGAAACAGATTCAACAAATGTAAGGATTAAAACGATTTTCTTCATTGTTTTTACGATTATTTGTTTGAGTTTGGTTGTGACAATGGGTATAGTTATTTACTCCAACTATTTTACTGGTTTATTTAATTCAACAGAATCACAAGTAAGACCTAGTATTGATATAGCTGATAATGCATATTTTGAACCTTCATCAGGTACGCTCGATGCATATCACATTTTAAATGGAATAGGGATGACGTATCAATCAATCAAACTTGATGATATCTTAGAGACTGAAGGCCAATATATAGATGCTGATGATTCGTATTTAGCATATAGTTTTTACATAAAAAATACAGGATCAGGAACAGTGACACTCGATTATTATATGCGAATAACTCGAGTAACTGATTTCATGGACGAATATGTTAGAATTTTAGTCATAAAAGACGACACTTCATTTCAAATGTATCAAAAAGAAGATCACATAGAAGATGAAGAACCATTATACCCCAATCTACCTGACTCTAACAATTTTGAAACAAACCAAATGATATTTAGAGATTCTATTACTTCGTTTAGACCAGGAGAGATTGTCTTATTTCGAGTCATTATCTGGCTTGAAGAACTCGATCCAGATATATCCAAGAATTCTCTTATGGGTCGATTTGAATGTTTGTTTGAATTCTCCATTCGAATGAGTGAATTGATTCATGATGATCAGCCCTATATCCTATTAGGTAATCCACATAAACTATGGATTGATTTACGTACATCGTGTAGTATCGGTTTAAAAATATACTATCAAGAATAAAAGAGCTGTTATATGAAAAAATCCCCAACTAAGGGGATTTTTTAGTTTAATATAGTCAATTTTTTATTTTTCAATTTTCAATACACAAAGTGAATCATCAAGTTCTTTAAAGTATAAGTTGTTCTCCTGTTGTAATGTTTGATAAGTTGACATGATAACATCTTGATCATAAATCACTTCGACGAAAACGTCTTGAAAGATAGGATTTTTAAGTTCATACGATATGAGTAAACGATGCGTTTGTGTAATCATTCCAACTTTGGGCGTATCTTTTTTGACTAATGCATAAAAAGCATCATCTTTCTCAACCACACTTAAGAAACCTTCTTGTTCGATAAATTTAAATTTAAGTACCTTTTTCATTGATTTGTTCGCTCCACATTTTCTTATATTATAACATATCATTAAATTAAATATTTAGGGTTAAGAATCATTTCGCACTTTAAATAAACTGTTGTTTATTTTTTCATTTAGTGCTATGCTATACATAGCGTAAAATATTTGTGTAAATGAAAACTGAATAGAATTTAAAAAGGAATCTCACTTTAGTATAATAGAGTTGTCAAAAAACCAATATACACAAGGAGATCCCTCATGAATGATTTTACAACAGAACTCTTAAAAACGCTACTCGAAGGTAAAGATATCACAGAAATATTTAGATATCATGTCGAATGTGCGGTGAATCAACTGCTCCAATATGAGCTTAGAGAATTCCTCGATTACGATAAATACGACCGTAAAGGATTCAACTCCGGTAATAGCCGAAACGGCTATTATGAACGCACTTTAAAGACGGAATACGGCGATCTATCACTCAAGATACCAAGGGATCGAAACGGTGAGTTTGAGAATCAGACTCTCACACCCTATAAGAGACAGAACGATACCGTAGAGTTCATGATCATTCATCTCTATTCAAACGGGATGACAACTGAAGAAATATCACGCATCATCGAGAAGATGTACGGTCATCACTATACCAAACAGACGGTCTCCAACATCACTGCTGCAGTTGTCGGTGATATCCAGGCTTTTAATCACAGAAAGCTATCCAAGCGCTATGCAGTGATTTACTTGGATGCTACTCACTTACCTGTAAGACGTGATACGGTCACTAAAGAAGCCCTATACTTCGCTTTAGGAATTACGCCTGAAGGCTATAAAGAAATCCTCTCATACAGCCTGTTTCCGACCGAGTCAGCCCATAACTGGGAGATTGTCTTATCAGATCTTAGAGCTAGAGGTATTGAGGAATCCTTGCTATTTGTTACAGATGGTTTAGCGGGTATTAAGGATGCGATATCAAACGTATTCCCTAAGGCTAAACACCAGTCATGCTGGGTTCATCTTGCTAGAAATGTCAGTCATGGTGTGAGAGTTAAAGATCGTTCTGAAGTGTTAAACGATCTGAAGACTGTCTACACTCAAGAGTCAGTGGGAGCTGCTGAAGAAAAACTTGATACATTCATCCAAACGTGGCATAAGAAATATCCTAAAGTAACAGAAAGATTCAAGAATAATCCATCTCTATTTACCTTTTTGTCTTTCCCTAAAGAGATCAGAGCGTCCATCTATACGACCAATCTCATCGAGGGTTTCAATAAGCATTTGAAGCGTTACACGAAGCGTAAGGAACAGTTCCCAAATGAGGATTCTCTCATCAGATTCATCGGCACCTATGCAGGGGATTACAATCAAAGATTCCAAATGAGGATACATAAAGGATTTAGACTAGTCACTGCAGAACTGAATGAAATGTTCAATTAAGCGTCGCGCTCAAAAATCTTAAAAGCACTAAAGAGAGTTCTAATACTTTAATTCATTTCATTTACACAAAATTCTTGACACTACCAGCGTGGCAAAAGGGGACATGATACAATAATGTTGACAGTTAGATAAGATACCAGTAAGAGGTGTGTATGAGAAAGACATATGATAAAGCATTTAAGGTTAAAGTGGCTAAAGACATCATTAATGAACTATCAACGGTGGGTCAGGTGTCCAAAGAATATGGAATAACTAGACCCATGGTTTCTAGATGGGTAGCTGAATATAAACGATACAAAAATAAAGCTTTTACAGGACGAGGTAAACGATTACCAGATAAAGCCAAACTGTATACCTTAGAGCAAGAAAACAAGCGGCTAAAAGAGGAGAATGAAATCCTAAAAAAATTCGAGGCGTTTGTGCAGCAAAGAAAGAAGTAAGATTCGCTTTTATACACGAACACAAACGCCGATATAATGTTCGCTTATTATGTAAAATACTCAAAGTGTCTCGCGGAGGTTATTACGAATGGATGAAACGTCCGCCAAGTGAATTAAGCCTTCGCCATGATTATCTTAAGGCTGAAATCAAGCGCATGTTTGACATGCATGAGGGAAGATATGATGAAAAGCACATATTAGAAGCTCTAACTAAAAAAATCAATGAGAAATCAATTTATGTTTTTGAAATCAATGGTGAGGTTGTCTCAATGGCAGCTAGGTCAAGATCTTTACTCAAAACAGAATCGGTGTCCTTAGTTTATACACCTAAGGAACATCGCAATCAAGGCTATGCGTCACACATTGTTAAATATGTAACCGATTTAATTTTAGATGAAGGTCGTACAGCCATGCTATATACGGATTTGTCTAATCCCACATCAAATTCAATTTATATGAATATTGGATATATG
>WPCG01130752.1_pt1 | contig 22038 bp, 22 predicted proteins | sample 5403311 | NCBI WGS metagenome assembly WPCG01 (sample SAMN12869467, study PRJNA574797) | sludge metagenome | isolation source: wastewater treatment of Control | place: China:Beijing | collected 2019-05-17 | reverse complement strand
TTGATCTAAACTTAAAATAAGATTCAAAGACTTCAACTTTCCATATCATAAGATAGGCATAAAGAAACATAACCGGTAAAAATATAACTCCGAAAAATACTATAATACCAACACTTTCTTCCTTGCCACCAAATATATTAGGAAATATAATTGCAAGTAACAAAATAGCAATACAAACAAATGATAATAAAAAGATTGTTACTCCCCACGCTTGTGGTTGTCTTATAATATTTGATTCATCTATTTTGGATTTTCTTTTTAATAACCTACTAGCTATTAAACCACTAAACCATTTCATGTTTATACACTTCTTCCCATTTTTAATTGATAGTGACGATTACTATAATTTTTTTGATTTACTCATATTTACTCGATTTCTCCTATCTATTACCCATAAAAGTATACTATTTTCTGTTTTAAGACGTCATAAATGGTAATTATTGAATTGATTAATTAGCCTTAATAATTGGTATTATGATATCTAATATATTGTGGGTATTTTCCAGGCTAATTAATCAATGAATTTTATAAATAAATATTCATAAGCAGGTCAAATATTTCAAACAAATAACAAAGGTGATCAAATTTAACCTTAATCTAAAATAGGCTCCCATACTCTATCCCACAGTTTTTACTTCATTCACTAATTTTTCCTAATTCTGCATTTAGTAACTGTAATGATAGTCTCATAGCAATCAATCTTCTTTCCATTAGAGTTAATTGTGATTGTTTGAGTTTATTTTTATCTATGGCTTCTATTTTGCGAACTATGGACTCAATTTGTTTGATAGATTCAATAATGGTGTCTTTTGACAATTCAATCATAAAATCCCTACTTTCTTTTGTCCTTAATTATGTATTTTTTTATAAATTCATAAGCCACATTAAATGTGCCATTTTTTTGGTATTCATCTAAATAAAGTGCTCCAATAATCGCTTCAACCATGGTTGCAATTGAATCAATATCAGACTTTTTATTTTCAATGACTTTATTGTTTTCTATACAATATCCATTTGATGGTTGGATAATATTTAATGAAGAAAGATGTTCGTTTTTTTCATTGTCATTTATAAAACCATTAATATCCTCAACACTATCAAACTTTTTAGTGCCTTCTTGAGTTAATACAAGTTTAAGAATTCTATCACCTATTAATGCTAATTTTCTGTTAGGTTTTTCGGTCTCATTTGGTTGTACATTATTATGCATATTCACTTGTGGCTTAGATTCATATTTTGCGACACAAAGAGCTTTAATAAAGTATTCATTTTCCTTATCAAAAGAGAATTTTTCTATTAATTCTTCAACTTTTATATTCACCATATTGCACATCCTTTGATTTACTCGATTTTTCCACTATTTGCCTATCTATTACCCATAAAAGTATATCATTTTCCTATTTGAGACATCATAAACCAGTATTGAATAGATTAATAAGTGGAAAAACTATTTGATTTTTCTTGCATTTATATTAACGCCAAGTAGAGCACCGCCAATGAGTAACGCCATAGTAAGAACTGCCCCACCAGTTTTAACAACACTCATAATGAAGTTTTTATTTTCAGTATCTTTTGCAGACAACTTATCTGCAATTCTGATCATTTCTTTGTTTAAAGTTTTTCTTTCGGATTCCGTTAAAGTATCATTCTTAATTTGTTCAGAATATGAGTTAAGAATAATTAAATATCCATCAATAGCTCCCTTTTGGCTAGATGAATTCTCTTTAAGCGCAGTTTCACACATATCTGTCATTTTACTAATCATAGTACCAGCCAGTTCAGTATAAGCTGGAAATTGATTAATTGCACTAAGAGCTATATCTTTTTCAATATTAGGGAGAATCGAAATAAACTCAACAATTTTATCCTTTGATAAATTGCGAAAAGAATCTATACCTAGAATTTTTTTGACTTCATCTTCAGTTATATATTTTTTACCCATGAAATTTCTCCTTTATTAGTGATTTCCTTATTTACTCGATTTTACCACTATTTGCCTATCTATTACCCATAAAAGTGTATCATTTTCTTATTTAAGACGTCATAAACAGTGATTATTGAATAGATTAAACGCAGGGGATTGCACTAGTGTTTAATTCATGTTGTTGTAGTAATTTTCTAAAACTACTTTTGCTTTTTCATAACCTTTATCCGCTGCTTTGGTTAACCAGTTTATCGCTTCTTCCTTGTTTTGACGAACACCTTTACCTTTAAGGTAAGAAATACCCACTTCGTACATTCCTTGGTCTATCTCAGCTTCAGCAGCCATCATGAAATACCTAAAAGCTGCGTGGACATCAGCCGTTATGCCAAAACCAATTTCAAAGAATTTTCCCATCATGATAATTGCATAAGCTGAACCTTGATCGGCTGCTTTACTCATGTAGTAAAAAGACAATTGCTTATTCTGTTTAATATTGTTGCCCACTCTGTACAAGTCGCCTAATTTGATTTGCGCTTCTGCATCACCAAGTCGTGCTTGTTCTTCAAGCTTCTTTAACTCTCCTGGTGGAATCATCTCGTCTTCATCTGGAATCGATAATTCTTCAAAGACGACATTAGTCTTGTTTGGATTATTTTCGCTTTTTGATAGCCATCTAGCGTACTGCAATCGACTTCTGCCGTTATCTACCTTCGACCTGACGGTGCGTATAAATTCTCGCAGTATATTTATATAGTCCTTAAAGTTAGCGCTAATTAATTTTGTTGCTATATTCAAATGTTCTTCTTCAAATAAGTAACCGTTATAGTAGTCATTAATTATGCTAGTAATCTTTTCTAACCCGCTGATACCGATTTTCTCATTTGGGTTAGCATCTGGGTGCGGTTGTTCTAAAATGATTTTAATGTGAAGTAAAAGGTACTCCAAAAGGTTGCAGTACACTAATCGATCTTTACGTTGATATTCAATTGGGTTCTTCTGAGCGTGTTCTGGTGAGCTTAGATTGACTGCTTTGTCACTATCAATGTGGTGACATAAAAGTCCTTCTTCAATCCTTAAAACTTTAGGGTTAATAATATCTAGCAACGGCAACTCGAAATAGTCATATTTAGCAGGACCGTATTTGCCAAGCAAATATTTCACTAATTCTTTATATGACAACGTTTTTTGAAGTTGTAGCGCTTTAATTTCCATATCCTTGTTTTCGTTATTCTATAGGCTGCATTGTGATTTAAGAGTTAATTATAAACCGTTATCTTTTAGAAAACTTTCAAGCTTATCCAGTTTTTTCGCTTTTTTCAAAGTTACATAAAAGTATATAGGTCTCTCTGATTTACCACGTTGAAACATCTTTTTTATTTTAGGTTCGTCAAATAATATTTCTTTTTCTATCCACCCAATTATAAACGCCTTTTTGTTTCCTTCATCCATATAAACTCGAACAAATAAATCCGCTGCATTTTCTAATTCGATGTTTTTAACAAATTGATGTAACTCTGCACTATGAAAACCACTGTTCAAATACTCTCTTTCAACTATATGGCAGTATTTACTATAAGAATCAATATTTCCCGCTCTAAAATAATAAGGATAATTTAAAAAATCATCATTTTTAATTTTTTCTATAGTTTTTCTAATTGATTCATTATTATTATAATCGGGAAATCCATGCCTTTGTGCTATTCTTGTTGACTTAACCTCAACTGTAAGTAACCCATTTCTTCTTAAATGATTTCTAAAGTCACTAGTTAACTTTGGTCCATGCTGTTTAACATTTTCGTTTATGGCTTCGATTATTTCATTGCTTATTTCCTTAAAAAAAACACCATCAAACGGTGCATGAAGTTTAAAATCGTCACTTCTAATTTCATCATATGATAAATAATTTTTCATTGCATTTTTTTTGAGTGCTAACATAAAAACAAGTTCTGCTAATTTTCCGAGAGAAGTATCTGCAGCTTTCTCGCTTTTCCCCCGATTAAGCTGCCATGTATTTGCGGTATGCTCAACTATTTTATCTGTTTCTTTAAAATGATCTTCTGCAAGGGAAGAATAGTCAATTATTAAAACATTCTCGATTTCTAACATTTTCAATTAGTACCTAGTCTAAATAAATTTCAAACCTTCGCCATCTCGTGGGGTCTTCAGTGTAGTCTTTATACTCTAATTCAGAAGATAATATAAAATTTGAATAACGTTTAGTATTACCGTCATAGCTATTACTACAAACTATACCTCCGAACACTTTTCCAAGACCTATTTCCTTCCTTCGAGCATTCTCAGAAATAATATATTCTTGCAAAGCAATCGCCTTTTTAGTGGTATCTTCAATCCTATCTCCAATAGGTTTAGTATCAAATATCCCAATTCTTCCATCTTTAAATTTGACAATAAAATCTGGTTGAAAAGTGGATAAGTCATTATCGTATCCAATACCAAAATTTGTAACTACTTGCTCTGATCCGTTTACCCAAAACCATTCAACAATATTTGGTAAACGGTCAAGGTAATCAATAAAAGACGATTCCAAATAATTTTCAATTTGAATGTTTCCTTCATCCCTGAATCTAACTCTAAGAGGTTGATAAAGAGATAGTCTGGAGTTATGAATTTTATAAGTATCTCTAGAATAAGCTCGATTATCCTCGATGTTAAATACTTCTCTTACTCCTTTTTTATTAATTTTAAATCCTAAATAGTCCCTGAATTTTTTTGTTGCAGAACTTAATATTTCAGTGAAAGTATCTATATTTCTTAAAATGAATTTTTGAGTTGAAATAATTTTATTAGATTTTTCAACGATATGATTATTTACCAGTGTCTCAGTAATGGCGCCATTTACTGATGATTTAGACCGTACATATGCGAGTCCTGATAGATTTTGTCTTATGAAATTATAATATGCAAATTGGATATCATTGTCTGACATTTTAATGTATACGTTTTCAGAATCGATTTGTTGGCTCTCATCAATTCTAACTAGTTCAATTCCAGTTTGACTTAAAATTCCCATCAATACAGTACTTTCCATATCAATGTTTTTTAATTTAAGTTTCTTTTCAATGCTATCTCTAAATATATCATCGTCTTTCAAATCAAAATAAGTTCTGAATTCAGTTTCAAAAAAACCATAAAATTCTGTATCCGCTGAATTATAGTCACCTTCTCTACTACGATAAAATGAGAGTAAGTCTATAGGTTTATAAACACTTTTTCCATCAATGGTTCTAAAATAAGACATTTCTGTTTTAATTCTATTTGGTGAATATGAATCACGAGTTGTTATAAAGTTAGATAAATTTGTGAATATGTATGCATTATCTAAAATTTCTGAATCATAACTTTTTGCTTCAGCAGTTCTCAAAATCCTTCCGATTGTTTGAATCTCAAAAGATTCTGAATTGCCGTCCCGAAACTTAACTAAAACATGGGCACGCGGACAATCCCACCCAGTGGCAACCGCTGTTTTAAAAACCAGATACTCTGTGGGGTCTGAAAAAGACTTAATGTCCTTCTTTTCTTGACTTGTCAACTTATATTCGGATGTCCATATTTTCAATTTTTTGTTCTGAAGTGTTATTCCTAGGGGTCTGAAAAAATCAAGAATAGTCTCTATTTTTGCGTCACCCTGTTCAGAGTTAGGTATTTGAATTAAAACAAGAGGTTTTACTAGAGAATCAATTTTGGCGTATTCTTTTAAAAGTTCATTTCTCTTATCGTAGCCTCTTTGAAGAACATATATTTCAGATGTTATTTCCTCATCTAATACCATATCAACGTCTACACCTTCATTTACAATTAAATCTTTTTTAATCATCCCTTCTCTAATAACATCTTCTGTACTAACGTTAACATTCGGAGCATTTGCTGGCGTTGCTGACATCTCGTACGTAAATGTTGGTTCAATAATTTGTTCTCTAAATTCTTTTATTCGAGTGTTTACTGCTTGCGTACCTCTATGAGCTTCGTCAACAATCAAAATAATTTTAGTTCCTCTATCCTTAGTTTCTCTTATCACACTTAAAAACGAAGATCCTTCTTGATCCTTCATCAAAGTATTTTTCCATTCCCCAGATTGTCCATCTTTTAACACCAATTTTTCCCAATTGACAAAGACAACTTCGTGTTTATTTATGAAGTGTCTTGTTCCAAAAAAATCAGTATCGAGCAAGGTGCATTTTGGGTTTCCACCTAAATAGTCTTTTACACTATCGAATGACTGTAAATGTAAGTCCGCCCACCCTATACTAGCCCACACAAAACAAAAATCTGTATCAGGATTTTCAAGAACTAGTTCTTCTATCATCTTGCTTGCCATAATAGTTTTACCAGAGCCAGTAGGAGCTTTAAAGACAACCAAACCATTGTTTTCATTTATATAAAAAGAAAAATATCTTTTTAGCTGGTCAATAGCAGTTCGCTGATAATTTTTAATTATAATTTCCATCTAATATGACCTCTTCATTTCAGCTATTATGTTCTTGTAAATTTCGTATATTTTATTTGGGACGGGTTTGATTTTTATTGTCGGAAATTCATTAAACGGTTTAGTATCAATGTTATCATCAGTAGAAAACATATATATTACAATTTTTTTGTTTTCAATTTTTCTAATATTATTTTGTAAAGTTTTTATATGAAGAGGATTGTAAAAATCTCTATATATAATCGTATACTTTGTTTTTTCGGAATCTGAAAAAATTGAATAAACTTCGTTATTTTCTATTTGTTTAAAAGTATCTTCTATGATACATAATAGTGAATCAGCTTGCTGCATAAGATTATATTTTACTTGATCTCTACTTGAATCGTCTTGAACAAAAGAGGTTCGCAGAAACCTTAGGTTGGTTTTAATACCTTCAGAATATTTTGTGCCATCTACTCTCTTTCCAGTAATTACAGTCTTTATCCTTGGGTAACAAACATCAGTCATAATATTACCCTCATTATTCGTGCATAATATGAATTTTCGTTTTCCACCATCTTCCTTGTTTAAATCCATAACTGCCTGTGCAGTCGTTCCTGATCCACCGAAATAATCCATGACGACCGCTTCTTTATTATCTACGATACTAAGAAGTGTTTTTACTAAAGATGTAGGCTTTGGAAAATCAAATGTTACCCCTATCTTATCTAATTCTTTTTTTGCATTATCATTAGAATACATATTTTCTGTAAATGTGATGGAGCTTAAAGTAGTTTGTCGGTCTTTTATTTCAACTTCATAAGAACCATCTTTATTTTTCTTTATACCTGCATTGAAATATGTTTTTGTATAAATTCTTTTTCCATTTCTACCGTCCTTGATTACCACAAAATCATTTTTAAATCCGAAATCAAATTTTGGTTGTCCCCAACGCCACACCCAATCTTTACTTTTATGATCACCTTGATGGCGGCGCAAATGCATATCCTTGTCGCCCCCAGGATAATAAATTTCACCATCTATTGATAACGGATAATCCATCGCTGTGTTGTACCATAAACTACTATAGTCAAGAGGTTGATTTAATTTATATCTACCCCTTTCCTTTACGTATTCGTCTTCAAAAGTATATCCTTTGTCATCTACGTCAATACCGATAAATCTTGAGGATGATATATCTTTAGCATAGACGACGACATAATCGTGGTTTCTCGCAATACTTGCGCTGTGACCTTTACCTGATTTTTTTGTAACTCTGGGTAGTATTCCAATAAAATTTATTTCACCAAAAATTGAATCACACAATAATTTTAATTGTGCCAGTTCATTATCATCTATGCTAATAAAGATAACACCTTCTTCAGTAAGCAATTCCCGCGACAATCTTAATCGCTTCTCAATAAAATTCAACCATTTAGTGTGTCTATATCCATCTTCATAATCAACAAACCTGTCGTTATACATAAAATCTTTATTCCCTGTATTATAAGGTGGATCTATAAAAATAATGTCAACAATCCCATCAGTATAGTTAATTGTGTTCAATGTAGTCAAAACATGTAGATTGTCGCCTTCGATAAGTAAATTGTTTATTTTACCGTTTTCTAAATCAAGGCTTGTTATGTGTTCTAATGTTGGGATATTTTCTTTATTTATTTCTGAAACATCTTCGGGTTCATTTTTTCTATTAAAATATAAGCCATACTTCTCATTATTCAAATCTCTTTTTAGTTCTTTAATGATTCTAATCAGATCTTCTCTTTTTTTATCCAGATATTCGCTCATAACATAACTTTCCTTATCTTTTCGTGGTTGAAGAATTTGTTGTTAAACGGTCTATATCATCCGATTCAACAACATGTTTCTTTCATCCTTATTTATTAATGATTATACTACATAAGAATACTAAAGACCAGCAACGGCTTGAATTATTTTCGACTTAAGAAACATGATTTATTTGTTGTATTATTTGTATTTTTTCTCAAAATCTTGCCTTATCCTTCGCATCTCATGACCAAGTTCCGACAGATAATATTCATCCACAAATATATTTTGTTGTACTTGATTATTTGGGAATAGTCTTAAAGCTTCTGCTTTTAAGTTTTTTTCTACAGTTGCATGGACTTCTCTCATTTCAATATATTCTTCTGATTCCAACCATTCTTTCTGTTTTTGGTTACTTTTAATGGCATTGGTAAAATATCCCATTTTATTTATAATTTTATTCCGATCCCTTTTCGGCATTTTTCTTAATTGAAACAAAAAATACTGAACATGGTTCTTCATTTCTTCATATGTGAAATACTTGCCTATGTAACTGTCGAAATATGAATTTGCTGCGTGTAATAAATCTAAATCTCCGTTTGGTATAAACCTCCCGTTAACCAAGTATCTTGTAAAGAGATGGGAGTTTGTATATTCGATATACCATTCGTTTATTAACAAATTTTTTATTTTATTCCTGATTTCCGATTCACTTGGCAAAGTGACTCTATCATTAAATTCAATACAATCAATACAATCTTCGTTCTCTTTACTCTTATCTCTATACTCTATACTCTGATATCTTGACTCTGGGGGGACTTTTGCGTGGACTTCATCGTGGACTATTGCGTGGACTTCTGTGTGGACTTCTGCGTGGACTTTTTCCACGCTTTCTAATCGTTGACGCTCCTTTTGTTTCCTTTTTTGTTCGGCCCATCCAGTTTCTTGACCCACTAAGGTATCGAAATTTGAAATGCAAAGAACATCGTTATCATCTTTGTAAATTAGGTTTAACTCTTTTAACATTTCTATCGCTATGCGAATAGTATCGATTTTGAAAAACATCAGTTCTTGGGTAATCGTTGTTAAATCATAAATCATTTCAATGTCACCAACCTCCTGAATGAGCCGGCCTTTGGTGTTGATTGACAACATTATCAAGTAAAGGTAAATGCTAAAATACCAACCACCATCGTGTTGGCGCATTAACAACTTCATTTCAGTTGAATACATGAGCTTGTTACGAATCTTGATCCAGTAGTAAATTTCATTACGTTTATCGTATCTCATCTTTTAGTAACTCCTTAAATATTTCGACAAGGACACCGATGACGATTCCATTCCCTGCAAACGTATAAAGTCTTGTATCTGAAAACTCGTTAATGATCACATCAATTCGGTCGTCTTTCCATCCCATTAAACGCAATGACTCCCTTGGAGTGATTTTCCTAATCATTAGTGCTTTATCTCGTTCAACGATAACGCCTAAGTCACTTACCGTTCTTTTAATTGTTTGAATCTTTCCCTTTTGAACGCATCCCCGTTTTTGATGTGGCCGGTTAATATAAATGCCGTCTCCCAGGTAAGCTTCCTTATATCCCTTAAGCGTTGCCTCTGGAACGATGACGAAATTGTCGGTTGGTGTTGATCCTTTTCTCGTTGTGATAGTAAAGGCATACTCGCTTTTGCTTGTATCGTGCGGTTTAAAGCGTTTTCCTCGAATGAAACCGTTTCTATCCGTTGGATCTGTGGCATAGAGTAAAAACGCTTCGCTAATGAAGTATTTTTCATGCACATCTTCTTCAAGGTAATCAATCAATTTCGATTCAAGAGGAAACGGTTTCGGGAATTCGTAATCCCTTTGGGGATTAAGTATTGAAATCAAGAAGACCCGATTTCTCGTTTGGGGTATTCCGTAGTCCTTGGCGTTTAACTTTTCCCAGTAGTTCTTGTACCCAAGCGTTTCTAAAAATTCAAGCCACTCATTAAAGCTATGGATAAACTTTTTCGAAACAAGCATTGTAACGTTCTCCATTAGGAGAAACTTTGGGAGTTCATTTTGTTCTTGTGCTTTTAATAACAATCTTTCGACTTCCCAAAGGAGGGAAGATGCCGTGTTTGAATCTCGTTCCATTCCACGCATTTTCCCTGCTAATGAAATATCTGTACATGGTGCCGAATAACACCATAGGTCGGCCTTTGGTAATTCTTCCACTTTTGAGATATCGCCAAGGTTTGGAATGTCGCCATGCAGTAATTGATATGCCCTTGTAGCGTAATTATTTATCTCGGAAATACTTACAACTTCCGAAGGATAATCAATTCTTCGTAACGCTTCTGCGTAACTTCCAATCCCTGCAAAAAGCTCATTTACTCTTAACTTTATGGCTGGTTTAAATAATGATGCGCTAACATCTTGTTTGTCATTTGTTTTCATATTAGTTCCTTATTTTTTCTTTAAAATATCAATTGGTTTCTCTTTGATATCAATTGACTTGGAATCGAGAAAGGCGATCAAGGACTTTTCGGTCACTCTTATTTGATTACCTAATCTAACCGCCTTTAATTCCCCAGCGTTTATGTATTTAAGCACTGTTTTGCGAGAAACACTTAACATTTCAGTAACTTCGTGTAAGCTGTAAATTTTCATTTTTGTCTTCGCTTTCCGTTTGCTTTTTCAAGAATTTCATTGATGTACTTAATACCTTTTTCAGAAACGACAATTTGATTTGTCTTTTTTTCCTTATCACCAATTTGTGTACTCCATGTAAAAAACCGAAAGCACCCGTTCTCGACAAGACTTGATGCTGGCCGACAATATTCATCAATCGCACCACATTGCCTTAAGTGACCCAAGAGCTGAACGTAAGTTGTTTTATACTTCAGTTTTTCATGCACACGACGTAAAGGAATTAGTGACGTGTTATCAGTGAATTCAAAGAATATCTTTGCACCTTCTTTTAAGTACGCCACTTCACCTTCCAAAATATTAATTTTTCTTACTTTGCGTTCGTAGTCGCCAATCAAGAAGTCTTGTTCATCTTGCGACAAAACCATACCTCTTGTGAATCCGCTGTAAGACATCTTTATGTTTTCGATAATCGTTAGAATGGAGTTTGCGTAGTTATCTGCATCTTGAAGCTTTGAAAAGTTCTTAATGACGTTCAAATCTTCTTCAGCAATACCCGCTAGTTTCTTTGAGGTATTATTAATCTTGATGTTAATGTAGTTGAGTTTGCCTTTATACTTTTCTGGAAACTCTTTTGTCGTCATGTTAAATAGCCTTTTTAAATCATTTATTTCTATGAAATAGGTTTGAAGTTTTTCGCTAAATATGATTCGTACTGTTTTACCGTTGTAGACAGTTACCGTAAATACTTTATTTTTCATTTTTTCCTTCCTTTTTGGTTTTAAGTATTGCCTTTGAAACCAATTCGTTCGTATCACTTTTCATCTTTTCGACAAGATGCGAATATATTTGAGTACTTGTTATACTTGAATGTCTTAACGACTCTTTTACTTCTAAAATAGATGCCCCTTCAATTAATGAAAGGGTGGCAAATGAATGTCTTGTTGAGTGTGCGGAAAAGGCTCTACTGTCGAGACCAATTGACCTAAATGCATCTTTGATCATTGTCCTAATGACAGCGGTTTTCATTCTTATCTCTGTTCCGTTCCTTAAAAAGGTTGTAAATAAGGGGTTATTCTTTTCTAATAAATTCGATGTATCCCTTGTTTCTAAATACAATAGAAGTATTTCGTAAACCTCTTGGGGCAATTTAACAAAGTTATCTTTGTCATCTCTCCCCTTGCCTTGAATGTAAAGAACGTAGCCATCTCCGACAATATCGATATCTTCGATGTCCGCTCTCTCAACTTCAATTGCACGTAGACCTGTGGTAAAAAGTAAAACAATAATTGCTAGGTTTCTTTTGCCAATATGATCGGTCGCTTTTTTCCTAGCGTTATTAATAACTTTTATAATGTCTGTTTCCGTTAATGGTTGTCTTTTGTAGGTTGTCGCTACTTTCACACCTTTAACTGCATAGGTAATATCTTCATCGATTCCATTGAGTTTTAAATAACGATAAAAACCACGGAGAACCACCAGCATCTTCTGAATTGTTGCTGATGAAAGCTTCTTCTTGATTAAATGTTCTTTATAGCCAAGGATCACATTCCTGTTTGGGTTAGTTATGTTGTTGGCATCCAAATAACTTTTATATTGGAAAAGTAACTTCCGATAAGATTCTTTTGATATCTCTTTTAAATCTAAGAAAGAGATGTATTCGTTAATTTTTTCGTTTAAATCATAATTCATCGTCATAGACCCACCTTGCATCATGTCTCAGACCGAGTTTTCTTCGTTCCTTTTGGTACTTGAGTTCTTCCTCGCACAGTGTCTTGAAATCACTTTTTAAAACATGGGCTAAATCGTTTAGAAATATCACATCCATTCTGTGCCCCTTTAAGCCTTGCTCTATTTGGTAGTAGTAAGGTTTTGATAGTAGAAGGGTGTTCGTAACTTCATAGATTGATAACCCTGCTTTATTTCTTAATTTGTACAGATACAACCTTAAGTGGGGTCTTTGTTTTTGCTTAGCGTTTTTTTGTTCATTCACAACTTTCTCCTCCAGTTGTGCTTATTGTAACCACGCTAAAAATAATTTCGTCATGTCCGAAAATTATTAATTGTCTATTTTACAATTTGTAAAGTTAAATAACTCTAATAATACAAAAAACAACAGTTTTACACCAAAAAACACAAAAAACTTGTGTTATCTTTAGTTTTAATTTGTTTTTCATTTCTACATATTGTAAAGTTAATCCCGTGCTATAATTAGTTAAAAGGGTGGTATTGCTATGAGACTTACTTTAAACAAAATCATTGGAAACAATGTTAAAAATTTGCGGACTTACGCAAATATAACCCAAGGCAAACTTGCTAACATGCTTAACGTTTCGATTGCAACAATGTCTTTATATGAAAAGGGAGAACGTCAAGTTCCTAATGAAGCGTTACTTACACTTTCTAGAATATTTAATGTAAAAATTGACGATTTATTTACTTCTTCTGCTTTTGAAATTGATAAAGATAGTGTAGTTTATTTTGAGAACTTTACTATTGGTTCTTCTACGATAATTTCTTCTGGAGAAACACGTGTGACAAATCCGCACTCGATGTACTTCACTTTAAAAGATACTAACGGTGACACCCTTGTTTTCTTACGTTCAACCGAAGTTACTGAAGGCTTAATGTTAGTGTCAGAAAGTCATATTATGAACAAGCTCGATCATATTGATGCTAATTCTTTAAAGGATAAACGGTTGTTCTTAACGACAATTTCTAAATTCGGAAGGATCGATGGCAAGAATGTCACTTATACTTTCACCGACTATAACGGCCATAAGTTTGTAATGAAAAATAAAGCAATGTTTATTTACTATGGTTTTCTTGTAGCAAGAATTAAGCACGTTGTTAAAACTGATGAATTCTTCTTTGAACTTAAACCGTAATTTGTATGCTGTTAGACAACCCATGCACCTTTAAGTAGTTTGCTATACTGAATTTGGGTTAGTTATATTTCACATCACATTCCTAAATATTTTAGGAGTTTTTTTATATGAAAAGTTACGAAATATTACGAACGAAATTATACGATTCAATTATTATCTCTTTATTAAAAAGGAACATAATTTCTCTTGAGGAGGCTTTTGGTTGTTTTAACGACATTGCAAAAGATTCTTATTCAGGAAAGGACTTGATTAAAGAAATCAATATGGTACAACCAAAAGGACTTACCAATTTAACATTTGGTGAGGTCGCAACTAAGGAGGTTGAACATGAATAAGGTAGTTCAGGTCATTAAACCAATTCGCACTACTGTTTCAGATGATGGTTCTATTATTATCAAGAAGAAAAAGGTTGCTGCTTACGCTCGTGTTTCTACTGATTATGAAGACCAAATTAATTCTTACAACGTACAGTGTGAAGAATACATGAATATCATCACTTCCAATCCCGACTATGAATATGCGGGTGTTTTTGCCGATAAAGGATTATCTGGCACACAAACAAAGAGACGACCAGAATTCTTGAAAATGATTGAGAGTGCACAAAACGGAGACATCGACTTGATTATCACCAAATCAATTTCTCGATTCGCCAGGAACACAGTTGACATTATCACTACTGTTCGTGAGTTAAGGGATATTGGTGTTGAAATTTTTTTTGAAAAAGAAAACATTTCTTCACTTGATCCTAAAATCGACTTTATGCTAACCATTCTTTCAAGTATTGCACAAGAAGAATCACGTTCCATTTCAACAAACGTCAAATGGGCATATGAAAAAAAGTTTAGAAAAGGTATCGTTGATGCAAGACGAATATATGGTTATGATGTTGTCGATGGCAAATACATTGTTAATGAGGAAGAAGCAAAAATCATTGATAGGATATTTACCCTTTATTTAAAACAATATAAGATAAGCGATATTGTCAAAAAATTAAATTCCGAAGGAATTAAAAATGCTGCTGGTAATGCTTGGAACTACAATGGGTTACGTTATCTATTAAAGAACGAAAAGTATTGTGGAGATGCCTTATTACGAAAGACAGTCACAATTGACTACTTAACAAAAAAGACAGTTGATAATGATAATGTCGCAGAAAAGTATTATGTATCTAACAACCACGAGCCAATCATAACTCGTGAAACTTTTGAGGCGGTTCAAAATCTGCTAAACGATAGAACTAGAGTTTCTAGTCAAATAAATAAGAAAACAAAGTATCCATTAACTGGGATTATAATCTGTCCAAAGTGTGGTAGATCACTAAAACGTCAACAAGTTAATCGAAAATCAAATATGCGTGTAATTTTTAACTGCAACCATTCCTATGGAAACGACTTCATCTGCACCAGTATTAATCCTGACTACGACATCGTCTTAGAAGCAACTATTGATTCAATCAGAGAACTTTATGCGAATAGTAACGTACTAGAGGGATTATTTACTGTTTTCGATAATAATATTGCACTAAATAATTTGCGAGAAGAATTAAAAAACCTTAAAAGCATTAATAAACAACTTCTTGCATTGCACCATGACAACCCCGAAGACATCGATGTCTTCCAAAAAGTTGTTAAGAGTGATGAGAAAATTGAAGAAGTTGAAAGAGAACTATCAACAAACGTTAGTTCTTCAGTTAGGTTAGAGTACATTAAATCCTTAGTGGAAAAAGAACATACGGATCCACATAGTATTTTAATTAAAGATATATACTCACTTGTCATAGCAGATGCACAAAAGATAATATTTGTTATTTCACCAACTAAAACACGTTTTGACTTATTTAATTCTTATAAGCAAATCATTCAAGGTGAAGCAATCATGAAGAAAATGTATTTCTCTAAAGAGTTAGAAAAAGCAATCTATTACGAGGTAAAACTTTATGCATAGTGTCGATGTTATTAGAGTTATGCATAATCCTACTAAAAAGATAAGGGTCGCTGGTTACGCCCGTGTTTCAACGTCTGATGAGCACCAAGATTCTTCTTATCGTTTACAGATACAAGAACTTGAAAATGATATTAAATCTAATTCTTCGTATGAATTTATTGGTATTTTCAAAGACAAAAAGAGCGCAGCAACTACTAACAGACGACAAGAATTTAATACGATGATTGAATTAGCTTTAATGGGTGAAATCGATATTATATTGACAAAGTCAATTACTCGTTTTGCCAGAAATTTAATTGACACAATTTCAATTGTGCGACAATTAAAAATAAATAATGTTGAAGTTATTTTTCAAAAAGAGAACATTTCTTCTTTGGATTCCTCTATTGAAATGTTACTTTCAATTTTAGCAATGCACGCTGAGGAAGAAATACGTAACATTTCTGAAAACACTCTTTGGTCAATTAAAAAGAAACGTCGTGCTGGTGGCAACTTTACCACTAATATTTATGGTTACAGAATAAAAGACGATGTCTGGACAATTATTGATGTGGAGGCAAAAGTCGTAAGAATTATTTTTGATATGTATATCAACAATAAAACATATAAAGAAATAATAAACCGTCTTTTCCAAATGAAAGTCAAAACACCTAGGGGTGCTAATAGATGGAGTTTAGGTACTTTAGAAAGAATGTTGCAAAATGAAAAGTATGCAGGGCATATGTCTTTAGGTAAAACTTATATGCGCAATGGCATTAGCATCCGCTCTAACAGATTGGAGGTAGAAAACAATACAATTAAGCATCACCACGAACCGATAATAAGCCCAGATACCTTTAACCTAGCTATGCAAATTAGAAGAGAACGAACAAAGAATACTACAGATAGTTATATTCCTTTTTCAAAAAGAGTTACCTCATATTATCAATTTGTTTATTCAGTTAAAAACGAAAACTTTCTTCGCTATGTTTTAGAGAAACCAAAGGGTAAATATGAGATTCCAACCTTGTACTGTTATGACGCAAACAATAAAAATAGAATTATGATCACAATTAAAAACTTGTTTTTAATTTTAAATGATGCACTTTATAGACTTTCAGAATCTGTGGATGCTGTAACTAAAGCAATTACTTCTTTACTTAATACTTCTTTGAAAAGTTGTGAACACCAACTAGAAACGTCGAACGAAAAAATCTCGTTATTGAACACCAAAATAGACTTACTAAACGCAAAACGAAATTTCCCTAGTTTCATAAAGCACCTACGTAATTTTTCTGGATATGAAAATATTGATGATTTCAAAAAGTTAGTGCAAGGTGTTGATATTTTGGAAGATGGCAATATTAAAATCAAACTTGCACTTTTACAAAGTGGCTTACTTAATGTTTCCCTATTAGAATCATCAATTACTTTACGTGTGGGTAACGGGAATAAAGACGTTGTTTTTTTTGTGTTTGTTTAGGTTCAATCACTTGCCCCCATTTTTTATGTTTTTAGGTTCAATCACTTGCCCCCAAATTATTACGATTAATTAAAATTAGGTCGCTTTTCTTTTTTTGATAATTTAGAAAATTGATAAATGACTATTTATATATCAAAAAACGCCCAATTAAGGGCGTTTTATGATGTTTTAGCCGTTTTTGTCTTACCAATCAAACATAATTTTGGAGCTTCCAGCCGGATTTGAACCGACGATCATTGAGTTGCAGTCAATTGCCTTACCGGACTTGGCTATGGAAGCATTTTAATGAAGCATTTATCATTACGATTGTAATGCATTGATAATCATAGCGTAAACGAACAAATTTAGCAATGATGAACAACTAAACACCGTCAATAACAAGTGGTGGTTTTTTCGCGTCTTTAAGCGCTTTAGATGCTTCATAAACTAAATAAAAATACAAAAACAAATCAAGGAAAAACGATGTGAAATTACCGGACAAATCAAGTGCTTCGGCATTAATGATTGCTAAGGTGCGACTAATCGTCATTAAACTATTTAATGCGTACACAAGATAAGCAATAAATAAAAGACCATTTACATATGCAAGGAGATGAACGACCTTAACCTTTTTTAGCTTGTGGTTTTTGGTAACACGCGTAACTTGTGTCATAATCGCACTACTAAGGGCACCTAAAGCAAGAACACCAAGTAACACAACTTCAGCGACACGCATGTTATACATATCAATCATCAGTGGTGCGTGTTCATGGCTTGGGCCAAATGTATCCATAAAGGCAATGACCATCGTCTTAACGTTACCCAATTCATAAAGTGTTACAAAAAAAGAAATAATCATTAAAACAGCAATGATCATAAACAGGATCAGTGACCGAAATAAGTGGTCCGTTTTTTTAAAATAAATTACATCTTTTTTTAATTCTTTATGCATCTTCTTTTCTTTATAACAACGCTAATATCATAGCATAACACTATCTATTTAAAAATGGTATCTAGGATAGTTAGTTATACTAATCTATAAAAAATTAATGAATTATGAACTCTTTTTTTGTTTAAGGCGTGTTTCTAATGTTTCTTTGCCCGGCACAAGATGGTAACGACGGGCGCGCGGTTCGTATGCTTCACTTGCGCCAATGAGCACAATCGGATCATGATAGTCTGCCGGTTTACCGTTTATAAGCCGTTGCGTCCGTGTCGCTGGTTCACCACTAACGACACAAATTGCGGTTAGCTTTGTAACACTTTCAGCAATCGCTAAAAGTTGTGGCATTGGGCCAAACGGTTCGCCACGAAAATCATTATCAAGCCCACCAACGATCACGCGTTTCCCAGCATCAGCAAGGGCGTTAACAACAGCGACAATATCAGCACTAAAAAATTGCGCTTCATCAATAACGACGGCAAAGGTTGCTAAATCAACATGGGCAAATACTTCATGAATATCGCTAATATTAATGGCTTCAATACTCGTGTGGTTATGGGAGACAATACTGTTTTCACTAAAACGATTATCAAGCTTGGGTTTAAAGACGACTACTTTCTTTTTTGCATAATGAAGCCGCCGCACACGCCGAATTATTTCTTCGGTTTTCCCGGCAAACATTGGTCCGCAAATTACTTCAATTGACCCACCAAATTTATGTTCATCAATCATTAATAAATCCTCCCAAATTTCCTAACTATCCTTAAGTATTATACTTCATAACTACATAATTTAGCCAAAAACTTTGTTTTTGTTGCGCTTTTATTTTGGATGCTTGATACTTGGTTTTTTATACATTCACTTGTATGGACATCATATTTATCTTACAATGAACGTGCGAGGTGAAAACTATGAAAAAAATAAAATTATACGGATTTATGCTTATTTTATTCATTCCGTTTTTACTTGGTAATAGTCCTTCACCTTATCCATATGCGCGGGAATATAATGATTACACGATTACCGAATTTGTCGTGACCCAAAATAATCCGACAAGCTTTACACATACGGCAACACTTACGAATACGGGGAGTGGTTATATTCCGCTACGTGATTTATATTATTACGGTGGCGAAACATATTATGCAAACAAACACTTCGCTAATGAAGTTCTTATGCCAAACAAATCTACGGAGCTTAGTATCACGCACACAAGTGAAATCACTAATTTACGCGTTGAAGTCGGCGCCTTTACGGAAATAGTCACGGACTTAACATATAGTAACATTAGCAATATTACCAAAGAGGTCATTCCCGCAAATGAGTATGAACCACAGCTTTATCGGTATAATTATGAAGTTGAAATAACCGGCAAAACAAATTTCCGTTATGCACTTATTACAACTTATACATATAACGGGGTTACAACATCAGCGTATGCCGCTCATCGCTTAGAAAAATCACTCTTTTATAGTCTAGAGGATATGGATGAAAGTCAGATTGAAATTAATAATATTATTTTTATCGCTGGCCGTAAACGGAGTACAACAGGCATTTACACCGTCATCTTTTGGTTTGCCATCATCGTCGGTATTATTGTCATTGGCCTTTTAATTACCGCACCGGTGCTTTTAATTATTTTCTTTTTGAAACTGCGCGAAAAGAAAAGTGAGCCCAATAAATATGCCGACCCCACATAAGAGACTTAATGTAATAATTATCACGATACTATCTTTTGCTTTATGCATATAAAGCGTATTTAAAAAGAGGCCAACACTAACGGAAAGCCCATTTGCAAGTAGGGCAAAGAGGGCTGTTTTTAATAGTTTTGTTTTAATTACTATGTAAATGACAATTGTTTCAATGACAAAAATAATAACTTCTAACGTAACGAGGTAGGGCACATATAAATGATGCGGGAGTTTTGGAAAATACGTGTAAAGCACAAGGTTCAAACTAATATTTAAGATGATATTTAAAATTAGCGTTACACCAATTAATTTATAATTGAACGGTTTTAAAAAGAAGTAGGCGATTGTTTCTAAAAAGAGTGTTAACGCCAGCGGATAAAAGAAGAAGAAAATAATATCATGCATAATCGCATTATAGCATTTAAATAGGCGAGAAATTTATTGTTTATAAATATAAACACGCTCTATTTTAATGTATAATAACGAAGTAAAGGAGGACGGTATGCACCAGATTCTTGAAATAAAAAATATTACAAAAACATTCAATTTATCGCGTAAACAACAAAAGATTGAACGGACGAATTTGAAAAAACGGATTGCCGTGAATAATTTAAGTTTTAATGCGTATGAAGGCGAAATTTACGGGTTACTTGGGCCTAACGGTGCTGGCAAAACAACAGCGTTACGCATCATTTCGACACTTATTAAAAAAGATAGCGGTGAAGTTATTGTTAATGGCGCGAGCATTACAACCAACCCTGGTAAAGTGCGCAGCCAGATTGGCTTTTTAACGAGTGAATTAAAGCTCGATGACTTCTTCACCCCCAACTACTTATTTAATTATTTTGCATCGCTCCATAATGTCCCCGAAGACATTATTGAAATACGGAAGAAACAATTATTTGATCAATTTGAAATAAGTGAGTTTCGTGAAGTACGCGTTAGTGACTTATCGACGGGAATGAAACAAAAAGTGTCACTCGTCTTAAGTATTGTCCATGATCCGAAAATTATTATTTTTGATGAACCAACAAACGGCTTAGATGTCATTACCGCAAAAACAGTTATTGATTTTCTTTTAGAACTTAAGGCCGCGGGTAAGACAATTATTTTATCAACGCACATCTTCTCGCTTGTCGAACGCATTTGTGACCGGGTTGGGGTCATTATTGACGGTAAACTCATCTTTGAAGCACCAATGCGTGAATTTAGTGAACCAAATAGTTTAGAAGCACGTTTCTTCAAAGAATACATGGATATTAAAGGCGGGATTATCGAATGAAAAACCTCTTCACAATTATTAAAAAAGAATTACGGCGCTTCTTTACGGACAAACGGATGCTTATGGCATTATTACTACCGGGCCTTCTCGTCTTTATCTTATATTCGATTATGGGTGACGTGATGACAAATGTGACCGAAAATAAAGGCCATACGTATACGCTGCTTATCGAAAATGAACCCGCTGGTTACCACTTCTTGGTCGGTGATGAATATGAATACTTAACGTATGACGCCGCTGCAGATTACGAAACAATGATTAAAGACGAAAAACTTGATATTCACGTTGTCTTTGATGCCGACTGGGCGCAAAAGCTCAATGATGACTTGCAACCAACTGTGACGTTTTATTATAACGAAGCAAGTATCCCCAGCATGACCCTTCTTAGTTATTACAATGAATTTTTAACAATGGCGACGCAACCGTTTACGTTAGAAATTAATAATCTTGCCGAATCAGGTGACGTTACACTTATGATTATGACAAGTTTATTACCGTTTTTACTTATTACATTCCTCTTTAGTGGTTCGATGGCGGTTGCTCCCGAAAGTATTGCCGGCGAAAAAGAACGCGGCACAATTGCTAGTCTTCTTATTACCCCGGTTAAACGGAGCACCATTGCGCTTGGCAAAATTATTGCGTTAAGTCTCGTCGCAATGGTTAGTGCAACTTCAAGCTTTCTTGGGATTATCTTGAGCTTACCAAAACTTGCCGGGACAAGTGTTGATATCACGCTTTATAGTGCGGGCACGTATTTTGCGCTCCTCCTTGTGCTTTTATCAACGATATTAATCTTTATTGTCCTCATTAGTCTTATTAGTGCGTTTGCAAAATCGATTAAAGAAGCAAGTGGACTTGCAACACCACTCATGATTGTGATCATGGCGGTTGGTGTTACGACAATGTTTGGCAGTGCCGCAACAAATCCCTTTGTCTACTTAATCCCCGTCTACAACAGTGTAAACGTCCTCTTAACGCTGTTTAGTGGTAAGTTTATGCTCGTGCCGTTTATCTTAACGATTATCACTAATTTGACGGTCACCGGCCTTGGCGTTTTTGCATTAACACAAATGTTTAATAGTGAACGC
>WPCG01152343.1_pt1 | contig 22093 bp, 23 predicted proteins | sample 5403311 | NCBI WGS metagenome assembly WPCG01 (sample SAMN12869467, study PRJNA574797) | sludge metagenome | isolation source: wastewater treatment of Control | place: China:Beijing | collected 2019-05-17 | reverse complement strand
CTTATAGCCCAAGAAGTAATGGATGAATTCAGAGTAGTCGGCGGACGACTGCAAGAGGAACTCGAAACAGGAGAGCATAAACGATTTATAGAACGGGATGAGAGTGGGGAAATTGCTAGATTAGTTCTGTTCTCTGGTGCTGAGCACAAAGGGGTGAATCTGAACCTAGTTGATCATACAAATGGTAAGCATACGATTACTCGTGCGACAATTACAAAAGACGGACATGTAACTAATTTTGAAGAAGGCGGTCTTGGCAAACCACTGCACAGAAGACCACGAGGTGTGACATTAGTAGAAAAAGCAGAGTTGCTAGTAGGAGTTCAGGATGTAATTGCTAGGTCTGATGAATACGAAACTGCTAATCAAGAAGATACCACTGAAACAACATAATACTCCTTTCTCAGGTACACACAGTTATTGAAGAGCCAATCGAATATTCTGTACAAGCAGAGGAATAATTCGAATTGTTGAACACAATCGCTGACAACGGATAGATGTAATTACCTTGAGTTGTAGTTGGTTATGCTTGTTCTTCAGTGGCGTCGGGTTTTAGGGTACGTCTTAGACGGTTAGAGACCCTTTCTGCTGCAGATTTAAAGCTTCCTTTTGCATGTGTATGAAGTGTATTTACTCCTGCTAAGCCATAAGCAATTGAGCCACCGATTCTTACGGCATCTGGAAGATCTCCGATTGAATTTTCTGGAATTAAGTTTAACGCTGCAGCTGCACCTGTTGCAATCATACTTATGCCTGCCACTACGCCAGCTCTTCGCCAAAACCTTTCCTTGCTTGTTTCGTCAACAAGTGTTTCTCCCGCACCTGGTTCGTCTACAGTATCCACAGTCGATGTGCCACTATTAAGAGTTTCCAAAGGAGTTACTACTTCTAATGTAGGTCCTGAATACACTGCCCCTAAATCAACTGCACCTCCAGTACCAGGGATAATAGGTAAATCCCCTGTATTCGCTGCTTCAGGTTCAGCTGGTGGTAATTCTTGTGAGTTTGGTGGCATTTTTGTTTCTTCGTTTACTAAAATAATAATAACAAAAAATTATAGTTTTGTCAATTAAATATTGTAGTAAATTACTATAGGTAATTTTAGTTTCATCGATACTCAAGGTACACTAATGTAATGGCTTCTTTAGAACAACTAACCAGTCTGGCTAAGCGCAGAGGTTTCCTATATCAAGGTAGTGAGATTTATGGTGGGTTGGCGGGTACCTATGACTACGGTCCGCTTGGTGTCCAGCTGAAGCGCAATATTTCTAATCTGTGGTGGAAGATGTTCGTCGAGGACCGAGCTGATATGTATGGTCTTGATTCGGCAATCCTGATGAACCGTAAAGTTTGGGATGCTAGTGGTCACACTGGAGCTGGTTTTGCTGATCCGTTGGTTGAGGATCTTAAGAACGGCAAGCGGTATAGAGCTGATCACTTACTCGAAGACAACGGTGTCGAGGGAGCAGAGGCCATGACCCATCAGCAAATGACAGATGTGATTAAAGAAAAGGGCATTAAAAGTCCTGATGGCAACGGTCTTAGTGAAGTACGCACATTTAATATGATGTTCGAAACCTTTGTTGGTCCTGTGCATGACGATGAAGCCAAAGCATTTTTACGGCCTGAGACAGCCCAAGGTATGTTTGTAAACTTTAAGAATGTTGTGGATAGCTTTTATCCCGACATTCCGTTTGGTATTGCGCAGATTGGACGGAACTTTCGCAATGAGATTTCACCTCGCGAGTTTATCTTCCGGGTGCGAGAGTTTGAGATCATGGAGCTTGAGTATTTCATCGAGGAGAAGGATTGGGAGAAAGAGTTTGATAACTGGGTAAAGAATTTCTACAGCTGGTGCGAAGCTATCGGTTTGGACACTAAAAAGGTTCACGAACTCGATGTGCCCAAGGAAGACCGCGCTCATTACAGCAAACGAACGATTGATTTCGAGTACGAATTCTCGTTTGGAACCAAAGAAATCGCGGCTGTGGCATACCGAACTGATTTTGATCTAAGTAATCACGCCAAGCACAGCGGTGCCAAGCTCGAATACCGTCCCAAAGAAGGCGGAGAAGCCTTCGTGCCACATGTTATCGAGCCGACATTTGGACTCGATCGCAACTTACTGGCCGTCCTTGCAGAAAGCTACCGCGAGGAAGACGGCCGAACATGGCTTGCTTTACCTGAGAACATCGCCCCAGTGAAATACGCTGTCGCACCGCTAGCTCGTAACAAACCAGAGCTGGTCGCTAAGGCGAAGGAAATCTACGAATCGTTGCAGAAAAAGTACGGCCGAGTCGAATGGCACAGTGGCGGAAACATCGGTAAGTTCTATGCCCGCTCAGATGAAATCGGTACTCCACACTGCATCACCGTCGACTTTGAAACTCTAGAAAACGACACAGTTACTATCCGCGACCGTGACACCACCGACCAAAAACGAATTTCTGTTTCAGAATTAACCAAATAAACTTTTCGCTAGGCGGGACTATAGGCTATTGGACTACTTGAAGCGCCAGGCTTTAGGTGCGGGCTCAAGACAATCCATAAGATTAAAGACTTGCAAAAGATACAGAAATGTGATAATATATTATTGAGTATTAATATAAAACAAAAAAGAAATGTCACCAGATACACCACCACCAGCTGAAGTTGGATCAAACTCTGAAACGTATGACCCTGCAACTGCAATAGGTAGAGAGAACCTAGAGCTTCAGCCAGACGACCAAGCCGTCTCAAGTATGGTAGGAGGATTAGCGTTAGAAAAGGCGGTTAAAGCCGTGAGAAGTGGTACCGGTGACCCAGACGAGGCTGAACAAAGGCTTCGTGAATGGGCAGAAGAAAACAATGAGCGGAGAAAGCGTAATCTTCTTGATTTGCCGTAGTATTTACTGACGGAATATATAATAAACCACCACAGAAGCTAAGTGGATATAAGCGTAGGGGCTGTAATACCATTCCTTAAATAACCATTACAATTGTTATCTTTGTGTTTATGGTTGCAAATGTCATTATATCTGTTAATATTTTTCAGATAGTAAAGTAATTGAGTAAGAGGAGAGTTAATATGAATAAAATTTCATCAAAACTAATTATTGTTGGCATTGTTGCAGTATCTGTATTCTCATTTGGGGCAGTATATCTACCAACAAATGAAGTTGCAGCCAAGCCACAGCCATGGACTTTGGGTAAATGCTATGAGCGGAAGCCAACGCTAAGTATCAGCACCAATACCACACACCCATGCGTTCTTCATCTCCAGCAGTTGCTGAAGTACGGAGGCTTTCAACCAGGTCCAAGGAACGGAGTGTTCGGTCAAAAGACCAAAGGAGCAGTAATAAGATTCCAAGCAAGATTCCGGCTAACACAGGACGGTATCGTTGGCCCACGGACATGGGCTAAGCTACAAAATAAAATTGGATTCATGGACTAACACCCCGAAGGACGCAAATAAAGGGTTCGACCCTTAACAGATGGGAAAATGTACAGAAACTCGTAAGTGATATGATGAGTGGATGAAAAAGTATTTGGATTTTCTTGAGCAGAGGTTTTGGATAATTTTGGTTGTAGGTGCGATCTTAGGTGTTGTACTACCAGGTGGCGGGGAACAGATACTAGGTTGGCTTGAGTACGTTACCATGTCAGTTCTGCTGATTGTTTTCCTAAGAATCGATCTGAGGGATTTGTTTTCACACATCAAACAGCCTGTATTTCAGATCTATTTAGTGATTATGTGCCTGCTGGTTGTGCCAACGGCATTGTATCTGCTGGCTCTGCCATTTGGACAGAATATTTCACTGAGCGTTTTGCTCCTCACAAGCATGCCTGCTGGTGTCGCCTCGGCTGCCCTAACAGGGGCTTTTAGGGGAAATGCAACGCCTTAGTGTTGTCATAACCGTTTTAACCTCTTTGATCGCTCCTTTAACAGTTCCATTTCTGTTTGGAGTACTAACAACAGCAACCGTAGATGTTAGTTATTGGGAAATGGCTGGGACGCTGGCTCGAGTAATCTTCATTCCTTTGGTCATTTCGCAACCGATCAGACTGATTGCTGGCAACTGGATTGATAGTAAAAAACAGGTTTTCAGCATTGCGAACATGATCTTTGTCGGCTTGTTAATTTTCACAGCTATTAGCTTGCAACGAGAAGTTTATCTAAACAACCCAGAGGCTATCGTTATTCCTGTAATTGTAACCTCAATTGTTTTTGCAGCTGTTCAGGCCATTGGATACAAAGTAGCGTGGTGGCGAGATAAATCAGATAAGATAGCGATTTCTTCATCATTTACCTATATTAATTTGTCGATTGCGATACTATTGGCAGCAAAATTCCTTGGTAAAGAGGTTCTACTCTATACTGCAGCTGCAGAAATACCATGGACAATTATGCCAATAATCTTTAGCTCGTTAATCCGAAATAATCGATAGTTTAAACCTATATTTGAAATTCTTAATACTTGCTATACTGAGAATCATAATCGGAGGATGATAGCGTGAATAGAAATGTAATGATTGCAGTAATCGTTGTAGTAGTAATTGCTATTGGGGGTGTTGGAACATATTTTGTTATGCAACAAAACCGAAATGATGATAAAGGCAACTCTGAAGTACAGCAGGATTCAGCAGATGCTAGCGTCTTTAGTCCAGCTTCGACATTAGGTAGGGATTTTAAAGCAACAATCGAAGCTGAAGGTCAGGATGCAATTACTAGCTTCAGTTACGATGTTGATAGTAATTCTGTGTATTACAGAATATTGACTGGTGATAAAACAATCGAATCAATTATTACTCCAGATGCGTTCTTTAGCCTAATAGATGATGCATGGATTAAATATCCTGCCACCCAGGCGCAAATCGGAGGATTCAACCCAGATGATTACCAGTACAAAGATGAACAATTGCGGGACTATAAGTCGAATGTAAAATATGTCGGCAAGAGGAGCTGTTCGGAAGGGAAGTGTGATGTTTGGACTGCCGATACACCAACTAGCAAAAGCACGTTTTATGTTTCAACAAGGGATAATTACATTATCAAAGTAGAAACTGAGGTAGATGAGAAGACAACGACAATTAACTATGAGTACAAAGAGGTGGAAGTAGCAGCACCAGCAGGCGCGACGGAACTGCCTGACTTTAGATCATCACTTTGAATTAACTAAAAGGAGACAATGCATGTTTGTTGAAGGAAATGTTATTGCAACAATTGCGGTCGAGAAATTGGAAGAAGGAAAACAATTTTATCAAGGATTGTTAGGACTGCAACCAATAAACGAAACCCCAGCCGGAGTAACTTATCAGTGCGGGACAGGAAAGCTGTTTATCTATCAAGCGTTAACTTCAGGCACCAACCAAGCAACCTCGGCTACATGGGAAGTCACTGATGTTGATGGAACTGTTGCAGAGCTGCAGTCCAAAGGTATTTCATTCGAAGAATATGACATGCCTGGGTCTACTCGCGAAGGGGTGGTGTCGGTTATGGGTACAATGCGAGCTGCCTGGTTCAAGGATCCTGATGGCAATACGCTAGCGATTGTTAACGCAGGGTAGTTAGAAATATAAGAAGGGTGGTAATGTGAGAGATCAGAGGGGAATTGCACATGTAATCGTTATTGTTTTGGTGCTGGTATTGATGAGTGGACTTGGGTTTGTTGCCTACCAGAAGTTGAGTAGAGGCCAAGTTGATCAGAAAACTAGTGATAATAACTCAGGTGCCCAAGAAAGCGGAGGTGCCCTGTGGCAATGGGATGGTCAAAAGTGGGCAGCGTCTGGTGACGCACCTGAATGTGACGATCCAGTACTTGTCCAGTCTCCAACAGATGTGTCTAAAGTATCAGCTATTTTGTACCCAGGACAAACCAGAGGCGGCAACTACAAAGGTCATGGTGGATTCCGTTTTGAGCAGGCAGATAACAAGGTGGAAGTCACAGCACCTATCGATGCTAGATTAGTGGAAGGTAGTCGATATATAGAAATGGGCGAAGTCCAAAACTATTTTATTTTCATTAATGACTGTGGAATTGCCTACAAACTGGATCATCTACTGACATTGACTCCAAAATTCCAGAAAATTGCTGATACGCTTCCTGAGGCCAAACCGAACGACTCCCGTACCACAAAGCTATCAACTCCAGTACTTATAAAGGCTGGTGAAGTAATAGCAACAGAGGTAGGTTTCAAAGAACTTAACAATGTTTCTTTCGATTTCGGATTGCTGGATTTGCGTAAAGAGAATGGCTTTACCTTGAGCGGTAATCAGAGCGATCCTAATTTTAAGCAGTTCAACGCGTACAGTCTTTGCTGGCTTGATAATCTAAAAGATTCCGAATCGAGTATTGTAAAAGCCCTGCCTGCTGGCGATGGACAAAATGGTAGCACCAGCGACTATTGTAATTAGAAACATCATGCGCAAAATCCACGTACATACAGCCTGGCAATCGAACTACGATTACACATGCTCGGAGCCAATAGGTGAAAATTTCGACGATGATTTTAAACCTGAACTGACACCGAAAGAAATGCTTCAGCTCGGAATCTTTGCGGGTGATTATTTTGCTAATGATTTTGATGAGTTTCCGAATGATTGGTTTGAGGGAGTTCGGTTAAGTCCCGGAAGTCCCAATCCAGAACTAAGCTTTTTCAAGATAATGGCATCTCAGCCACTCAAGGAATGGCAACGTAAAGGTTGGATATTTGAAGAAGACCCACACGGCTGGGTGCAATGGTATTTCAGGTATTATCTCGGACGACGTGTCCCAGAGATGGACGCTAAACAAATCAAACGCTGGAAAAATATCCGTAGGCACATAGGGCAGATAAAAAAGCACTGTGATGTTGGTGACTGGTCATGTCGACCACGTCAGAGGCAGGCATTACTACACTGGGCATACGACAGCAGAAAGCTCTGAGAATTCACAAAAAATAAAAATATTAAGTCGATTAAAACAATACGTTGCGGGCTAATAATGCTAGCAAAATGCCTAAAATATGCAGTGCCTATTAATAAGGAGTTTTTGTTTAACAAACAGATTTGTCATGATTTATCCAGAATATTCTTAATAGTTGATTTGGCTACTTGTTTATCGGGCAGTTTCCCTTCGTGATATAGTAATCGCAATTCCTCGAGAAGATGACCAATTTGTTCTCCATCAGACAGATTAAATTCTGTTTTCAGCCAAGTACCATCGATGCCTAAGTCATCTTTAAGTGATGGAGCTTTCTTTGCATTACGATCAGCAATGTATTGCGAATACATTTGCTCGATTATGCTCAAATTAGGGGCATCGGTCCAAGAGCCACCATCGGGAAGTTTGTTCCAAGCGGCATGGGCGTCGGCCCGGTGTAGCTCTAGCAAATCTTCAAATGCCGGATGGCTCATAAAGGTAATAGCATGACCCGGTCGCATTTCGGGTAAATATGCAATTGCCATATGGTAATGAATCATCCAACTTATTTCATCTGTTAATTTGGTACTGAAGTTCAGTCGTTGCATGACTTTTCTAGCTCTCTTAGCACCTTCTGAATGATGGTTATCAAATCTTATGCGGTCACCGGTAATCTCGGCTGGTGTGAAAGTTGGGGTCTTACCTATGTCATGCAACAGTGTTGCCCACGCAAGCCTGACCGATATTTCAGCCGGCAAATAATGAACTGCTAGTAAGCTGTGATTAAAGACATCGCCTTCAGTATGGAATTCATGAGGTTGAGCTATACCTTTGGTCGAGGCAAGTTCTGGGAGAATGGCTGAGATAGCTCCAAGGTTATCTAAATCTTCGAGCGCCTCTTGACGCGACGAGTGACGCAACATCGAAGAAAGCTCGTTACGCAAGCGGTCAACTGCGATCTCAGAAAGAACATCACTCTTGATTGCCGTGCTTATCGCATCATAAGTCGCCTGATTATAGCGGAAACCAAGACGGTTCTTGAAGCGTATAGCCCTAAGTACTCGTAATGGATCTTCTTGTATGCGGGCTGTCGGATTACCAATGAATCGAACAAATCTATTGTCCAAATCTTTAACACCGTCTAACAGATCAACTAGACAGTGATTTAGTGGGTCAAGTGCCAAAGAATTGATTGTAAAATCACGTCGATTAACGTCATCTATCAAATCGGAGAACTCAACTTTGGTCAATTTCCTTCCAAGATGTGCTTCTATATCCCTTCGGTAGGTTGTGATTTCTATATCAATGTCTTGGTCATTAACATTGATTTTAATACGGGTAACGCCATATGCTTGGGCGGAATCGGTATACTTTGGATCGATAAATTCGGCTATAGATAATAGCTCATCGGGTGTGGCGTTAGTCACAAGGTCGTAGTCCTTGGGTGGATGGCCGAGTAGTAAATCACGCACTGCACCTCCGATGATGTATGCATCGAAGCTCTTACTCTGTAGAATCTGAGCAACTTTTTCGGCAGCTATATAGTGTGTGTCTAGGTTCATGACTTTCATTATAAACCCGAGGACGGCTAACGTCTGTTAGAATGTGTATATGTCGAGCGAAGTTCTCTTATGGGTAATCTTGGTATTTGTGGTTTTCATTGTTTTGTATCTCTTCATGAGTCAAAAAAAGTCAGGCAATAATGAATCGGTCGGGTTGATAAAACAGGATTTAACTTCGCTTAATGATGGGATTTCCAAACTCAAAGATAGTTTGCAGAAAGAACTAAGTGATAGCAACCAACAGATGCAAAAAAGTCTAACCTCTCAACTCCAAACAAGTTCGAAGCTGGTGGCGGACGTAACTCAACGCCTAACTAAACTCGATGAGACTAACAAGCGAGTGGTTGATGTTGCCGATGAATTGAAATCGCTCCAAAATGTGCTAAGTAACCCAAAGCAACGTGGCGTGTTGGGCGAATATTATTTGCAAACAGTGCTCGAAAACGTATTGCCTAGTAATAGTTTTCAGATGCAATATCGGTTCAAAGATGGCGAGATTGTCGATGCGGCGGTATTTGTAGATAAGGGTAAAATAGTGCCAATTGATTCTAAATTCAGCCTGGAAAATTATAATCGCTTGATTGAAGCCAAAGACAAGGTAGAGAAAGAGCGCTTGCTTAAACAAATTAAAGTTGACCTCAAAAACCGTATTGATGAGACGGCCAAATACATCAGACCTGATGAAAACACAATGGAGCTTGCCTTCATGTTTATCCCCAGCGAAGCGATATATTATGATCTGCTGATTGGAGAAGTCGGTACCGGTGTTTCGGCGCGTGATTTGATCGAATATGCCTTTAAAGATAAGAAAGTGATCATCGTCAGTCCAACGACACTACTTGCATACCTACAAACCGTATTGCAGGGATTGCGAAGTCTACAGATCGAGGAGCAGGCCAAAGACATTCAGAAGCGAGTCGGGCAGCTCGGTTCTCATATCGCCAAGCATGAGGACTTCATGCAACGACTCGGTAATAGCCTCGGCACGACGGTAGGGCACTACAATAATGCCCATAAGGAACTCAAGAAAGTCGATAAAGACATCGTCAAGATCGCCGATACCAACGAAAGCGTCGAACCGCTATTGCTCGATCGACCATCGGATAATGATTAGTTGTAACGAACCCATAAGTACTACATAATTATCATGATGGAAGTTTTATTTGCATTATTTTTACTAGCGGCGTCGTTCTATCTGTTAGCGGTCATAACAGAGGAATTCTTCGTTCCCTCAATTGATGCGATTGCGCAGAGACTCAAGATGGGAAGTGATGCAGCAGGTGCAACCCTGCTTGCTATGGGCTCGAGTGCGCCCGAATTTTTCACTGCATTTTTTGCTATTACCGGCCTAGCTGGCAGTGGCCATGGTGATGTCGGCGCGGGAACAATTGTTGGCTCGGCCATCTTCAATGTATTGGTGATTGTAGGTGCGTCAGCCATGTTTCGGGCAGTCAAATTGCAATGGCAACCGGTTATTCGTGATCAGATATTTTATTCGATCACGATCATTATGTTGCTCGTTGCCTTTATGGACGGGAAGATCGTTTTGTATGAAGCGATCGTTTTCGTACTGATGTATATCGTCTATGTGTTCACCGTTATTCACTGGAGGAAGATTCTTAACTACGAAGATATACAAGCCACCGTTGATGTAGAAAAAAAGGATCGTAATGCGTTAAATGCATTTACTCATCGTGTGCTCAGCTTATTAATTCCTGATTCAACTAAGCGCCCAAAGCTCATGGCTCTGAGTTTCACACTATGCATCCTCGCTATTGCAGGACTGAGCTGGCTACTTGTTAACAGAGTTGTGTTTATCGCTGATGTATTCAATATAAACGCGACATTCCTAGCCCTTACTGTACTTGCTGCAGGTACGTCTTTGCCTGATTTGATTGGTTCAATCGTGGTTGCGAAGCAAGGACGTGGTGATATGGCGGTGAGTAACGCCATTGGTTCCAATATCTTTGATATTTTATTTTGCCTTGGCTTCCCCTGGTTGCTGGTCATTGCGCTTAAAGGTGAGGCAATTACTGTCGGAACTGAGAACTTGTTTGCGAGTGTCTTGTTGTTGTTTGCAACAGTCGTTTCACTACTTTTTATGTTAATAATTCGCAACTGGAAGATTGGTCACAAAGCAGGACTTTTACTGATTGGTCTTTATGTAGCATATGCGATCTATACAATCGTAACTGTCGCATAGTCTATGAGCTTTTTGACTGAGGCACATCCGCGCAATCGTCACTGGCGGTTTCTGTATCGCCACAGACGAAGCCGGGCTAATGCGAGCACGAAGCAAATCATAGCAGGGCAGATTTTTACTGTGATTGTGAGCATTGTGGCAGGGCTGTGGCTTGATAGTTTGAAGCATTCGATTATCGCTGTGGCTGGAGCGTTTATCTTGATGCCTGGAATTGTGGATTTATCTGCCTCACTTGCAGGAGCTCTTGGTGCTAAGGTGAATCACCATCTGGAAGAAGGCGACAAGTCGTATGTTCGCATATTTGCTGAATCAGTAGGCTATGGCTTACTCGTGGCAGTCCTTGCGGGTGGACTTGTCGGTGCAGTCGGTGGTCTGATTGGAGTTATGCTGTTTGATGCGGATTTTATGGTTATGCTCAAACTCATGCTCATCTCGATGTTTCTTGTTGGTATTGTCATCTATCCGGTCGTTGCATTACTAGTGGTTGTTATTCGGCATTTCAAGTGGAATCCAGACAATTTAGTCGGTCCGATTCAGAGTTCGCTGGTTGATATATTGACAGTGATTGTCATTGCAGTCGTTGCGGGGTGGGTTGTATGAAGACTTTGTATAGGTTACATGAACATTTACGTAGTCAACCTTTCTGGTTTGTAGTTGTCAGTATCGCAGCGGCCAGTAGCATCAGTCTGTTAGGCGGAATGGGTCTTGAGCTTGCAGCGGAACGACTATTGCCACTCGTACCGATGATTATTGCCTTGCCAGCCCTGAACACCATGGTCGGTGATTATGCCACGGTTATTGCGGCGCACGCAGGAGACCCGAATGAACGACCGCGTTCGCGACGTGAGCTTGCACGGGCGATTTCGATTTCTGTTTTCATTAACATTTTTGGGGTTTTTGGACTTAGTGTTGTCCTTGCGATCAATCGAGATTATGCATTCACAACAGCTGTTTTGGTAAAGTTTGGATTGTTTATATTGCTTGCCGTTATAGGAGTTGTCGCGTTTATGTTCACTATTACGCTATTTCTGGACAAGATATTTGAAAAGCGAAAACTCAATCCCGACGACCTACTCATTCCAATTGTTACAACTATTTCAGATGTACTAATGCTCGGTTCAATTGCTATCGCTGCTTGGTGGTTGTTCTAGGAATTATCAATTCTTAGTCCATCTGGTCGATAATTTGACTGCTTCTCGAGAAGACCACTAATGTGAGCTAGCATTGCATTGGCACCTGACTTAGGCATGAAATGAATTCCAACTGGGAGTAATATTTGGTCTCCGCTCTTGGTATGTTGTGCTCTAGCCCAAGCTAGAGGCAGGGTCATTGCCGGTAGTTTCAAAGCATTAGCAACTGGAGTGACCGGAATCTCATTAAATGCACCAGACCATCGTACAGATGTAGTTATGCGAGTCGCCAATCGACTTAAGCCTGCCATTGTGCAGGTTCGGGCCACCAATCTGTCTAGTCCAAGATGTAATGACTTTTCGTGTGGCAATGGGAGATTGCGCATCGTGGGGGTCATTATGGCGTCCACTCCAAGTGAATCAAGTGCAGTATCGTAAGCTTTACGCTGTGTTTCCATATATTGCTTCGCTGCTTTTAGCTCATCAGGTTCCATACGCTCGCCTATGACCCGTAAAGCGTAAACGAGGTCTTCGTACACTTCGCGACTGAATCCTCCGTCGTTGTATCTTACTTCAAGATCAGCCAGCCAAAGATAACTTTCGTGGTTAAGCACAGTTAAAAATGCATCCCCAAGCTTCGGAAAATTGAGCCCAAGTTGCTTTTCTTTCAATGCTCTTATTTCAACACCATCAACTTGATCGAATCCTAACTCTCCCGCCTGAATATCAGCTGCTAGCGCTACTTCTCTACTAAAACCCTTACCGAAGAATTTTCCGTCATGTACATAGCCTAGACGAACTGGCTGACCTGATTCCATGGCATCTTCAAACCCAAAAACACCATCTGTCAGAACGTCATAGACGTATGCTGTACTACGAATATCACGTGCAAGTATGCCGTCAACAGCTAAATCACCAAGACTCTTTTCTGGTGGGATACCAAGCAATTTATTGAGTTCAGGTCCTAGTTTCCAGCCAGGTAGGCCGTTGTTGCTGGCTGGAACTCGTAGTGAGCCACCAACATCACTCCCGGTAGCTAGTGGTACGTATCCACCAGCTACTAGAACGGCCGAACCACCACTGCTACCGCCAGCACTTCGTCCTCTGTCGAAAATGTTTTCGGTGAAAATATTTTCGGAATCTCCATGTACCTCAAGCCAGGTTGTATCGCGGAAGCCGGCTTGTGGTGAGGCAGTAATGGCCACGACAACAGCTCCATGATCAAGAAGTCGTTGTACGATTGGGTGAGTTCTGTCGGATAAGTGACCGTCAAGATAGGGGATTCCCCCTTCACACATCGGATAACCTTTTGGAGAGTGATCAAGTCCCTTGACTGCAAAAGGAATCGCTAAGTCGCCAGCAGGCTGGGTCGAAGGTGCAGTCGGTGGCATTTCGTCGAAGTGAACCACTGCGTTAAAAGGATTTCCGGAAAGACCATCAAGATATTGTGTTGCTAAACCATCCACCGTAACTTCACCAGTTTGTACCTGATTTACCAGGTCAGGAATTCCAACGATTTCCGCAGTGCTACTCATTAATAAAGATTAAAACATAAAATCATAATAATGTCTAACGACAATACCTGTATACTGAGTACATGAATCCATACCGTGGGATCTACAATAAAAACGCCTCAGATCCGTGGAAGATCAGTCGAAGTAAGATTGATCTGTTTATTCAGTGTAAGCGCTGCTTTTGGCTGGAGGCGCGTAAAGGCATAAAGCGGCCAAGCATGCCGCCATTTCTGATTAATTCAACAATCGATGCGCTGTTCAAAAAAGAATTTGATGTGTTCCGCGAAAAGGGTGAACCGCATGGCTTGCAGACGGAGTTTGGCGTTGATGCTATTCCAGCACAACACGAAAATATAAATATGTGGCGGGAGAACTTCAAAGGAATACAGTTTCATCATAAGCCAACAAATCTCTATGTCTTTGGGGCGATTGATGATCTGTGGATCAATCCAGCCGAGGAATACATCGTGGTAGATTACAAAGCCACCGCCAAGAATAAGAAAATCGATCACTTGGATGATACAAAGTGGCATGATCAGTACCGTCGCCAGATGGAAGTCTATCAGTGGTTGTTGCGACAAAATGGCTTGAAGGTGAGTGATACCGGGTATTTCGTCTATGCGAATGGCAGAGGGGATGTCGATAAATTTGACGGCAAAGTCGAGTTTGATATCGAAGTCTTTCCATACACAGGTAAGGATGATTGGGTAGAACCAATTTTAGACAAAATTAAAGCTGGACTAGAAAATGATTCAATTCCAGAAGTGGGCAACGATTGCGAGCACTGTGCATATGCAAAAAGCCGAACTCAAATGACTCTAGAATCATTGAAAGATTCTAAAATGAATATTTAGTTAATGGGACCTTCAAGACTATAGAAGCCCCGGATCGTATAGTGACCATGAACAAATCCACCCGGTAGTTTTAGTCCAAACTTAGCACGGTAGAATCGGCGTGGTTCAATTTCACGATCAAAACATTGCACATCATCGTTACCGTTTGCCAGAAAACGACTTGATTCTCTGACATTCCACCATCCTGCGCTGGTATACTCCTGTATCTTCCAAGTATACGATGTGCCAGTCGTGAGGTTATAACTATCCAGATCAGATGCAACGCAAACCCAACCCCGGGCCGTGCTTTGTACGAAATCGGTGTTTTTAGAACTAAATCCACCTCGCCAATCAAAGTAACCCTTCTTGCAAAACAAACCATTACAACCTGACATATTTGAGACTTGCCCTATGCTAGCGGTCTCGTTGATTATTGTAGATGGTTCGGTATTGGGCGATGCATTTACTTGAGCACCGTAAAAAGAAGGTATGAGTATTACGGCGATAAACACCAAGAGAATGCTAATCTTTTGAATAAAATGCTGCGCCATTTTATTTTGTAATGTAGTTATCCTTATCATTACGTGGGCTCCAGTCTATAGCTAATTAATATAATGTATAGTATACGACAATAAATCAAATAATCAATATAATATTATTGCATAAGCATGATAATAGTCGTATAATAGTTTCTACATGGGGCTGCATTTTTGTTAGACGTGTGGACTTTGACAACCTATCTACGCGAGCCGTTTGATCTGGCGTTACCGGATCAATTTGTAAATGCAAACGCATTTTCACGGGCAAAAAGCTTCGTATCTGATGCAGTAACTGCTTTCGCAAGTGCTTTTCAGATCCCAGCCTATGCTGCTATTAGAGTTTAATTACTCTAGTCCATCGAGTTTCTGACTCCATATACGAATTACTCGGTGTTATATCATATGGATGCTCTACTTATTGCCGTCTGAGGTGAGTAGCTAAGATTTCCAGACTGGCTAAACTGATTTTTTGTTTATTTTAGAGTCAGTTTAGTAAGAAAAATCTAAATAAACTACGCTCGTAGAGGGGTAGGTGTCACCATGCGGACGCGGGCGAGATTCCCGCCAGCTCCACCATACTTCGCCAAGGCTTCGTATGGCAGGCCGTTAGGCATGACTGCTTGAGAAGTATGCCCTCCATAGCTTTAGCGACGGAGGGCTTTTTGGTAATTAATCGATTATTTTGGTCAGATGTCTTAAGAAAGTAAGTAATTGCCGGGTGTTTTCACAAATAGTTAAATCAAAACCATCCAGGCAAATGAAAGCTAAAAAACCGCATAATAACAATAAATTGACACAAATAGTAAAATGTGCTAATGTACCACTTATAAATGCGAGATAACATATGAGTGATACTGAAACTGCTGGCCCTGAAGCTTCGCAAGGAGGTGAAGGGGAATTGCCCAGAAATGATCTAGGTGAATTAATCATTGGTGAAGATATCACTGTGGTGGGTTTAGATTTTGAAGCTGGTAATACGGTAAGAGAAATAAGGCAAGAAATTGATGAACTTCTCATAGAATATGGGAAAGATATTGATTTAGCACGTGATAGGATTGGCCTGATTATTGAGGCGCAAAATCTGTACTTTGATGGAAGAGTTAGTAAGGGATTGGATGATGCAACCGCTCGAGAAGCATCATCGTTGATTGCTGCACTTAGACAACCAAAGGGTCTACTAGTCAAACAAGTAGATTTAGAAATCGGGATTATGGAGAGTTTAAAGGATTCTTTCCTTGATGCTATTGAACGGATGACTAAAATAGCAACAATGACAGCTGAAGCTAAATCTGAAATAAGTCAAAATGATATGCTCAAGGATCTGCTTGATCAGCAAGAGTTAGAAGATGGCTTTGAACCAGATATAGAATCACCATTATCATGGAGTCAGGAAAATTGGCAACAGGTTGCCTCTATGACTCCGAAGGAGCAAGAGTATTTTGCAGGCATAAAGAAACGGAGTAATGCGTCCAAGCGCGTCTGGGCAAGACGTGCGAATGAGATGTTAGACGATGAGATTCCAGATTATACTTATAAAGAATGGAAAGCGATGGAAGTCCTGGCAGCACAAGCTGAACAAGCTAATGCGATGCTTAAAGAACAAGCTAGGCAAGAAGCAATTAGTAAAGGGCTAGATCCAGATACCGTCACTATTGGTAACTATAACTATACAGAATGGAAAGCGATGGAAGTCCTGGCAGCACAAGCTGAACAAGCTAATGCGATGCTTAAAGAACAAGCTAGGCAAGAAGCAATTAGTAAAGGGCTAGATCCAGATACCATCACTATTGGTAACTATAACTATCCAGAATGGGTTGCTATGAAAGCCTTGCTATCAGCAGAAGCTAGAGAAGCGAATGAGATGCTTTATCAATCGATGATTGAAGAAGCCAGACAAAAAGAAGCTGATTTGGGCTATAAACCCAATACGCTTTTAGTTAAGAAACCTAACTATACCTACGAAGAATGGATAGCTATGAAAGCATTGGCAGCACAAGCTGAACTAGCAAATACGATGCTACATGCTTCGGAATTAGCCAAAGCTCAAGAAAAGGCCGGAGCCCAAGGAAAAAATACAAAAAATGTCAGGGTTGAGAAACCGAACTACACCTACGAAGAATGGAAAGCGATGGAAGCATTGCATAAAGCCATTAAAGAAAGGCAAAGCGATGCCGCTAAGCGTGGATGGGCTACACGTATGAATGCGAAACTTCCAAGCGGGGAAGAATACACTTACCAACAATGGCAAGATATTAATGCTTTAGTTCAAGCAGCGAACGACGTGGATGAAGTAGATCAGTCGCTTGATGTTTCTGCCGACGAAGATGGGTAACTTTCTTTCTCTTGTATTCCTAATTCCCTATAAACAAAAATTACATTATGCATTTATAACAGATTGAAATATACTGTAACTCTATGACGAATCGCGGAGTTGAATCAAAGACTAATACATTTGCTCTTAAATCTGGTTTGGCACAGATGTTGAAAGGTGGCGTCATCATGGATGTGGTGACTCCAGAGCATGCCAAGATTGCTGAGCAATCAGGGGCGGTTGCGGTCATGGCCCTTGAAAGAGTTCCAGCCGACATTCGAGTAGAAGGTGGAGTGGCGAGAATGAGTGATCCGACAATGATTGCAGAGATTATGAAGGCCGTCAGTATCCCAGTCATGGCCAAGGTGCGCATCGGGCATTTTGCCGAAGCTCAAATATTGCAGGAGCTCGGTGTTGATTACATTGATGAAAGTGAAGTGCTGACACCTGCTGATGATGAGTTACACATAGAAAAGACAAAGTTCGAAGTTCCGTTTGTCTGCGGATGTCGCAATCTGGGTGAAGCTTTGCGTCGTATAAACGAAGGTGCCGCGATGATCCGAACCAAGGGCGAGGCAGGTACGGGAAATATCATTGAAGCCGTTCGCCATGCTCGTAGCGTAAACTCGGAAATCGATAGCTTAAAAGGTAGTGATGCAAAGCAACGGCAATTCGCTAAGGTAGAGCGAGTTCCGCTTGGGCTTGTAAAACAGGTAGCGAAAAATGGTAGATTACCAGTGGTGAACTTCGCGGCAGGTGGAATCGCTACGCCAGCAGATGCGGCACTGATGATGCAGCTTGGTGTTGATGGGGTTTTTGTCGGTTCAGGGATATTTAAGAGCGATAATCCAAAAAAGCGGGCAGAAGCGATTGTGGCGGCAACTACTCATTTCAATGATCCAGAGGTTTTACTCGAGGTCAGTCGTGATCTCGGTGCGCCGATGACCGGCATTAATATCGATGAACTTCTTCCTGAGCAACGTCTGGCATCCAGAGGAAAATAATGAAAAAGACCGTCGGAATACTCGCCCTGCAAGGAGATTTTGCTGAGCATGCACATTGTCTGCAGGAATGTGGAGTCTCAACTGTTTTAATCCGCAATTCCTCGCAATTGGATAAGGTGGATGGATTAATTGTTCCTGGGGGCGAAAGTACTGCCATGACAATAATTGCAAAACGTGATGGCTTAATCGAGCCGTTAAAGGAATTTAGTGAACAAAGACCCGTTTGGGGAACTTGCGCCGGATTGATATTACTTGCCGATCAGATACGCAACCAGCAATCGATTTTAGGCGGTTTAGACATAACGATCGAGCGTAATTCTTATGGTAGACAACTCAATAGCTTTGAAAGCGTAGTTAATCTAGATGCGATTGGCATTAAGGGAATGGAAGGAATGTTTATCAGAGCGCCAAGAATCATTAAAGTCGGCTCAAGGGTTGAAACGATTGGTGCAATTGAAAGCGTTGCAGGCAAAACAGTCGTCGCAGTACGACAGGGAAATGTACTTGGCACGACCTTCCATACCGAATTAGCTAATGATAATAGATTACTTAAATACTTTGCATCGATGATATGAATAAACATAGCCTAAAGGGACTGAATTTGGGCGGGTGGCTGGTGCTGGAACGATGGATTACGCCGAGCCTATTCAGAAACACAACAGCAAGTGATGAATACAGTTTGTGTTCAGAATTAGGAATCAACCAAGCTATGATTCGCCTCGAGAAACATCGAAAGAACTTTATTACAACAGATGATTTTAAGTGGATAAAAGATCATGGAATCGACGCTATTAGGATCCCGGTGGGCTATTGGATATTTGGTGGGGATAAGCCATATATCGGAGCTATCAAATTTCTTGATTTTGCCTTCAGACAAGCCGAGGAATTAGAACTAAAAGTCATAATAGACTTGCATGCCGCCGCCGGTTCTCAGAATGGAAAACAACACTCAGGCCATCAAGGTTTAATTGAATGGGACAAATCGCTGAACCAAATAAAATCGTTACAAGTAATTGAGCGACTGGCAAAGCGATATGGCGAATCGCCAAGTCTCTATGGGATAGAATTGCTTAATGAACCCGATAGGAATATCCCAAAGCGATTACTCAAAGACTTCTATATCAAAGGGTATAATATCGTAAGGAAGTATTGTAATGAGACAGTTGCTGTCATAATAAGCGACCAGTTTAGACCATTACGTTGGCGCAAAGGGTTAGGTAGACGATATAGAAATATCGAGTTGGATATTCATTTGTACCAAATATTTGGTAATCGAGACAAGCTTCGGAAAGGCTCTCAGCAACTACGAATTGTCAGGTATGTTTGGTGGTCATATATCTGGTTAACACAGCTTACAATCCCAGTGATAGTAGGTGAGTGGAGCGCAGTATCAAACAAATCTGGTGCGTTGAACAGGCGCAAATATATGAGTTCGCAGATAGAAGTATATTCAACGGCACGCTTATGGTGTTATTGGACGTATAAAACCGAGAATGACAGCTTATGGAGTTACCGGACCTGCATCGATGGGCTGAAATTAACATTGCACCACAAATAATGTGGTAGTATTCAAACCATAAACAGGAAATAGAAAATGGGATTAAGTTTTGTTGGCGGTAAAGACAGGGAAGGCGCAGCAATTTATATGTTGCATGATGGCAGTGGTCCTCAGGAGCGGGCGATGCTCGATGTGAAAGATCGATTGGAAAGACTGAAGTTGCCGCATCAGATGATGATATTCTCAGTTCGTGATAAGGAAGGTGAAGAGGTTAGAGATTTCTATGATATTCAGTCCATGCCAACAGTAATGATTATTCGTGACAATGATGAGTTGATTTATTTTTGGACCGGAGAACAAATCCCGGACGCCGAGACAATTTCTTATCATGCTCGACAGGTTTCCAGCTAATTAGTCAATATTTGCTATACTAAGATAATAAAAAGGGGTTTGAAATGAGAAATGCAATAATTGTTCTGGTAATTGTTTTACTTGTCGGCGGTGGTGGGTATATTGCCTGGACAATGATGGATAGTAATAAAGAAGATAGTGGTCAAGAGAGTACTTCTGAGACAAATGACAAGGATGATGATGCTGATGATGAGATGGGTGTCACAGTAACCGATGAAGCTATTGCAACTAACGAAGTATCATATGATAGTGATGGATTTTTACCTGCAACTATCTCAGTTGAGGTAGGCACCAAAGTAACATGGACCAATGATTCTGGCGCTGACATGTGGGTGGCATCTGATCCGCATCCAGTACATACCGACTTTAGTCGTTTTGACCAATTGAAATCAGGAGACAGTTATAGCTTTACTTTTGAAGAGGCTGGCACATATGAATATCACAATCACCTTAACTCTGGCGATACAGGTTCTGTAGTAGTTAAATAGTTAAACTTCATGTCAAAACAAACTGGCTTATATCCAGACAAAATCTATTCATCTCTAAACACACAACAGAAAAAGGCTGTTGATACGACAGAAGGGCCTGTTCTTGTTTTGGCAGGCCCCGGGACAGGAAAAACCCAATTACTAGCGGCTCGTGTAGCTAGTATTATCGAGAAAACAGGTGCTGATGCTCGAGACATACTTTGTTTAACATACACAGATAGTGCTGCTTCAAATATGCGTGACCGAATCTCCGCCTTTATTGGCAATGATGCTCAACGCGTTGCTGTCCACACTTTTCATAGTCTAGGTAGTGAGATTATTAATCAATTTCCAGAATATTTCTATTCAGGTGCTGACATGCAGCCTGCGGATGAAGTGGTACAGAGTGAGATAATCGAACAGATATTACAGAAACTGCCTCATGACAATCCTTTAACCAAAGCACTAGGCAGTGAGTATTCTCAGATAGTTCCAGTTCGCAATGCTCTTGATGCTACTAAAAAAGCTGGCTTAAACCCAGCCGAATTACGGCCCATTCTAGAGATTACTGAAAGGCAAATTGCTGAGCTTGAACCCACAATTGTGAGCTGGTTCAATGACATTAAGCAACTGAGTATGAAATATCTCGATGAATTATCGGAAAAGCTAGCAGGATTACCTGCCCAAGAACAGGTTAAGTTTACAGTACCGTTTAAGCCATTTAGAGATACAGCAGTCGAGAGTCTTGGGCTTGCTATTAAGCAAGCATTGATTGAGGGAAAGACTAAACGAGTCGGCGCTTGGCGCGACAAATGGCTCAGACGTGGGGCTGATGGTAAGTGGGCGAAACTAAAGGAGCGCGAGAGGGTAGAATGGTGGAAAGCATTTAACGATGCCTACGAAGAATATGAAGAGCAAATGATCAGGGCTCGTCGATTTGATTTCGCGGATATGATCAGTAAAGTTGTGCACACAATTGAGAGCGAACCAGACCTACGTGCGGAGATTCAAGAAAAATGGCTCTACATTATGGTAGACGAGTTCCAAGATACAAATGCTGCCCAGCTTAGGTTGGTGCGTTTGATTGCTGACAGTCCTGTGCATGAGGGTAAACCAAATATTATGGTTGTTGGTGATGACGATCAAGGAATTTTCAAATTCCAAGGCGCGGAGTTGGATAACATTAGTGCATTTATCAACACCTACTCAGTTAACACAATAACTCTGACTGAAAATTACCGATCCCATAATGAGATTTTGAACTACTCGCGTGAGCTAATTACTCAAGCCGAGGATAGGCTTGAGATTCGTATGGAAGGCCTTAACAAGGCTCTAGAACAATCAAATAAAAAAATAAAATCTGCTAACATCAACAGATACAGTTTCGATACTCAGCTAGATGAGAATGCCTGGATTGCCAAGCAAATTAGTAAATCAATTTCCAGTGGTGTCTCGGCCAACGAAATAGCAATTATTTCTCGTAAACACGATAGATTAAAGTCATTGGTACCTTTTCTGCAAAAAGAGAATATTAGCATACATTACGATAGACAAGCTCACATATTTGAACTTCCTGTGATTAGACAGATGATTCTGATGGTTCGCTTAGTAGATAGTTTATCCAGAGGTCAGCGAGTAGTTGCAGATGGGTTAATTGGCGAAATTTTAAGTCATCCAATGTGGCAACTTGACCATGAAGATTTATGGAAATGGTCGAGTCAATCAGACAAAAAGTTAATT
>WPCG01119618.1_pt1 | contig 22135 bp, 22 predicted proteins | sample 5403311 | NCBI WGS metagenome assembly WPCG01 (sample SAMN12869467, study PRJNA574797) | sludge metagenome | isolation source: wastewater treatment of Control | place: China:Beijing | collected 2019-05-17 | reverse complement strand
CCCATAGACTGTGAAGATCACCGAAGTTGGAGCGGGAGTAAAAACGAACTTTCGCCGTTGAATCCTTCGTCAGCAGAGCGATCGCTTTTATCAGTTCATCTTCGAGGTCGGAAAAAGACCAAGCCCTGAATCGCGGCTGGTTTTTCTTGCATTGGCAGCAAATCTTTTCGCCGTTGCTTTTCCCGACGATCGCGTCGTCCACGGAAAAGATAACCGAATCGATTGCAATCCATTCATAGTCGGGATCCGACAGAACGCTCAGAGCCAAATCAAAGGCGACCAAGGTTTGATACCCATCTCCTCGATTGGACTGAATACCAGCTTCGCTCATCGATCGTCCTTTCCGAGTCCTTCCGCCGGACTACGCTCAAGATCCAACACATAACGCAGCCATCCTACGCCAACGCGCCGGATGTAACGAGTTTAGGCACATCTGCTCATTTGCAAAAACTATTGAACGAATTATCTAAGATGATTATTAATTTGTCAAGATAAATTCAAATGCGCTTGGAATATTTTTCGTGAAGAAGAGGAATGTTCGTGAGCGGCGGCGATTCGGGGCGTTTTTTCGCGTCTCCTCTTGGATAAACCCCTCCTTTACATTCTTCCAGATCGGCTCCAAGATGCTATAATACGATATACGTATTACGTATAAAGGAGGCGATCTCATGCGCAGAACAATGACGATCTCTCTCGACGAAGAGGTCTATGAGGGGCTGTACCGTCGCGTGGGGAAAAGAAAGATGAGTCGTTTCATCGAGGAGCTCGTTCGTCCTCATGTTCTGGACACGGTGCTCGACGACGGGTACAGGGCGATGGCGATGGATGCGGAGCGCGAAAAAGAGGCTGCTGAATGGTGCGACGCGCTTTCGGGGGATGCGATCGATGAAACGCGGTGAAGTATGGTGGGTGGAGTTCGATCCCTCCGTGGGGAGCGAGATCCGAAAGACACGCCCGGCCGTTATCGTGAGCAATGACGCGGCGAACAGAAATTTGGCGCGCGTTGTCGTCGTTCCGCTCAGCAGCAACGTGACAAACATTTATCCTAGCGAGGCGCTGGTGACCCTGAACGGGGAACTCCGAAAAACAATGGCGGATCAGATCATGACCGCCGATAAAAAAAGATTGAAGGGACCGCTCGGCGCGCTTTCGAAAGAAGACATTCTCCAGGTGGAAGACAGCATCCGGGTGCATCTCGGACTGCCCCGATAAGAAACGTACGCTCCTGTTGCGATCAGTGGATGGAAATCTGCTGAACGATACTTCGAACACACCGTTTTAACAAGCTCGAAAGTTGGCGAGCTTCCTCTTTTTGCTTCGCCCTTCTTTTCGGTGCCTCGAAGCAGGTGTGGAAAACCGGAGTCCAACCGCCTCTGCGTTCGTCCTTCATATTGACCGCTCACAACAATCTTGAATCCGAGGCATGCGAAGAGAATATCTTTTTAATGATATAATACGATCATTATTATGAAAGAAGGTGTCCGCATGCCGATCATAAAGCCGATTTCGGACTTACGGAACAACTTCGCCGCCATCTCCGAAACCTGTCATCGGGAAGGAGAGCCCGTGTTCATCACCAGAAACGGCGAAGGCGATCTCGTGGTGATGAGCATGGCCGCGTACGAACAGCGCGAGGCCACGCTCGATCTCTACGCGAAGCTTTTGGAGGCGCGGGAGCGCAAAGCGCGCGGCGAAGCCTCCGTAGCGCGCGCCGATGCGATGAGCGAGCTGAGAGCGCGGGTCCGTGGGAAGAAAGCATAGCGTTCTTCTCCTCTCCGCGGCGATGGACGATCTCCGCGGCATCGCGGACTACGTCGCCCGCGACGATGAAGCGCGCGCCCTCGAAGTGATCGACGAGATCGACGCCGCGCTCGACCGGCTCGAAGACTTCCCGGAAAGCGGCGCCGTCCCGCGCGATGCGGCGCTGGCGAGGATTGGCTACAGAGTGCTCGTCGTGAGCAGCTTTCTGGTTTTCTATACGATAGAAGAACACGTAGTGGAAGTTCACAGAGTGATTCACGGACGACGCCGCTACGCCCATCTGTTCGGGAACGACGTGTAGAGTCCAGACAACCGGGAACGCTTTGTGCTATCCTTCTATGGAAATGGAGATTTTTCGGAAAAGAGGCGATCCGACATGACGACGGTCATCGAGCGAACGCTCACGGACTATTTTACGAAAGAAGAATCCGTCCGCCTCGCTTTCCTGATGGGCTCCTTCGCCAAGAGGACGGCCCGCCCTGACAGCGATGTGGACGTCGCCGTGCTCTTCGACCGGACTCCGGACTTCATGGAGGCGCTCGATCTTCGGGAGCGGCTTTCGGCCCTGCTCCGACGCGAGGCCGATCTGGTGGTGTTGAACGACGCGGGGCCGATCATCGGGATGCAGGCGCTGAAGACCGGGATCAGGCTCTTCGCCCGGAAAAACGAGTACGAGGAGTTTTTCGTTCGCACGCTCAACGAGTACGACGACCTGAAGCGCCTTCGCGCTCCGATCGAAGAAGCCGTGCTGAGGAGGAGAATCTATGCCTGACAAAGACGTGGTGTTGGCAAAAGTCGCGACCATCCAAAGGTGCCTGGCGCGGATACGCGACGTCACGTCGCTCGATCCGGCACGTCTCGACGATATCGACGCGCAGGATATCTTCATCCTCAACCTGCAGCGGGCGATTCAGGCCGCGCTCGACCTCGCGGCGCACGTCGTCGCCTCGGAAAGGCTGGGCCTCCCCGAACGCTCGCGAGAGAGTTTCGCTCTGCTGATGCGCGCCGGGGTCGTCGACGCGGAGACGGTTACGAAGATGGAAAAGATGACGGGCTTCCGTAACATCGCCGTCCACGACTATCAGGCGCTCGACCCGGAGATTTTGAAGTCCGTCCTCGTCCACCGGCTGAAGGATCTTGAGGACTTCTACGCCGCCGTGCTGCGTTTTTTCGGCTACGGAGGAACGGAAGACGAGGGACGCGTCCGAGCGCCGGCGTTCTCGAGCGGCGCGGAGCTTCCCTGAATCTCTGTTCGCAAGCTTCCGGAAGGCGCGGTATATCACCGATACGGAGAAGACGATCGTTTCCCCCCCCGACGAAGCGCCGCCCTGGATGAAATGAGTAAAAACTTCCGCGCAGCCCTCGCGGATTGTGTCAAAAACAGGAAACATCCTTTCGAACACCCCCTGATATAATGGGAAAAACCTCGAAAAAGAGCGAAAAGTCCATTAAAACATCTCTCGAAGGACGGCGTCGTTGAAACCCTCCTTGAGACGAACTCTATACCCGGCCAATGCAAGGAGCGTATGCGGAATGAACATCGTAGACAAGGAGAACATCCGGCTGAAGGTAGCCGCCGGAGACTGGAAGGAAGCCGTTCGCGAGGCGGGCGATCTGCTGTTGCGATCGGGGAGGATAACGGAAGGGTATATTTCTTCGATGATCGACAGCATCGAGAAGCTGGGACCGTACGTCGTCATCATCCCCGGCGTGGCGCTTCCCCATGCGCGCCCGGACGAGACGGTGCTGACGGGAGGAACGAGCCTGATCACGCTGGAGAGGCCGGTGGAGTTCGGCAACGCGGAGAACGATCCGGTGGACGTCGTCGTCGCGTTCGCGGCCTGTTCGGACTCGGGGCACCTGGAGAATATCGCCGGGATATCTCGGTTTCTGGAGGATGCGGAGCGGTTGGAGAGGCTCCGCGGAACATCGGACATCGAAGTCGCATTCCGGTCGATCAATCGAACCGACATCGGTTAGGAGGAAGCGGACTATGGCGAAGGCTCGGATTTTGGTAGTGTGCGGTTTCGGCGTGGGATCGTCCATGATTTTGAAGATGAAGATCGAAGAGGTTCTCAAGCGACACGGTCTCGAGGCGGACGTCGCGACCGCGGATATGGGGACGGCCGCCTCCGAGCCCTGCGATCTGCTGTTCACTTCGAAGGAGCTTGGAAACGAACTCGCCGGTCGAATCAAAGCGCCGGTGATCGCCATCGCCAATTTCATCGACCGAAAGGAGATCGAGGAGAAGGGATTGACGCTCTTGGAAAAAGTCTGCCGCGGAGAATAAGCGCAGTCGAGGACGGCGTCGCTTTCCTTCGGGAAGGCCGACGACCGGGATCGGGGGAAGACGCCCGTTTATTTCGAAAGGGAGGTATGCACGATGGTTGTTGTCGACTTTTTGATCAATCAGATTTTCCGGGAAGCATCTCTGTTTTTGGGAATCATCGCTCTGGTCGGCCTGATAATGCAGCGAAAATCGGTTTCGGACATACTGAAGGGCACGTTGAAAACCGTCATCGGCGTGATCATCCTCACCCAAGGCGCGAATATTCTGGTCGGCTCCATGCTGCCTTTGAGCAACGCTTTCAGCGAGCTGTTCAAGATAAGCTCCGCCGCGCAGATGAACCCGATAGGCACCGAAAAATTCATCGCGCAGTTCGGCTCCGAGATCGGCGCCTCCATGCTGCTCGCCTTTTTGATCAACGTAGCGGTCGCCAGATACACCAGAATCAAGAATATCTTCCTGACCGGCCACCATCTCTTCTGGTTCGCCTTCATCTTCGTGGCGCTCGGCGTGGAGGCGGGGTTGAAAGGCGCCGCGCTGCTGATCACGAGCACCGTGCTGCTGGCGTTCTATATCGTTTTCGTACCGGCTCTTATCCGCCCGTTCGTCAGGGCGGTGACGGGCGACGACAGCTTCACGCTGGGGCACCCCACGGTCGGACTGTCGCTCGTCTCCGGAGTGCTCGGGAAGTATCTGGGAGACAAGTCCAGGTCCACCGAAGATTTGAAGATTCCGGAGTCCTTGAGCTTCCTGCGCGAAATCACCGTCGTCTCTTCGATCGTCATGGGCTCCGTCTATCTGGCGGTGGGGCTGATGCTCGGCGGGAAGGCGGCCGAACTGTACAGTCCGGATAAAAATCTGCTGGTCTACTCCCTGCTGCAGGGCGTCCTCTTCGGCGCGGGGCTGACGATTCTGCTGACCGGAGTGCGCATGATGCTGGCCGAGATCATTCCGGCGTTCAAGGGCATCTCCGATAAGCTGATTCCCGACGCGATTCCCGCCCTGGACTGCCCGATCATCTTCCCGTACGCTCCCAACGCCGTTTTGATCGGCTTTCTGGTCTCCATGGTCACGTCGGTCGTCACCATCGCGGTCTGCGCCAGGTTCGGAACCTTCACGTACGCGGTGCTGCCGCTGACGATCACCTGCTTCTTCGAAATAGGAACCGCGGCGGTGATCGGCAACGGAACGGGCGGTATCCGCGGCGCGATCATCGGCTCCGGAGTGGCCGGAGTGCTGATGATCCTGCTGGTGGGCTTCTCCATTCCGTTCCTCGTTCATACGGTCTCCGATTTCATCATCATCTTCGGAGGAAACGACTTCTCGATCTGGGCCATCATCGTCGGCGCTCTGACCAGGATGCTGGGCATCGCCTGATCATCTTCATGGGAAACGCGCTCTACAAAGCTTATTTTCGGCATATACTGGAGATCGTCGCCCGAGTGGAGGACGAACAGTCCGGCCCGATCGAATCCGCCGCTCTCGTCATAGCCGACGCGATTCAAAGCGGACGCTCCGTTTTCGCTTTCGGCTGTTCCCACGCCGGAATTCTGGTGGAGGAGCTTTTCTACCGCGCGGGCGGACTGGCGGTGATCAACCCGATCTTCAATCCGACGCTGATGCTGAACACGCATCCTGTGACGATGACGTCGCGGATGGAGCGCCTGGAGGGTTTCGGGAAGGAGATTATCGACGCCTGCCCCCTTTCCGCCGGCGACGTCCTTCTGGTCCACTCGGTCTCGGGCCGGAATCCGGGAGCCATCGACGCAGCGCTGGCCGCGAAGAAACGCGGAGCCTACGTCGTCGCCCTTACGAATGCGACATACTCCCGGCAGGTGACGTCGCGGCACTCCGGCGGCAAAAATCTCTACTTGATAGCCGATCTCGTTCTGGACAACTGCGGAGATTTCGGCGACGCCTCCATCCCGGTTCCAGGTTCGGAACAGAAGATGGCGCCGACTTCCACAGTGATCGGAGCGCTCATTCTCAACGCCGTCGTCGTCCATACGGTTTCCATTTTGGCGGAACGCGGGGCCGATCTTCCGATCTTCCGCAGCGCCAACGTGGACGGAGGAGACGAGGAAAACCGGCGCATCATGGAGCGTTACAAGGACCGAATCCACTATCTGTAAGCCGTTCTTTTCGCCGCACCGATGGGAACGACGGGAAGGCTCCGTGTTGCGCACGAACGCCCCTGCGAAACAGGGAGTCTTTCCCGTCGTTCCGTATTTTTTTGTATGCGCCGCTTCGCATGAGTGTGGTACTCTCTCAGGGGAGGAGACATCTTCGCCGCACAGGTATCCGGACAAAGGCGATCAGGGGTGTCGAAAGGGCGTCGATAGAGATGATCACGCAACGTCGGATGCAGATTCTGCGAATTCTCCGCGAACGGGAGGGGTTCGTCACCCTTTCCGAAATCGCGGCCATGGCGGGCGTCTCCTCGAAGACCGTCCGGAACGACTTGTCCGTTCTCCGCGAAGAACTCCCGCGCGACGCGGCGCTGATCAGTCGGCCGAACCGGGGAATACGCCTGAACGTCTCCGACGAGGAGTTCGCGGAACTGATCGCCGCCGCCCGTCCGAAGGGAGCGCCTTTCGACTACAAGGCGCGCAGAGGAACGGCCGTCGCCGTTCTTCTGCTGAAACAGGACCACGCGACGCTCGAACACCTCGGCGACGCGCTTTTTCTCTCCCGGAGCGCGGTGAACCGGGCCGTCGCGGAAGCGGAGAAGCTCCTCTCCCCATACGGCGTCCTCGTTCGACGAAGGCGCGGACTCGGGCTCTCCGCTCTCTGCGATGAACATACGCGGCGTTCGGCGATGTGGCGCCTCTTTCTTTCGACGGAGACGGGGACGACGGCGGAGGAGGACGAGCCGGAGGCGCTCTTCGCTCCGCCGGAGAGAGCATGTTCCCGGCTCGAATGGTTTCTGGACGGATTCGATCCCGTGCCCGTCCTGAAAATAGTGGACCGTTTCGAACGCGCGCAGAGATTCTCTTTCAGCGACGACGCGCGTCGTCTTCTGCTCTTTCACACGGCCGCGAGCGTCTCGCGATGCCGCAAAAACCCCGTGAGGGTTCCCCTCCCTTCGCACCCGGACTTCGATATGGCGTACGATCGTTTTTTAGCCGAGTCGCTGGCGAAGCTGATCAAAGAGACATACTTTTTCGATCTTCCGGAGGGAGAAATTGCCTATCTCCAGGCCTGTCTGAGCATGGCCGAACCGCAGGAGTTCGCCAACGCGGCGCTGCAGCAGAGCTTTCAACTGCAATATCCGATCGTTTGCGATATAACCGGTCGCGTCGTCGATCTGTTCGGGCGTATTCTGGAGATGGATTTTTCCTCGGACGGGGTGCTCTACAACAATATGTTCCTCGCCCTTCGCTCCGCCCTCGCCCGTATTTCTCGCGGCGTCCCGGTCGAAAATCCTTTGCTCGAGCAGATCAGGAAGCAATACCCCGGAGTCATGACGGCGGCGTGGTCGGTCAGCGTCCTTCTGGAAAACGAGATCGGCCTCGCCGTCAACGAAGATGAACTTGGTTTTCTCGCGCTGCACATCTGCGGCGCGGTGGAACGAACGCCCTTTTCGAGCCGAGTGCTTGTTCTGTGCAATTTCGGCGTCGGCGCATCCCGCCTGTTGAAACTCCGCCTCGAAAACTCCATTCCGGGCCTCGTCGTGGAGGACGTCGTCTCCGCGCGGGATACGGAGAAGGCGCGAAACAGCGATTGCGACTTCATCATTTCGTCGTGTCCGGTCAAGGAGAGCTTCGGCGGCAAGGACGTCGTCGTCGCGGACCATTTTCTTTCTCCGGCGGACATCGCCGTCGTCAAGGAGAAGATGCGGTCGGTCCATAGAAGGAAAAAGCTGCGCGCCTCCTCCGGAAGTCCCGCGACGCCGCTCTTCGACGGCGCGTTCATCCAGTCGGGAGTCCGCGCCTCCGACAAAAAGGAGCTTCTGCGCTCGATGTGCGACACACTGCGGCGCGAAGGCTTCGTGACGACGGAGTATGTCGACTCGGTGCTCTCCAGAGAACTGATCACGTCGACCGAAGTGACGGGCGGGGTGGCGATCCCGCATGGAAACGCGAAGTACGTTCTTCACCCCCGAATTTCCGTCGCGATTCTCGAAGAGCCTCTTCTCTGGTACGGAGAGAGCCTCGTCGACGTCGTCTTTCTTCTGGCCTTTTCGACGTCCGGAGAGAACGGCGGAAACGAACATCTGCGCCGATTCTACTCGGCCTTCATCCCGCTGGTGGAAAGCGAAGAGCGGATGAAGTCCCTGCGCCGGATACAATCCCCCGAGGAGTTCGCCGATCTCATGAACGCCCTGATCCGAAGAGACGGCGAAACGCCGTAGCGCGCCTCGAAAAGCGCCGGCGTCATCGAAAAGGGGCCTGAAAGCTCTTTCGATGACGCGCGGCGCGCTGTTTTACTCCTTTTCGAAGGGCGACACCATTTTCTCGGGCCGGACGATCTCGTCGAACTTCTCCGCAGAGAGCAACCCCGACGCGACGGCCGCCTCTTTGAGCGTCGTCTCCCGCTCGTGGGCCATCTTGGCGATCTTCGCCGCGTTCTCGTACCCGATATGAGGATTCAGCGCCGTCACAAGCATCAGGGAGTTTTCAAGATGTTCCTTGATCTTCGCCGTGTTGGGGCGTATACCGGCGGCGCAATGGTCGTTGAACGAGCATATGGCGTCGGCAAGAAGCCGGGTGGATTGTAAAAAATTGTAGATGCACACGGGCATGAAGACGTTGAGTTCGAAATTTCCCTGAGACGCCGCGATGCCGACGGCTACGTCGTTGGCCATTACCTGGACGGCCACCATGGCGAGGGCTTCGCATTGGGTAGGATTGACCTTCCCGGGCATAATGGAGCTCCCGGGTTCGTTTTCGGGAATGAGAAGCTCTCCGATGCCGCATCGCGGTCCGCTCGCAAGCCATCGAACGTCGTTCGCGATCTTGAAGAGATCGGCGGCGAGCGCCTTGAGCGCTCCGTGGACGGCGACGAGTTCGTCCTTGCTCGTAAGGGAATGGAACTTGTTCGGAGCCGTAACGAAGGTTTTTCCCGTCAGCTTGGATATGCACTCCGCAACAGCCTCCCCGAATCCGACGGGAGCGTTCAGCCCGGTTCCGACGGCCGTCCCGCCGAGGGCCAGTTCCCGCAGTTCGTCCGACAGGACGAGGATCATTTTTTTGCTCTTCCGCAACATCTCCCGCCATCCGCTTATTTCCTGCCCCAACGTCAGGGGCGTGGCGTCCTGGAGGTGCGTCCGCCCCGTCTTGATCACATGGGCGTTTTCCTCCGAGAGCCTCGTCATCGTCTGCTCCAGCATTTCGACGGCGGGGACGAGCTTGTCTTCTATTTCGACAAGCGCGGCGATGTGCATCGCCGTCGGGAAGGTGTCGTTGGAACTCTGCGACTTATTGACGTGGTCGTTGGGATGGATGACGAGAGAGCCGCCCGCCAGTTCCGCGGCGCGGTTGGCGACGACTTCGTTCACATTCATGTTCGACTGTGTTCCGCTCCCCGTCTGCCACACGGCGAGGGGGAAATGCCCGTCCAGTTTCCCATGCAGAATTTCGTCGCACGCCGCGCAGATCGCCTCGCGACGAGGTTCGTCGAGAATGCCAAGTCGTGCGTTCGCGATCGCTGCGGCCTTTTTCAGCACGGCGAACGCGGTGATTATCTCTTCCGGCATTTTTTCGACGCCTATTTTGAAATTCTCGAAACTCCGCTGGGTTTGCGCTCCCCAGTAGCGATCGGCCGGGACACGCACTTCCCCCAGCGTATCGCGTTCGATTCTGTACTCCATACTTCCTCCCTCCTTCCCCGTCATCTTTTCCCGGCTATTCCGGAATCGAGCGCCTCTTTGGCCACGGCCGTCGCGACGGCGTACACCACACGCTTGTCGAAGGGGCCGGGAAGAATATTGTCGGCTCCAAGCTCCGATGCGTCCACCAACTCGGCGATGGCGCGGGCCGCTGCTATTTTCATGCCTTCCGTAATATCGCGGGCCCGTACGGAGAGGGCGCCCTTGAAGACCCCTGGAAACGCGAGCACGTTGTTAATCTGGTTGGGGAAATCGGAGCGGCCGGTACCGACCACCGCGGCGCCTCCCCGCAGCGCGAGCTCCGGCATGATTTCCGGTACGGGGTTGGCCATGGGGAAGACGATCGCCCCGTCTGCCATCGTCGACACCATTTCCGACGTCACTATACCCGGCTTCGAAACGCCGATAAAGACGTCCGCCCCCTTCATGGCGTCGGCCAGATTTCCCTGTTTTTTCGCCTTGTTGGTCGTCTTCGCGATCTCCTCCTTGAAGGGGTTCAGCCAGGACGCTCCTTCGTAGATAATGCCTCTGGTGTCGCACATCAGAATATCGCCGACTCCGATGTCCTCCAGAAGCTTCGCGATGGATATTCCCGCCGCGCCGGCCCCGTTGATGACGACGGTCATCGCTTCGATGCTCTTGCGCACCGCTTTGGCGGCGTTGAGCAGCGCGGCGACCGTTACGATGGCCGTTCCATGCTGATCGTCATGAAATACCGGGATATCGCATCGCTTCTTCAGTTCTCTTTCGATTTCGAAGCACCTCGGCGCGGAGATGTCCTCCAGGTTGATGCCTCCGAAACTTTTCGATATGCGCGCGACCGTGTCCACGATTTCCTTCGGGTCTTTGGAATCCACGCAGATCGGGAAGGCGTCCACGTCGGCGAAAGCCTTGAACAGGGCGCATTTTCCCTCCATCACGGGCATGGCGGCCTCGGGACCTATATCCCCCAATCCCAGCACGGCGGTCCCGTCGGTCACGACGGCGACCATATTCGATCGACGAGTCAGATCGTAGACCTTCTCCCTGTCTTTTGCAATGGCAAGGCACGGCTCGGCTACTCCCGGCGTATAGCAGAGGGAAAGCTCCTCCCGCGTCGTCACCTTCACCCTGGAGACGACCTCGATTTTCCCTTTCCATTCGAAATGTTTTTCCAGCGACATCTGCGCGATATCCATTACTTTTTCCTCCTTGAGCAATGCTCTCGATTCTTTCATGCTGCACGTCATATCGGCGTGGTAGACCTTTGGAACCCGTTTTATGAGCAGATCCCGCGAGCGTTATCGTCCGACGTGCTCATATAACAGGCGATTTTCTAGATCACAGGACCCAGCGTATGGATATCAATGGAGTTGAAGTAGCTTATGGCCTCGTTCTTGGTCATTTCGCCTGAGAGAACGGAAAGAAGTTTCGCGAACGCCTCTTCTCCGACCTGCTCTATACTCTTTTCGCCGTTGATGATCACACCTGCGTTCAGATCCATATCGTGCTGCATCCGCTCGTAGGTGTTGGGGTTTCCGCACACTTTGATGACGGGCATGCTGGGAAACCCCTGAGGAGCACCGCGGCCGGTAGAAAACAACATACACTGGGCGCCGGTACAGGCCATGCCCGTCAGGATTTCGGGCTCGCGCCCCGGAGTGTCCTTGATCCAGAGCCCCTTCTGGTCGGTAATCATATCCGGATATTCAAGAACCCCTTGAATTGCACGAGAACCCGATTTCATGATTGCCCCCAGGGATTTCTCCTCTATGGAGGAAAGTCCCCCCTCGATGTTTCCCGGCGTGGGTTGTCCCTTTCGCATATCGCAACCGAGAGACTTCGCACGCATCTCCATTCTTTCGACTATTTCAAAAATCCTCTTTCCCACTTCAGGCGTCGCCGCGCGACGGGCCAGAATGTGTTCGGCCCCGATAAATTCTGTGGTTTCGCCGAAGACAACCGTGGCGCCAAGGTCGACAAGCTTGTCGGCGACATAACCGATGACGCAGTTGGATGCCATTCCGCTCGTGGCGTCGGAGGCTCCGCATTTGATGGACATAACGACATTGGACATATTCACGGGCTGCCGTTGGAGGCCCGATATCCGAATCACCAGTTCCTGAGCCGCATCGATACCGGCGGCAATGGCGCGACTGGCGCCTCCCAGCTCCTGAATATTAACGGCTTTCACAGGCTTGCCTGTTTTCGCCACGGTCTCCACCAGGCGTTTGTGGTCGGTACCTTCGCACCCCAGACTGACGACGAGCACTGCCCCCACATTGGGGCTGCATCCAAGCCCGCACAGCGTATCCGTCACCCGCTCCAGATCAGGAGGGAGCTGACAACAGCCCTGATGATGAAAATAGCCTACCGTGCCCTGAACCTGGCGGACTATCGCCTGTGCCACGTCGTTGGCGCAAACGACGCTGGGAATTATAGCCACATGGTTGCGGGCTCCCACTTTTCCGTCAGGCCGCATATATCCCATAAAGTTCATGATGTCGTCTCCTCCTATAGGTCGCCGCGGCCGCGCATACTGTCCAGGTTGTGAACATGGACATAATCGCCGCGATCGATATTTTGCGTCGCCACACCTATTTCCTCGCCGTATTTGATGATCCTGGCGCCGCAGGCGATAGGTTCCACGGCGACCTTGTGACCGAACGGAACGGGCTCATGTACAGTGACAACCGATTTATTCCCTTTTTTATCGTACACTTCCACGGAGGCTTTTTTCTCGACCCCGTTCGAAAAAACGGTCGCGACGTTATCACAATCATGAACTTTCAATGCGAAATTTAAAACCATGAACCATTCTCCCCTTTCTGCTTATTCCTTTTCTTTTACCGCCAGGACGGAGACCCCGTCGGGAATGACGACAACGCGAGCATCCCTTCCCTTGAGGCTGTACGCTATGGAGAGCGCTTCATCGGGGCTGGATGCCGGAATCATATTGGCCTTGCGCACAAGATCGTGATCCAGATAAGTTGTGACCAAGATCAAAGGGTGTTTTTTCAAAATACGGGCATAAATCTGAGCACACCACTGCTCGGGGATGGTTTCTTTCGGAGGAATCGCCGAGAGTTTTTTGTCGATTTCATCCACCGAACCCGAAAGTATGAGTTTTTCGAAATGAACGCCGCCCACACCGTCCGCGCAGGAGCAACACATGATGATAACCGCGCCTTCCTTGGCGCAGGCTTCGGCGGTGGCCACAGCCTTCGGCGACTGGTACAGATTCTGATCCAATGGATAGCCTCCGTTGGATGTCACGACAATATCCCCGAAAACAGCGGGACATTGAGAGAGCGCGCGAATAAACGCCACGCCTTCGGCGTGAGACAGTTCGAGATCGCCGGCGAAGGCCGCGATGATCTTCTTTTCGCCATCCAGGGCCACGTTGAATACAAACTGCACGTTGACAGCCCTGGCCGCGCTGATCATATCCTCGTGTACGGGGTTGCGCTCCAGAACGCCGGTGGAGGCATAAGGGCTGGCGATCGCCTTGTAGGAGTGATTTTCATTGACAGTCTCCTGAGAGCAGATGCCGGGCAATATGCTTTTTCGCCCTCCGGAGAATCCGGCGAAGAAGTGGGGTTCGATGAATCCTTCCGTCACGAGCAGGTCGCAGTCCACCGCCAGGCGATTGACATGAAAATCGGCTCCGGAAGGCAACTCGCACACGTGAACGAACTGCGATCGATCGAATGCATCATTCACCGCTATAATTTCGTTGTCCACGACGGCATCGCCGAACATACGACGTTGCTCATCCTTCGTAGTCGCTCGATGCAGCCCGGTGGCTATCAGAATGGTGATCCGCGCGTCCGGATTGCCCGAACGGATCTCCGCAAGCAGAAGGGGCAGCGTGATCCTGCTGGGCACGGCGCGGGTATGGTCGCTGGTCACCAGCGTAACTCGGTCCTTTCCAACGGCAAGATCGCGCAACCTTTTGCTTCCTATGGGAGCGGAGAGGGCGTCCAACACGATACGCTCCTCGCCGCGATCCGGTTTGTATTCGTGCATCTTTGCGGTGACGAGCGCTTCCAGATTGTCTTCGTCAATATGCAGATCGAGAGTTGAAGTGTAGTACGGAATCCTGATGGTTTTCATGATAGACCTCTCCATTTTTTCAGCTATCGAGTCCCGAAACAACGGTCTGTTCGACCGATCGACGGATGGACCAAGGCAGATGGTCCGTCGATCGGTCGAACAGACTTCCCCCTCAGTCGGTTTTTCGCGCTTTGCGAATATTTTCAAGGACGTTTTCGGCAAAAAACGCGCTTTTTCCTGTATAGGACTCCGGAGCGAGGATCTTTTCCAACTCTTTTCTGGAAATATTCTCGGCAACGATTTTATTTTCGAGCAATTTTTCGAGGAAGCTCGCCTGCTGTTCAAAGGCTTCCATGGAGACTTCGTAAATTATCTCATGGGCGGTCTGCTTTCCGATTTTTTCGCCCAGAACCAGCATAAGCGGCTCCGAAAGCATGAGTCCCTTAAGTATATCGAGATTTTTCTTCATTTTCTCGGTATTGACGGTGAGGTTCGCAAGAAGCTTCTTACCCTTGGAGACTATGGCCCCCGTCATGATAACGACTTCATTGACACTCTTCCATTCGATTTTCCAGAGCGCTCCGTCGCGTTCGTGCTCCGAGAACATGGACTCGAACGCGGCGCCCATGCTCGCCTTGACCAGACGGGCCAGACTGTGGAGGGCCTCCGGAGCGGTGGGATTCCGCTTATGCGGCATGGTGCTGCTGCCCACAGCTCCTTTAACAAACCCCTCCGCCAGTTCGTCGATCTCCGTCATCTGAAGCAAGCATATTTCATTACCTATCTTACCGAACGTGCATGCTAAAATACCAAGTACACTGACTATCTCCGCGATGCGGTCCCGGCTGGCTTGCCATGAGATATCGGGAACATCAAGGCCAATCTTGGCGATAGTCCTGCTGCAAAGTTCGACTGCATTATCCCCGAAGCTTGCCATGGTACCCACGGCGCCGCTCAACTGGCCGACGAAAACCCTTTTTCGGCACTCTTTAACGCGTTCTATGCTCCGTCGGATCTCACTGGCCCAGACGGCCGCCTTGTAGCCGAAGGTAATCGGAATGGCCTGCTGGCTATGGGTCCTGCCGGCCATGACGGCGTCGCCGTACTTTTCTATCAGGGCGAGAACGGCTTCCTCGGCTTCTCGGAGATCGCGATATATGACGTCGAACCCTTTTTTGATGGACATCATGAAGCCGGTATCGAGAATATCCTGCGTGGTGGGCCCGAGATGGATATATTCGCCATAATTACCGTCGCATATTTTCTGAAAGTTGCGAAGCGTCGGCACGAGGGAGTGTCCGATCTTGTTTATCCCCGCCTCAATCTCGGAAATGTCGAGATTTTCCACGAATCCCTTCTTCACTATCTCGTCCGCAGCTTCCCTGGGTATAACTCCCATTTCGGCCTGCGTTTCCGCCAGCGCCTTTTCAAGATCCAACCAATTCTGAACAATTGTCTTGTCATCGAAAATTTCTCGCATTTCAGGGGTACTGAAAACATTGCGGTACAGCAGAGAATCAAGCATATTGCTCGCCATTCGAGAACATCCTCCTTATGATTTTCATATACTCGTTCATGCTTTCGTCGGACTTCAGCGACAACGTCGTTTCCATAATCAAGGAGGCGCTCTCCGGAGCAATGGTCATTCCGGCCAGAGAAAGAAACTTCCGTTCCAGAAACTCGAAGGGAGGCTTGCCGAGAGGCAATTCTACTGTTTTCGACAGCTCTCTGTCTTTCAGGGTCAGTATGACGCGCTCCGTACGTTTGATCGGATAGTCCTCCGAAAACACCGGATTTTCTTCAACGAAGATTTTGTGCGCCATGGCGGCTATGCGTTCGTCCTGCAAAGCCCGGGGAGAGAACTCGCCGAGTGTGACCCTTCCGTATAGAAGCATCGCCGCCAGACAGTAGGGCATCGAAAACTTCGCCCTCTGTTCGGACTCTCTGTGAAACTCCCCGACGAGTTCCACCGCTTTACCGTAGGCCTCGACACGGACGCCAAGCACGTCCTCCACGTCGAAAGAACACTCTGACATCAGCTCCTGCAGAGCGTCGAGCGCCGAATGAGTATGACCGCAGGATGCGTGCATTTTATAGTAGGCGTCGCATATCATCAGAGCATCACCAGTCTCCGGGAGCATCATGGAGAGATCCTCCTCTCCCGTAGCGGCATGCGCATACCCTTTCTCCATCTCCACAACTCCGGCCGGCGCGCTGAAACCGTGCCGTACAAGTTCGACCGCCATAATGCCGTTAGCCGCCGCATTCCCGACGTTCACCAGTTTGGCGTCGGTGCCGAAAACACAGGTCAGCCCGGATGCCATCGTCGCGGCAATACCCATGGCCAGTTCGATCCGCTCCGGAGCGAGTTCCATGATTTTCGCGGCGGCGGCCGCCGCGGCGAAGGCGCCGCACGTCCCCGTAGTATGCCAGAGGTTGTAGTGCGACGGATTCAGCGCCCCTCCAAGACGGATCATCATTTCGTAGCCTGCGGCAACTCCCATGGCATATTGCGAAAACGTCTTCCCACAACGCTCCGCCACAGCCAGTGCAACAGGAATGACCACCGCCCCGGGATGAGTGATCGAAACCTTGTTGACGTCGTCATACTCAAGCGCGTGTCCCGTCACTCCATTGACAAAGGCCGCCCCGATCATAGATGTTTTTCGAGGAAGACCGATCACGGTACTCTGCGGATTGCCGCCGTTTTCCTTCACGACGTTCAGCGCCCCCCGCGAACTCTCCAGTCCCAGCGCGCCGACCGCGCATCCGAGCCAATCAAGGGTTCTATAGTGGACGTCTTCAAAGATTGATTTCGATACATCTTGAATCTTCAGTCCGGAAATGAATTTACAGAGTTCGTATGTGTATTTCAAACCGGCATCCTCACTTCGCGGTTCCGAGATTTCTTTTCTTCTTGAAGTATCCCGTGACCAGAGGCAACCCGAAGCTGACGATGGCAAGCGATACAACAAGAAGAGCTATCGGGCGCGTCCAAAGAAAATCGTAGGAACCTCCACTGATCACAAGGGCTTGACAGAGCTGGCTTTCAATCATAGGACCGAGGACCATGGCGACGATCATGGGCGCGGTGGGTATCTCGAACTTATAGCAGAAATATCCTGCAAGCCCGAAAACTATGGTCACAAGCACGTCGAATGGATTCGTCGCGATGGCGAAAACACCGGACACGCAAAACGCCAGGATAATCCCCGCCAACAGCGATTCCGGCACGGAAAGGATAGCCTTCATATAACGAAGAAGGAAGAGCGCTATGGGAATCATAATGATGTTGGCAAAAAGAAATGCGATGAACAATCCATACACAACATTTGGGTGATCCGTAAATAACACCGGCCCCGTCTGCATTCCGTGAATCATAATACTCCCCAGGAACAGAGCCGAAGTGGCGTTGCCCGGTACGCCGAGGGCCAGAAGAGGGACTAGAGACCCTCCGGTAACCGCATTGTTCGCCGCTTCGGGTGCAGCGACGCCGAGGACATTGCCCTTACCGAAGGAGTCGGGATCGCTGGATAGCTTTTTTTCAATATCGTAGGCCATGAAAGTTGCCACGTTGGTTCCAGTTCCCGGAATAATCCCGACCACGGTTCCGATCACTGAGCAGCGAATCCAGGTGGGAAGCTGCCTGAGACATTCCTTCCACCCAATCCATAAACTGTTTACGTCAGGAATGGAAGGAGCCGTACTCAAAAGATGCGCCTTCTCCCCTGATTTAAGCACCGAAACGATGCCGAAGATCCCTATGAGAGAGGCGACGAGGCCGATGCCGCTCAATAGATTGACATTGCCGAAAGTGAGCCGCGGGAAACCGCTCTGAGGATCCATGCCGATAACGGCGATCAACAAACCGATCATGCTTGAGAGGAGCCCCTTGGGGATGTCGCTCCCGCTAATACTGGTAATACAGGAAATGCCCAGCAAAGCGACCGCGAAATACTCTGCGGGACCGAACTGCAACGCAAAATCCGCCAGCAGCGGCGTAAGAGTCATCAACACGATACCGCTGAAAACCCCTCCGAAAACCGAGGCAAAAGTGGAGACGCCGAGGGCCATACCTGCCCGCCCCGCCTTGGTCAACGGATATCCGTCCAGAGTAGTGGCGAAGCTGGATATGGTCCCGGGGATACCTAAAAGGATCGCGGAAATCGAACCGCCGAAAATAGAAGAGCAGTAGATAGCCACAAGAAAGGCCAGCGCGGCGGTCGCCGACATTGTGAACGTCAAAGGAACCATGAGCGCGATGGCCATATTTCCGGTAAGCCCGGGAAGAGCGCCGATAACCAGTCCGAAAACGCAGCCGGCGATCAGAAAAAGTACGACCTCTACATTCGCAACGCTCTGAAAACCCAGTATAATATTCGACATACTCGAAATCCCCTTGTTAAAAGACACCGGGAAACCGGAGGTTGAAAAGCATCGTGAAGGCGCAGTACAGCGCCACGCTGACACATAAGGCCGTTGGTACGAGAATTTTCCACTTCGTGTACTTCAGCGTTGCGGATGTGGCTGTGATCAGCAGGAACGTGGGAAGCACATAGCCGATGTATTGAAAGGCAAAATAGTAAACAACAAGATATCCCACGATCAGAGCCACCGCTTTGTAGGAAACGTTCTCACTTGATGTAGAAGCTTCGGAAACAACGCTCGTTTTCAGTTTTTTCCAAGCTCTTATCGTTATGACGACGCCGAGCGCCATGATGATGGAACTGACGATTCTCGGGAAAAAACCCGGAGCCTTCGGAATATTCAAGAAGTAAGCGAGCGATGTACCACCTAAACCAATGGCGCCTATACCTAATCCCAAGTCTTTTTTGTACAACACGACCACTCCTTTATGGAACCGGTAAACGATACGCTGGATCGGAATCGGATTCCGCGTCGCGCGGGGCGCGACAGACAGACGAAACTCGCGTAAGAATTGCTTTGAAGGGTTTGGAATATCTTCCTCTCGTTTAATGCCCTGTTCCAAAAATGATCGGCGACGACAATGTCATTCCGTCTCGTGCCCTGCCGACGCCGATCCGGGGTTTCTATTGTTTCAAAAGATGATAAATGCCCTTCATACTCTTGTAATCCTGCTTCAACATGGCGTCGAACTCGGCGGAATCGGTATACGTCACGGGCAAACCGCTGACCCTGAACTGAGATATCACTTCTCCCGATGCCATCGCCTCCGCCAGGACCTTGGAAAGGTACTCCACTATCTCTTCGGGAGTTCCTGCAGGTGCGGCGATCCCGCGATAGGGTCCATAAATGAAGTCGTATCCCTTTTCCTTCATCGTCGGAACACCGGGAAGTTTTTCGATCCTATTCTCGGCACAGACCGCCAAGACCTTGATCTTTCCCTGTTCGATCAGAGAAGCGGCTCCGGCATAAGTGGTCAGACCGCAGTCGACATGCCCTCCCGCCAGTTGGACAGTCTGTTCGGCCGATCCGCCGGTATGGACATAGCTGAACTTCAGTCCCAGATTTTCGGCGAGCAGCAGACTTGCTATATGATGCGAGGTGGAAAAACCAGGAGTCGAATTCGTAAGAGGACGGGTTTTGGCGAGTTCGATAAATTGCTCCAGCGTTTCGATTCCGCTTTTTTCGGAGACAACGATCAACTCCGGGTCATAGCAGACTTGAGCGATCGGGACAATCGAATCCATAGTGTACGCAGAAGTACCGCTTAATACATTGGTAACGAAAGACGAAGTGAGCGCAAGAAGAGTATGTCCATCGGCCTTCTGGTTGAGGGCGTATGTCTGCCCCACGACGGCCCCGCCACCAGGCTTGTTCAGAACCGTTACGGGGTTTCCCATGATTTGCTCCATCTTCGCGGCCAAAATACGGCACATAATATCTACATTGCCGCCGGCGGCGAAAGGAACAACGATATCAACCGATTTGCTCGGCCAGTCAGTTATTTTCGCCTCGGCGCAGCATACGCCGGATATCGCCACCAGAACCAGAAGCAGAGCCAGAACCTTTATATTCATTTTTTTCATCTCTGTTGCCTCCTTCATCATCGATAGCTGCAACTTACCAGATATTTCGTTTCCCCGTACCGCAACTCGTTTCCAAATCACCCCCTCTCTTCTCTTTCCAACAGCTGTTTACGGATTAAATCAAGCAATCCTCCCGCCAACAAGATATCTTTTTCTCTTGCCGATAAACCGGAGATGCACGGCACGCGCTTCCCCGTCGTCAGATTCATTACCGGAAACACATCCCGCGCTATCCGCCGAGAAACTTCCGATAGCTCGATGCGGTGACCTTCCTGAATGTCTTCATAATCATCGGGATTCTCAAAAATCAACGGCAAGATGCCGAAATTTATCATATTTATCCTGTGGATTCGCGCAAATGATTTCGCAAGAACAATCTTTACGCCTCGATCCGCGAGGAGCAACGCGGCGCGCTCTCCGTCCGCCCCCTGCCCATAGTTCTCGCCGCCGACTATGGCGCATATTCCGAAGGACGACGCACGCTCATTAGAATCGGGGGGCATTCGCCCAAACGCCGTCGTCGCAACCTCCGGAATGTTCGAACAAAGAACTCCGTACCACAGTCCTGCAGAGGCTATCTCGTCGGTGGAAAGATCATTTCCCGCTTTGAGCGCTACATGAGCTTCAAGATAATCGAAGAATCCCATCCCCTGCGGTATAGGGCGGATATTCGGGCCGCGCAGAACTTCGACGGCATCTCCCTGCTCAGGCGGAACGACAATCAAAGCATCGTTGATATAATAAAACTCCGGTTCGTATATCCCTTCGAGCTGACTTTTTTCCACAACAGCTTCAGGAAGGGAGATGTAACCCGTAACGGCGGACGCCGCCGCCACTACCGGACTGACCAGATAGACATGCGCGTCGAGCGTTCCGCTTCTCCCTCTGAAGTTGCAGTTCGACGTCCTCAAGGAAACTCCTCCGCTGCGGATCGACTGCCCCGCTCCGACGCAGGGCCCGCAAGCGCATTCCAGAATCCTGGCTCCCGAGAGAAGAAACGTTTCCGCAATACCGTCAACCATCATCAAGCGATAGTTCTGCAAGGTACCCGGCGAAACGACAAGGCTGACATGATCGGGGACCATATTGCCCTCGAGAATCGTCGCAGCGGTTTTCAGGTCAGAATACGAACTGTTCGTACAACTACCGATGAACACCTGATCGACTCTTATGTGCCCCAGTTTTTCCACCGGCATGACATTATCCGGCTGTTCGGGACAGGCCGCCAGAGGCTGTAACGAACCGAGATCGAACTCGGCGGCTCGGCTGTATCGCGCATCGTCGTCGGCTTCAATTCTGACATAGCAATGCTCTCTCTCCTGTCCTCGCAAATAACGAAAAAGCTGCCAGTCCGTCGGAAAGATAGAACTGACGGCACCGATCTCCACCCCCATATTGGCCAGAGTCATCCGTTCCGGCACCGACAGCAACTCCAGCGCCGGCCCGGTATATTCGAGCACGCACCCTGTTCCACCCTTTATGGAAAAATGTTTGACAATAGCAAGAGCGAGATCTTTCACCGTCACCCCCGGCTGCAAAGCCCCGGTCAGACGGATGTTAACGATCTCCGGCATTCGAAGATAAAAGGGCTCTCCCGCCATGGCGACTGCGACGTCTATTCCGCCGCCGCCGACGGCCAACATACTCAGCGCACCGCTCGTCGGCGTGTGACTGTCGGCGCCGATCAACATTTTCCCCGGTTCGGCGAATCTGGCGCAGTGAATAAGGTGGCATATTCCGTTTCCAGCACGCGAGAGATATATTCCATACTTTTTTGCTGCAGTCATAAGATACGTATGATCATCCGGATTTTCATTGTCCATATACAGCATATTGCGATCAATATAGCTGACGGAAAGCTGTGTCTTTACCCGACAGAGCCCCAAGGTTTCGAAAGCCATGTAGATCATGGTTCCGAGAGCATCCTGAGTCAGCGTTTGATCGACTCGAAGGGCGATCTCCTCTCCGGGAATCATTCGTCCGGACACCAAATGTGACTGTACGATTTTTTCCGTCATGTTCATTTGGCCGAGACCTCCTGTACATGTATTTTTCAAGCAGAAAGGAACTTTCGTCTTCTTTCGATTTCATTGTAACAATCGCCTTTTCGAAATGGAAATCACTAGATATGATCGCATCTATAAGATAGATTTATACCCCCTTTTCGCTCTTCTTAGGCAGTCTCAAAAACAGAGCTGAGGAAGAGCTCGA
>WPCG01169588.1_pt1 | contig 22210 bp, 20 predicted proteins | sample 5403311 | NCBI WGS metagenome assembly WPCG01 (sample SAMN12869467, study PRJNA574797) | sludge metagenome | isolation source: wastewater treatment of Control | place: China:Beijing | collected 2019-05-17 | reverse complement strand
AGGCGGTGGAGCTGTATCGTCAACCCCGTCCGGACCTCGTCTTCATGGACATCGTCATGCCCGGAAAGACGGGTATCCAGGCGCTTTCCGAGATACGTGCGCACGACCCGTCGGCGAGAGTGATCATGGCCTCGTCGACGGGCACCAGCAAGAACTTGAAATCGGCCATCGACTCGGGCGCGGTGGATTTCATTCAAAAACCGTTCGAGCGCGAGGCCGTGCTCAAACTCATACGCCGTATTCTGGAAGGGGAGTGGGAGTAGTGTTCTCAAGGCTTTTCGGACAGTTTCTTCTCCAGGAGGGGTTCGTGACGCCCAGCGCTCTTTCGGACGCCCTCGGGCGGCTCGGCGAAGTGCGCCCCCTTATAGGGATGCTGGCGCTCGCGCAGGGGTACATGAGCCCGGACCAGGTCGTCGAGATCAACGAAGCGCAGAAAAAGGCCGACCGTCGTTTCGGCGAACTCGCCATAGAGAAGGGGTACCTCTCCGTAGACCAGCTCGAATCCATCATCTCTGCTCAGAAGAGCGAACATGTGCTCCTCGGGCAGATTCTTGTTCAGGACGGAATACTGTCGCACGACGGCTTCCTCCTCGTGCTCGAAAAGTACCGCAAGAGCGCAGGTCTTTCCGAAGAAGGGTACGAAGCGATCAAGGCGAACGACGTCGAGGGCGTGGTCTCATCCATTCTCGTCGGACAGCCGGGCGCGGGCAAGGCCGTGGTCAGGAGCTGGGCCACCGTCTTCATGAGGAGCGTTATCCGCTTCGTCGACCCCGGCGCCGCCATCGACCCGTTGGCCGAGGAACAGTACAAGCATCTGCGCGGATTCGTCCAGCGCATGAAGGGCGACCATCGCGTGACGGTCTTCATCGCAGCCGAGGACGACGTGTTCGTCGACCTTGCGCGACGTTTCACCAACTTCGAAATCGACTCGTTCGACGAGATGGCTTCGGCGGCGGTCGGCGAGTTTTTGAACCTCGCCAACGGGCTGTTCACGGTGAACTGTTCCGACGAAGGGATCGAGCTGGATATGCAGCCGCAGGAGCATGTGGAGAGCATATCGTCGCTCCCGCTCGGCCGCCCCGACGCGCTTCTTCCGCTCCTGCTCCCCAAGGGAATTCTCTGGGCGGGGTTCTGTCCCGGCATCGCCCGCTGAGCCCGGAAGAGTCCTTTCTTCCTGTCCGCAGCAATTCCGGCGCTCTTTCCTTCGCGAGGGAGCGCCGTTTTTTTTCGCAAGAAAGCCCATCCTGCAGTTCGCCCGCATCGGTTTTCATCAGCAACTTCCCGTCGCTCGCGCTCTTCGCTATCCTCGCAATTCACACTTTTTGCTACTCCACAATCATGCTTTGCACGATGCAGGACGAGAGGCTCTTCCCATAGACTCTCCATCGGAGGAATACGTTATTCCATTCCGGGAGGGTGAGCCTATGAAACTGGAGATAGGAAAGTTTTTCGTGAAGGAGATGGTCTTCGGCGAGAAGACCGGCTACAGCAAGGGCGTGCTGACCATAAACAAAGAAGAGGCTCTTGCGGTGGTGAAGGAGGACAGCCACATCACCGAGGCGGAGCTGCATATCGTGCGCCCCGGCGACGAGGTCCGCATGGTCCCCGTGAAGGAGGCCATCGAGATGCGCTGCAAGGTCTCCGGGGGCGTGATGTTCCCGGGCGTGACCAACCCCGTCATGCCCGCCGGGCAGGGGCGGACGCACGCGCTGAAGGACTGCTCGCTGATCGTGGTCGGCAAGCACTGGGGAAGCTTCCAGGACGGCTTGATCGACATGGGCGGCCCCTTCCGGCGGAACACCATCTACGGATCGCTGAAGAATCTGGTCCTCGTGGGCGATACGGACGAGGAGTTCGAGCGGCACGAGCAGCAGAAGAAGAACCGCGCCCTCCGCTGGGCCGGTCACCGTCTCGCCGAGTACGTCGGCAAGTGCGTCGCCGCCCTCGAACCCGAGGAGATCGAGACATGGGAGCTTGAGCCGGTGAACCGCCGCGACGCCTCCGTGCAGGGACTCCCTTCCGTGGTCTACGTGCTGCAGCCGCAGACGCAGATGGAGGCGATGGGGTACAACACCCTCGTCTACGGCTGGGACGGCAACCACATGCTCCCAACATACATGCACCCCAACGAGCTGCTCGACGGTGCGCTGATCTCCGGCAGCTTCATGCCCGTTTCGTCGAAGATGTCCACCTACGAGCACTGCAACAACCCCGTCGTGAAGCGCCTGATGAAGGAGCACGGCAAGACGCTCAACTTCCTCGGTCTCGTCATGTCGAACCTCAACGTCGCCATGGACCAGAAGCAGCGCTCCGCCTACATGGTGGCGCAGATGGCCAGGAATCTCGGCGCGGACGGCGCGATCGTCGCCGAGGAGGGCTACGGCAACCCCGACGTGGACTACATCCAGACGATCGTCGAGTTGGAGAAGGTCGGCATCAAGACCGTCGGCATCTCGAACGAGTGCACCGGCCGCGACGGCGCGTCGCAGCCCCTGGTCGCCCTCGATCCGGCGGCGAACGCTCTCGTTTCCACAGGCAACGTCTCGCAGTACCACGAACTGCCCCCGATGAAGACCGTCCTCGGCGAGCTGGAGTCGATGGCCCGCGACGGCCTCTCCGGCGGCTGGGAGGGATGCGTTCGTCCGGACGGCTCGCTCGTCATGGAGAACAACGGCATGTTCTGCTCGGACCACATCAGCGGCTTCTCCGTGAAGACCTGCATGGACTATTAAAGTAAGAGGAAGGGGAGAGGCAGAATGCTCAAGGCGATTCACTACATCAACCAGTTCTTCGGGCAGGTGGGCGGCGAGGATATGGCCGACTACGAGCCCGAAATCCGCACCGGAACCGTCGGGTGCACCCAGATATTCAACACCCTCGCCAAGGACGTCGAGGTGACGCACACGATCATCTGCGGCGACAACTTCATGGCGTCGCGCACCGACGAAGCCTTGGAGCGCATCATGGGGATGCTCGAAGGCAAGGCGTTCGATATTTTCATCGCGGGCCCCGCCTTCAACGCCGGACGCTACGGCGCGGCGTGCGGACAGATCTGCAAGGCCGTGAAGGAGAAGTACGGCGTCCCTGTGCTCACCTCGATGAACGAGGAGAACCCCGGCGTCGAGCTGTTCCACAAAGATATGTACATCTTCCGCGGCGGCAACCGCGCCACCGCCATGAAGAAGGATATGGAGAAGATTGCCGCTTTCGCCGACAAGATCGCGCGGGGCGAGAAGCTCCTCCCCGCGCCGATGGAGGGGTACTTCCCGCGCGGCATCCGCCACGAAGTCTTCCTTGAGGACATCGGGCAAGAGCCGGTTATGGCCGCCGACCGCGTGGTGGACATGATGATCGCCAAGCTGAAGGGCGAGCCGTACCGGACCGAGCTGCCGATGCCCGCGCTCGACCGCGTCCCCGTCGCTCCGGCGGTGAAGGACCTGCGGAAGGTGCGCCTCGCGCTGGTCACCTCCGGCGGCATCGTCCCCCGCGAGAACCCCGACCGGATCCAGTCCTGCTCCGCCACCAAGTGGGGCATGTACGACATTTCGGCGCTCGGCCAAGGCTTCACCGCGCCCGAGTACAAGACCATCCACGCCGGGTACGACCCCGAGCAGGCCGACAAGAACCCCAACGTCGTCGTCCCGCTCGACGCCATCCGGGCTTACCAGCGCGAGGGCAGGCTGGGCGTGGTGGACGAGTTCTTCTATACCACCGTCGGCACCGGTACCACGCAGGGCGAGGCCGCCCGCATGGGCCGTGAGATCGCCGCGGTGCTCCACGAGCGGAACGTCGAAGCCGTCGTCCTCACCGCGACCTGAGGAACTTGCACTCGTTGCGGGTCAACGATCGCGAAAGAAATAGAGCGCAGCGGCATCCCCGTGGTTGTGATGTGCAACCTCACCAATATCGCAAAGACCGTCGGCGTCAACAAGATGGTCCCCACCGTCTCCGTCCCGTACCCTCTCGGCAACCCCCAGCTCCGCCCCGACGACGAATGGGCCCTCCGCTACCACAGGACGGGCGTGGCGCTCGACGCGCTGGAAACCGACGTCGACGCGCAGACCATCTTCCCGGTGAAGATCTAGCTTCCGTCCGGGGGAGGACCTCCTCCCCCGGATATCAGTGAAGGAGGGACGAGTATGCAAGTCCAGAAAGATAATTCCGTTTTCTTTATCTCCATGGCCGTCACCGCCGCCACGGTGTTTTGGGGGATCTTCTCCCCGGCGAGCTTCGACGCGGCGGCCAAGGGGCTCTTCAACGTCCTCATCGAGTACTTCGGATGGGGGTACATGCTCGCTATGAACATCTTCGTGCTCTTCCCCATACTCCTCTGCATGAGCCGCTTCGGGAAGCTCCGTCTCGGCGAACCGGGTTCGAAGCCCGAGTTCAGCAACATCTCGTGGTTCGCCATGCTCTTCTCCGCCGGCATGGGCGTCGGACTGGTCTTCTACGGAGTCGGCGAGCCCGTCTACCACTTCATGACGCCTCCCTTCGGCGCGGCCGCCGGAAGCGCGAAAGCCGCCGAGGACGCGCTGCGGACCACCTTCTTCCACTGGGGGCTCCACCCGTGGGCGGGATACTCCGTCATCGCGCTCTGCCTTGCCTTCTTCCAGTATCGCAAGGGCGCGCCCGGACTGATGAGCAGCATGTTTCTTCCCGTGCTCGGGAAGAAGGGAAACGCGAGCATGCTCGGCAAGACCATCGACATTCTCGCCATCTTCGCCACCATCGCCGGACTGGCGACGTCGCTCGGCCTGGGCACGCTCCAGATCAACAGCGGCCTGAAGTACCTCTTCGACGTGCCGCAGAACGTCACCTTCCAGCTCGTCATCATCACCGTGCTCGCCTTCGTCTACACCGGCACGGCGGTCACCGGTATCGAAAAGGGGATAAAAAGCGTCTCCAACCTTAATCTCTTCCTCGCCTGCCTGTTGAGCGTCTCGCTCTTCTTCATCGGCCCCACCATGGCGATCATCGAATCCCTGATGACGGGGCTCGGAGACTACCTCTCCAACGTGGTGAACCAGAGCTTCCACATGGCCCCCTACGGCGGAGAGTACAAGGGGTGGCTCGGCGGCTGGACGCTCTACTACTGGGCATGGTGGATCGCGTGGGCGCCCTTCGTCGGTTCGTTCATCGCCCGCATCTCGCGCGGCCGCACCATTCGCGAGTTCGTCTCCGGCGTGCTCGTCGTGCCCGCGCTCGGCAGCTTCACCTGGTTCGCCATCTTCGGAACCTCCGGCCTGAATCTCGAACTCACCGGCGCGGCGAAAATAGCCGAGAAGGTTGCCGCGGACATCTCGATCGGCGTCTTCGAGATCTACACCCACTACCCACTGGGCGGGATCATGTCGGTCATCATGGTGGTGCTGATCTCGACCTTCTTCATCACGTCGGCCAACTCGGGGACGTTCGTCCTCTCGATGTACTCCACGCAGGGCGACATGAACCCGCCGAAAGTGCGCATGGGCATCTGGGGCGTCCTGATGGCGGCGCTCGCCTTCGTTCTGCTGATGAGCGGCGGACTCCAGTCGCTGCAGATCGCCTCCATCGCCGCGGCGGGCCCCTTCGCCGTGATCATGGTGGTCGCCTGCTGGTGCCTGTGGAAAGCGCTGAAACAAGACGAGTCGACCTTCACCGAACTGAACTGATTCTTCATACGCCCCCGGTGAGGCGGAGGAGTTCGTTCCGGGCGCTTCCGGCGTCCGACGGCGCCTCCTCCGCCTTTGTATCCAGCGCGACGGCGCGTCGCGAAACGGCGGCATCCGTCGGAAGGCTCTGGACGAAATCACCTTTTGACGGTACCCTGTAAAGCAGAAAGGAGGTGGAAAAATGGGCAAACTGACAGGCAAGAAACTGCTTCTCCTCGGTGAGCGGGACGGCGTCCCCGGACCCGCCATGGAGGCATGTCTGAAGGCGAGCGGCGCTTCCATCGAATTCTCCGTGACGGAGTGCTTCGTCTGAACCGCCGCGGGAGCGATGGACCTGCAGAATCAGCAGCGTATCAAGGACGCTGCCGAGAAGTTCGGAGCTGAAAACGTTGTCGTCATTCTCGGTTCCTCCGACGCCGAAGGCGCGGAGATCTACGCCGAGACCGTGAGCAACGGCGATCCGACCTATGCAGGCCCTCTCGCGGGAGTCTCGTTGGGACTCCCCGTGTACCATATCTTCGACGGCGACATTCGTAATGAATGCGATCCTGCCGCCTGGGAAGAGCAGATAAGCATGATGGAAATGGTTCTCGACCCGGACGCCCTCGCGGCGGCCGTGAAAGGCATTCGGGACCAGTTCAGCAAACATTCGGTGTAAAACCAAGACGCGGCCCCCGGCGAGAAATCGCAGGGGGCCGCGCGCTTCTCCTCTCCGGGACTTCTCGCACGATCCCTTTCACTCGTATTGTTCGCCTTTAGTTATTGTGATATCATGCGCTTGGAATAGAGAAAGATGCGAATAATTCCAAATGTAAAATCTTTATCTTTGCTAAGTTTTGTTTAATTAAAAAAAGTGTTATAGCTTGGCGTCTATTAATAAGACTCTTTGCTCCTGCTTTCGAAGCTTCCGATTCCAGAGGAGAGATTCCGTGATGTTTACGTCGCTCAAGTTCAGAATGAATGCCGGATTTATGAGTATTATTTTCGTTTCCGTCCTACTCGTCGGCCTTGCGGCAAGTATGTATTCCGCGAAAGAATCGCTGCGGAATTTCGAGAGCCACGCCCGGCGGCAAATGAGCACGCTTGCCGCGATGACGGAGTTTTTTTACGACGAAGTGCGCAACGATATCGATCAGCTTGCCGGCTCTCCCGTTTTAGGAGGGGTGGATCCCGATATGCGGAGGTATGCGCTGTCCGGCAAAGGAAGCGAACCCCCCTTTTCGGGCAGCGAAGGGGCTGAGCGAGAAATCTACGAACTGTTCGAGCACTATGCGATGTACCACCCCGGAACGCTTCGTGTGTGCATGGCGACCGAGGACGCGGGGTATGTGCAATGGCCCGAAGCGGACGTCGCGGAGGATTTCGATCCTCGGACGCAGCGGTGGTACGCGAAGGGGATGCGCGCGGCGGGCAGAGTCGTCGAAATGGAGCCGTATCTTGAGTTGTCCACCGGGGAAATCGTGGTGCGACTTGTTCGGAGTTTCAAGAACATGGACGGAGCTTCTCACGGTGTTGTGGCGATCGACATCTCCATGCGCAGGCTGGCGATACTGCTCTCCAGAAAAGTGATCGGCGAGAGCGGACGGGTCATGATGATTCATACATCCGGTATCGCGCTGACGGATCTCGCGTTTCCGGAGAGCGATTTGAAAAACGTCTCCGAACTTGGTATAGAAGGATTCGAACGGATGTTTGGGCCGAACGCGCTCTTCAGCGCGACGATCGACGGCGAAACGCATATTCTGAGCAGCGTGCGGTCCGACGCAACGGGATGGATCTTCGCCGCCGTCGCCCGGGAGAAGGACGTGTTGAGCGCGACGCGCGCCATTCAAAAGATGCTGCTGCTGATCTCGATAGGCGTGGGGCTTGTGAGCGTCATTCTGATCATCGTCTTTTCCTCGGTGCTCACGGAAATCGTCAGGACGCAGGAGGCCCACATACGCGAGAGCGAAATGCGGCACAGGATCATTTTCGAAAAGTCCCCGCTGGGCATGATCCGTTTCAGCGACGACGGCGAAATCATGGACTGCAACGACAAGTTCGTCGAGCTTATGGGATCGACGAGGGAGAAGCTGATGGGATTCAATACTGCCCGCCGGAGTTCGCCGGAGATGCGCGAAAAGATACGCGTCGCGCTCGAAGGGGAGCCTTCGGTGTACGAGAACGAATACACCTCGGTCAACGGAGGCAGGACGCTTTATCTCCGGGTCGTGTTCAATCCGATCGAGCCGGGCAAGAACCCTACGGGCGTCATCGCCACGCTCGAAGATATCACCGAGGCGAAAAAAGCGGAAGCCGCGCTGCGGGAGAGCGAGATGCGCCACCGGGTCATCTTCGAGAAATCGCCGTTGGGGTTGGCGCGTTTCGACCGCGAGGGCGTCATAACGGACTGCAACCAGAGGTATATGGAGATCATGGGCGCGACGCGGGAGACGTTGATCGGTTTCGACGCCCTTCGCCGGAGTACGCCGGAGATGTGCGAACGAATCGGGGCCGCGCTCGCGGGAGAACCCTCCGTCTACGAAGGGGAGTTTACGTCCGTCACGGGGGGCAGAACGTTCTTCATGCGCGCCGCGTTCAATCCGCTCGAATCCGGAAGGCGCTCCTCCGGCGTGATCGCGACCGTGGAGGACATCACGGAGCGGAAGATGATCGAGCGGGAGGTGCGCGCCAACCTCGAAGAGCTCGAGCGCTTCAGCCGCCTCGTGGTCGGGCGCGAGGAACGCATGATACAGCTCAAGCGGGAAGTGAACGACTTCCTGGTTGCGCGGGGAGACGCCCCGAAGTACAAGATCGTGGAGTAGCGGCCGTGCGCCGAAGAGATTCGTTCCGGAGGAGGAGATCGGCATGTTCAAGGAAGAAAGAAGCGAGCAGATGTTCCGCTGGGGGATGATCGGCGATATCGGCGAAGGACGTCCGAACCTCGGCAACCAGATGGATCTGAGCGTCTATCGACTGATGCAGTTCACCCTCCGCGACGTCATGATCCAGCGGTACGGGGTCGAGACTTCCGACGACATTTTCCGCAAGGCCGGCGAGATGGCGGGGCGCGAATTCTGCAAGGCGTTCATCGCCAAGTCATGGGATTTCAACACGTTCGTCAAGCGGACCAAGGAGCTTCTGGAGACGTTGAAAGTGGGCATTCTGCAGATCGAGGAAGCGGATCCGGGGAACATGCGTTTCATCCTGACCGTGGCGGAGGATTTGGACTGCTCCGGCCTTCCCGTCTGCGACGAAACCGTCTGCGTCTACGACGAAGGTTTTCTCGCCGGTCTGCTTGGCGAGTACGCCGGTGGAAAGTTCGCCGCGAAGGAAGTGGATTGCTGGTGCTCGGGAGACCGCGTGTGCCGCTTCATCGTCGAACAACTCCCCGCGGAATGAGCCATGCTGCTCGTCGATCCGGCCGCCCTCGATAAGATAAGCGAAGCGTTCTCTCTTCTCCTCAAGGGAGGCGCCCCGAAGCCGCTCTTCTTGCCGCCGGAACACCCCGACGACGAGCTGAAGCAAGTCTACGGGTACATCAACGCGTTCCTCGGGGAGTACGCGGCAGCGACGGAGGCGGTCTTCGCCCTTTCCAAGGGACGACTGGATTTCCCCCCTCCCTCCGGCAAACTCGCCGTCGCCTCCTCCATCAAGAGCTTGCAGGCGAGTTTGCGCCACCTGACATGGACCACGCAGCAGATCGCCAATGGAGACTACGAGCAGCGCGTCAGTTTCATGGGGGATTTCGCGGAGGCCTTCAACTCCATGGCCGCGCAGCTCAAATCGTCGTTCGAACAACGCGAAAGCGCCAATAGCGCGCTTCAGGAACAGGTCGAAGAGCTGGGCAAAGCGCGCAGGGCGATGCTCAACATCATGGAGGATCTGGACACCGCACGGAAGGAGGCGGACGGAGCCAACAAGGCGAAGAGCGACTTTCTGGCCCGCATGAGCCACGAGATACGTACGCCGATGAACGCGATCATCGGCATGAGTCACCTCGCGCTCCAGACCGAACTGACCGCGAAGCAGCACGACTATGTCTCCAAGATTCAGGGCGCTGCGCATACCCTTCTGGGGCTCATCAACGATATTCTCGATTTTTCCAAGATAGAAGCGGGAAAGATGGAGATGGAGCGCATCCCCTTCTCGCTCGACGAGGTGCTTTCCAACCTTGCGAATATCGTGGCCATCAAGGCCGAGGAGAAGGGGCTGGAGCTCTTTTTCAACGTCCGGCCGGACGTTCCGGACGCGTTGATAGGCGACCCCCTCCGGTTGGGGCAGATCTTCGTCAATCTGGTCAACAACGCCGTCAAGTTCACGGAGAAGGGCGAAATCGTCGTCGACGTCGAAATCGAGCGGCAGAATGAAGACACCGTCGTCCTGCGCTGCATGGTGAAGGACAGCGGCATTGGCCTCACCGAAGAACAGCGGGCGCGTCTCTTCCAATCCTTCAGCCAGGCGGACGGTTCGCACACTCGAAAGTACGGCGGAACGGGTTTAGGTCTGGTCATCTGCAAGCGTCTGACGGAGATGATGCAGGGGGATATCCGTGCGGAGAGCGAACCGGGGATGGGCAGCGCCTTCATTTTCACGGTTTCGCTGGGGCGAGGAACGGAGGACGTTCGCGAACGCTATGTTCCGGCGGTGGATCTCCGAGGCATGCGGACGTTGGTGGTCGACGACAATGCGACGGCGCGCGCGCTGTTCACGAAAAGTTTGGAGTCGTTCTCCTTCCGGGTGACCGCCGTGCAGTCGGGAGAAGCCGCGCTCGAAGAGCTGAAGGAGGCCTCCGCACGGGGAGATTCTTTCCAGCTGGTGTTGATGGACTGGAAAATGGGCGGAATGAACGGCGTCGAGACCGTGGCGCGGATACGATCCCGCCCGGACCTCTTATCCGTTCCGCGTATCATCATGATCACGGCGTATGGACAGGACGAGATCCGACGGAGCGCCGAAGAAGCGGGAGCGGACGCGTTCCTGATGAAGCCGGTCAATCAGTCGGTGCTTTTCGATACTATAATGGGCGTATTCGGACATGGCGCTCGTTTCAAGAGCTTGTCTCCGGCGCAGGGAAGTAGTGAACCCGAGGGAATGCACCGCATCCGGGGAGCGCGTATTCTGCTCGCCGAGGACAACGAGATCAACCGGCAGATCGCCGTCGAGCTGCTCGAAAAGGCCGGCATGGCGGTCGACGTGGTAACCAACGGAATCGAAGCGGTCGCGGCGGTCGACCGTTCATCGTACGATCTCGTCTTCAGGGATATTCAAATGCCGGAAATGGACGGCTTCACGGCTACGCGGGAAATTCGAAGGCTGAAAAAAACGGACGTCGCGGAACTGCCGATCATCGCCATGACCGCCCATGCGATGGCGGGCGACAGGGAGAAGAGTCTCGATGCCGGTATGAACGACCACGTCACCAAGCCCATCGACCCCTCGCTGCTTCTCCGGACGCTGCTTCGGTGGATACGGCCCGGCGAACGCGCTCTGCCGGAGAACTTCGTGCCGCTGTCCAAAATGCTTGAAGAAGGGCTGAATCAAAGCGATCTGCCGTTGAAGGGAGTCCCCGGAATCAATGTGAAATCGGGTCTGGCGAAGGTTTCGGGCAATCGTCCGCTCTATAGAAAGCTGTTGGCGCAGTTCCGGGATAAATACCTCGACGCCGCTCGGGAGATCGCCGGTCTTCTCCGTTCCGACAAGAGCGTCGAAGCCGCGCGGTATGCGCATACAATCAAAGGCGTGGCTGCGAATCTGGGGGCGGACGATCTTTCGAGGGTGGCTGCGGAGCTTGAACGCTCGCTCAAAACGGGAAGAAAGGACGCGACGGACCTTCTTGCGGAGATGGAGGATCGTTTGCTCGTGCTCCGCGGTTCCTTGCAGCAACTTTTTCCGCACCCGGAGGTCGAAACGGAGAAGCTCCCTCGGAGCGAACCGCAGGCGATTTTCGCCCCGAAGGTCGCGGAGAAACTGTCGCGGGAGATCGCCGCAGCCGTGGACGAAAATGTGCCATGGGCGTTGGAAAAACTGCACGAACTGCGGAACATGGCGCTTCCCGCGCCATTGGCGATTATCGCCGGGAGGGCTGCGGAGTATCTCGACAATTTCGACACGGACGAGGCGAAGATCGAACTTGAGACTCTTGCGGACGCCGTAGAAAAGGAAGTGGAGTGAGAAAAGTGCTGAAAACCAATAAACCGAGAGTCTTGATTGTGGACGATACCCCTGTGAACATCCATGTCCTCATGGAGGCGCTCAAGGACGAGTACTCGATTCTTGCGGCCAAGGACGGAGAGAAGGCGCTTCGCCTGGCCGCCTCCGAGCCGCAACCGGATATCATTCTGCTGGACATCATGATGCCGGGTATGGATGGATACGAGGTCTGCGCCAAACTTAAAGAAAACCCGCGGACGGAAAACATCCCCGTGATCTTCATCACGGCTCTGACCGAGGAGGACGAAGAAGCCCGAGGTTTGGCGCTGGGCGCCGTGGACTATATCACCAAGCCGTTTCGTCCGGCTCTCGTCACGATACGGGTACGCAACCAACTGGAACTGAAAAAGCACAGGGATCATCTGGAGTCGCTCGTGAAAGAACGGACTCTGGAGCTGGAACTGACCAGAGAAGCCACCATCGAATGTCTGGCGACCTTGTGCGAATGTCGCGATCCGGAGACGGGAGGGCATATCAAACGAACGCAGAACTACGTCAAGGCTCTCGCCGAGGAAGCCGCCAAGCATCCTCGTTTCACGACGTATCTGAGCGCGGAGGTCGTCGAATTGCTCTATCTCTCCGCACCGCTGCACGACGTGGGCAAGGTGGGCGTTCCCGACGACATCCTGTTGAAGCCGGGGGCGTTCTCGGACGAGCAGTTCGTCGAAATGAAGAAGCATACCGCGTACGGACACGACACACTTGCGAAGGCGGAGGAAAAGCTGGGGGGCAACTCCTTCCTCTGTCTGGCGAAGGAGATCGCGTACAGCCATCATGAGCGTTGGGATGGAGAAGGGTATCCCTTGGGGCTGAAAGGGGACGAGATCCCGCTCGGGGCGCGGATCATGGCGATCGCGGACGTGTACGACGCGATCATCAGCCGCCGCGTCTACAAGCCGCCGATACCTCACGGAGAAGCCGTCGGAATGGTCATGAAGGGCAGGGGGACGCAGTTCGACCCCGATCTGTGCGACGCGTTTTTGAACATCTCGGACAAATTTCTCGCGATCGCCATGGAGTTCGCCGACTTCGAAAAGGATGAAAAAAGGGTCAGAGATTCGGAAAACAGATAGGGGCGGATTGGTCCATCGCGCCGGAAGAATCCGGCGTTGCGTACCGCGCCACTTCCATTGCGCGCCGTGTTCAGTACGGGGAGCGGATACAACCGTTCCCCGTTTTCGCCATGCGGGGCCCGGGCGGGAGAAAAAAGACGGGGTTTACTTCGCGTCGTCCGCGGATGGCGCGAACGCACCGTGCCTGATGAACTTGAAGACCTCCTCCACAAGCTCGTCCGTCGGCTCCTTGCCGTCGAAGACGATGCACTTCAGGGCCACGAAATTGTAGATCCCCATCAGGATGTAGGAGAAGTACTCCGGGTCCATCTCCGTCAATTCGCCGCGCTTCTGCGCGTCGTCGATGCGCGTGACGTAGCGGGCGGCGAAGCTCTCGTAGTAATTTTTAAAGGCGTCCATATCCACGAACTGCGCCTGCCAGACGATCTTGAAGAGTCCGATGTGCTTCGAGGCGAAGGAGAGGAACGTCTTGAGCCCGACGAACTCCGCCTCCTGCTGCGTCCGCGCCCCTGAGGCGGCGGCGCGTATCTCCCGCCTGAGGCGGCGTCCCAGCTCGTCCAGAAGATAGCGGAATGCACTGATCTTGTCGGAAAAATAAATGTAGAACGTCCCGGAGGCGATCCCCGCTTTTTTCGCGATGTCGCTTATCTGCGTGGTGTAGTACCCGTTCTCCGCGAACAGCTCCTCCGCCGCGTCGCAAATGCGCTGCAGCGTCTCCGCCCCCCGGGCCGTCTTCGGTTTTTTGACCAGATTCACGCTACCACCCCGTTCGAGGAATTGCTTCGCCTCACATGATAGCACAGAAGGGCCGGGAGGACGGGTTCCGGGGAAACGAGTAGAGAGAGCAGGGAGCTCTGTCCTCCGGAAAGGAGGAGACGCAGCCCTGCGAACGTTCTCGTCGGGCGGGGCCTCCGTTTCCTTCGGTCAGTTGCGTTGCTCTTGTTCACAATCGGTCTCCTTTTCCACAACTTCTCGCGCACTTCATTTCGAACTGCCGACGGACTCCAGGAGCACTCTGCCTTTGGCTGTGAGCCGGTACTTCTGGGTGGGGCTTTTCGGCGAGTCGGGCTGCGTCATTTCGATCAAACTTTCTGCAAGAGCGGGCTCCAGATAATTCCGGGAGAAGCTGACTCTATCTCTGATACGGACAGCTTTCATCAGTTCCGATCTACTCAACTCGGAAGTGCAGGCTGCCAGCAACTTTTCTACTTGCTGGGTTACTTGCTGGGTTACTTGCTGGGTTATTTGTTCGACGCCCTCTCCCGGCTCGATTCGCTCTGAAGAAACAGGAGATCTCGCCGCGATCAACATCAACTCGAAATCCTTGCTTGCCTTGCCGTTGCGGATAACAGGGCGGACATAGCCAAGTCCGGTCCATTGGGAAATTACGTCGTTCAAGCCCCAACCGGCATTTTCACTGAAACCGATGCGGCGAAAAGCTACGGCGATAGTCGGATTGCGAACCTCCTTCGGACCGGGGGCGAACAGATCGCCGGTGGCGAAGGCGTCGCCGGGATTCCAGAAGATGGTGCGATCCGAAAAGCGCCGGATCTCGGGCTTACGGGTGTGGTCCTGGTAGTCCTGATGGCACAGCACATTGACGAAGGCCTCTCGGAAGGCGATAAAATCGGCGGGAGTGTCGTCCCTCTCCATGGTCGTCGGGTCGAGCCGAAACGGGATGGAGGCGAATTTCATATACCAGTCCAGGAAAGAGATCCATGCCTGAACGATGTTGGACTCCATGACCACACGATCCAGCCAGCGTACGCCGGGCGGATTCTCGCCGAACTCGAAACCGAAGCGCTGGCAATCCGCCACGGGACGAGGCATCATTCCTCGCAGATAGCCGTCCGAACCGAAGAGTAAAACCGGCGCATGCGTAGGAAGTCTCCCTTGCGGCGTTTCCCGGATCAGTCCCAGTTGAAAGAGGAACTCGTTATCGTCGACTCCCGCGTAGGAACGGTTATTGGGCCGGCTTTCGTAACGGCTTCGATACCAGGCCAGTGAACGGCGGTCGAAACAGCGGTCCGGATCGTACTCTATGGTGAGGCTGTCCCAGCGCTCCGACGCGGCATCCCGCAGGAATCGCTCGATCTCCGTCTGCAGGCACTGTTCATCTCCGGCGCCGCGGCGAATATAGCTCTGCCTGATGTCGCCTCTGAGATAGACGGGTTTTTCGCTGCGTAATGCCTCGGGGATATGGAAGACAAGCAGAATCTTGTTTTCGACTTCGAAGCGTTCTGCTTCCGCGTTTATTCTACGATTCAGTTTATCGCCTGTCCGCAGGGCGCTGAGAAAGTCGTTTTGAACCTTGTCCGGGGCATCGATTCCAACGATTTCCAATTTGCCTTCGGAGTCCTTTACGCCGAACAGCAGACTGCCGCCCTCTGTATTTGAGAAGGCGGATACCGTCCGGTACGCATCTTCGGAAACGCCGTTCCGCGACCTCTTGCATTCAAGATCGCTCCATTCAGGTTTCTTCAGTCTGGCGACGAGTTCCTCTTTAGTCATTCCGTTGCCTCCAGGTTAGCGGAGAAATATTGAATCACCTCTACACGACTCTGTACGCGGACCGATACGACCGTGCAGGAATCATTTTCCAATGGTGCGGGTTTTCAGCAAATCCGTGCGCCGCTCCACTTGGTCGCCCCCTCGTAGAAAACAACCGGCGGCACCGGAGGCAACAAAAAATCCTTTCGCTTCGCCTCATCTCCGGCTTTTTCCACGTACCGTGTCCAAAACTAGCGATAGAAGCATTCGCACTATGTGACCGACAGCGTGAAGCCTCCCGGGGCGTCAGTGGAGCGGACGGCTTCTTGCTCTCTCTGCTCGCGCTCGCTGATCGTCTACATATGTACTACATGCGAAATTTAAAATTATTATACCATGGAGGTATTAACCGCCGGTTGTTCCGGGTAATTGTGTAAGCGCCATCTTCAACTTTCCGAAACACACGAAGAAAGGCGCCGCGTCGTTTAATATATCCACGCTCGCCTTGAATCTTCACTGCTTTTATTTTTCTTTTTTGCTGGATGTAGTGTATAATATCAATACATCAAGCTAAATCCAAAGAAGGTGTGCGGCATGAAGTATTATGAACAGCTTCTGGATGCGCGATGCTTCACTCGGGATGATGTTGTCCGAATCACCGGCGGCGTCGCCGCCGCCAACTCGCTGCTCTACGAGTACAAAAAACGTGGATTGATAGAGTCCGTCCGAAAGAACTTATATGTTGCCGTCAGTCTGGAGACGAAGCAACCCGCGGCAAGCCGATATCTCATCGGGAGTCGCGTCTCGGCAGGGGCGTATGTATCGCATCACTCGGCGTTCGAAGTACACGGTGTCGCAAATCAGGTTTATAACGAAGTTTTCGTTTCGTCGAAGGAAAAGTTCTCTTCCTTCGAATTCGACGGTGCGACCTATACGCGTGTCGCGCCTCGCATCGATAGCGGCGTCGTCGAAGTGATAAGAGTTCGCGTTACGGAGCCGGAGAGAACCGTCGCGGACTGCGCCAACGATCTTGGAAAGCTGATCGGGCTCGAAGAGCTGCTTCGGTGCATCGGAATGCTTCCCTCGTTGAATGAAGAAAAGATGCGTCTGCACCTCACAAACTACTCCAAGAAGTGTCTCTTCCAAAAGACGGGCTATCTTCTGGAGCTTTTTCCGTCTCTTCCCCTCTCGCCGGACTTTTTCAAGTGGTGCCGTGAGATGTCCGGAAAGAGCGTCCGCTATTTATTCGGCGACGCGCGTGGAATGGGCGGACGGGGAGTATTCGTCCGCGAATGGGGGCTTGTCGTGCCCGGTAACATGAACCTTCTCCTTGAGGGCGTATCGTGAGATATGATCGGAGAGTTCTCGGGGAGCAGGCGAAAAAATCAGGCTTCGTCAGAGATACATTCGAGAAGATGGTCCGTTTGGCCGACGTCCTTCGTTTCATCCATTCGGAAGAGTCTCTGCGCGGTTTTCTTGCCCTGAAGGGCGGTACCGCCATCAACCTGACTCTTTTCGACCTCCCCAGGCTTTCGGTCGATATCGACCTCGATATGACGCGAAATCTCTCCATCGGGGCCGTCGATATCGAAAGAGCTGGACGAAGCGCTCTTCTCCGTCCCCTGGCCGGCCGACTACACAGCGTCCGCAGATGACGAAAACGTCCTCGTCTCCCTGTACGCCCCGGCACGGAAGGAAAGCTCGCCGAAGGCTGCCCTGCGGAACCGCCCGTTTCTCTTCCGCTTTCTCCCCCACGTCCACGACGGCGTCTCCAGCAGGAAGAGAATCGCGGGATGAGAAGCGTTTTCTCTCCGCGAACATATCCTACGTCGGGGTAGCCAAAGCAGTCTCCGAAGAATAACCGTATGCACGCTTGGCAAGAAGCAATATCCGATTTTCCGGAACTTCCTACACTGTGTTTGTTTAAAGCGAAATGGTATACTCATTACAGTAGGGAGCAACGAAAGGAGATGCCGTTTTTTGTCATCAATGATCGCTGAAAAGAAGCCGGGAGCTCGGGAAGATTTCCTCATTTCGATATTTGATAATAGTACTGTTTTATGGTACTCTAACGATGAACTCGAAACACAGAAAAACGCTTGAATCTATTTTTTCATTCCCTCCGCAATCCGGCATTCTCTGGAGCGACATAGAGGGTTTGTTTCGAGCGTTGGGAGCTGAAATCTCCGAGGGCTCTGGTTCTCGCACGCGAGTTGCGCTCAACGGCGTTAGAGCTGTTTTCCATAGACCACATCCGCAGAGAACAACGGACAAGGGAGCATTGGCCTCCGTGAGGAGGTTTCTTGAGAACGCGGGGGTACAGAAAGGTGCTTGAATACAAAGGGTACATAGGAACGGTGGAATTCGACGCCGAGGCCCGCATCTTCCACGGCGAGATCGTCAATACGCGAGATGTCATCACGTTCCAAGGCGTTTCGGTCGATGAGATTGAAAACGCGTTCAAAGATTCCGTGGACGACTACCTTGAGTGGTGCCTCTCCGAAGGCGTCGCGCCGGAAAAACCGTACTCCGGGAAGTTCAATCTGCGGCTCTCGCCGTCGCTCCACAGGCAACTTGCGATAACGGCGCGAAGAATGAATCTCTCCATCAACAACTTCGTCGAAAAAGCCATAGCCGATGAACTGAGCAGACATCAATGATATTCTCTGCGACCTCGGTTATGTAGTATTCTCAAGAGGGAGGGCTCGACGAGTCCTCCCTTATTCTATGTTCGGCGATCACTTTCTGCCGTCGCGTATCTCCTCCAACTGTGAGAGAGAAAGGCCGGTGTAGCGGAGGATTTTCTCCTCGGGTTCGCCGGCTTCGAGCATCGCCAGAGCGATGGAGATTCCCATTTCAAACTGCCCTTCTTGCTTGATTCGCTGGATCTCCTCCTGCCTGATCTTGCGTATCTCCTTCTGCATGTACGTCAGCATCACGTCAGCCTCCTCCCGGTTAAGACACTGTTCGAAAGCATCGTCGATCTCGAGTCCTTCCTTTTTCATCAATATCTTGAGATATCCGCGCAGATGGTTCGTCAGCAGCTCTTTCTCCTCATCCGAAAGCACGGTCAAAAATCGGCGCATCCTCTCCGCTGCCTCTGCGAAACTCTCCTTCTTCGACGGAGTTGCCAGGTAACACAATCCTCCAAGCGCGTCCTTGAACGAGAGGAGGTCCTCCGGGTGTTTTTCCCGAAGCGATATCAGCAGATACTCGAAGTCGGGAATCAACCCTCGAAAGTCGGATGAACTCTCCACCTTGTCTACGAAGCGCACGGAAGCTGTCCACTTCGACGCCCCCTCGTAGAAAACCACCGGCAACACCGGCGGCAGCAGGAAATCGGCTCTTCTCGCCCTCGCTCCGGCTTGCTCGGCGCAACGCGTCCAGAATTGGACGATATATGAGAGTAGACGAAAGGGCATCATGAAGTCCACTCGCGACTGGTGCTCCACCAAGACGTAGATATACACTTGCGCGCTTCCACGACGCACTTTGTAGAGGACGTCGGATTCGTTCTTCGAGAGGTCCGGCGGAATGAAGGTGATATTCTGCAGTTCGACGTCCTCTGCCGAGAGGGAATCGAGATCGATGTCGCCGGGTATGCGTCCCCTGAGAAAGCGGCGGAGAAACCTTAGAAAGAGACGCTCATCCCCCAGAAGCCTGCGAAACGCCTTGTCTTTGTCGCCCATCGGCATCCCCTTCCGAAACGAACTTTCCAATTATTATAGCATGGAGTGGCATAGTGTATTCTCAAGACACGCTTTCTCCTTCGTCATAAAATGATGACGCGAATAGAGAACATGTCTCTCTCGACTCCGATGAAACACATTGTTGAAAGAACTGAGGTACGGGTGTTGGTTTTTGGTGAGTGTGATGCAACGCGCCTTCTGCCGGTGGAGTCGTGGTCTCTTTTTTCTCCTTCCCTCCTCTCCGGTTTCATAGACTGAAATAACAGAAAAATTACAGAGGATGCTTGACACGCTTCGGGGCGAATGCTATTCTGTGCGTAATATGAAAAGTGATTCATGTTTCATTTAGAGGCGCCGGGAAGTTCGCCGAAAAATCGCGGCCGTCGAGGCGTCGCTCATTCGAAGGAGGGGATAGGTAATGGATATTTCAAGGAAAAGATCCGCACTCATGGTCCTCATCGCGTTCCTGTGGCTCGGCATCACCGTACTTGGCATGCAGAAGCTGTTCCTGCCCGCAATGATTCTCGGAGTCGTTCTTATGTTCGCGCACATGTTTCTCGGCGTGGCCCGCAAGGGCGTCGTCTCCGGGCTGTTTCTTGTCTACCCGCTGCTGGCGTGGGGCGTGCTCTGGGGGGCGAGCTTCGTCCTCTCCAAGCACTACTCCGATGCGTTCGCGGGGCAGATGCCGGCCTTCACCATTCTCGGCCTTCACCCCTCCTTCGCGTGGACCGTGCTCACCTACTGGATCGGTGGTATGCTGACGCTGACGGTCGGTTTCATGCTCCTCAGGAGCGAATGGCTGTCCGATAAGGACTGGGACGAGTTTCTGGCGGCAATCGCAAACGACAGGGAGGGTGCGTAACTATGGAAAAGACACTCATCATCGGGTTTTCCGTGGCGATGATCGTCGCCTCCTTCCTCATCGGATGGTGGGCGAAGCGAAAGGTGACCTCCAATAAGGCCTTCTTCGGCAGCACCGGCATGTTCGGCCCGCTCGCGGTCGGCTTCTCCAGCACCGCGGCGGTGGCCAGCGCGTTCGCCCTGGTGGGCGTCCCCGGCATCATCTACGCGACCGGCAACCCCATGACCTTCTGGATGCTCTCCTCCGCAGCCTTCACCATGGCCTACATCATCCTCGGCAAGAAGGTGCGCGCGATGGCCGAGATCGGCGAAGTGGCCAGCCTCGGCGACATCTCCGACCTCCGCTTCAACAACAACAGAATCATCAAGGCGCTTCTCTCCGTCGTCATCTTCCTCGGCTGCATCGCCTACCTCTCCGCGCAGATCAAGGCCGGTTCGGAACTCTTCGCCCATCTCCTGGGATGGGAGCCGATCGTCGCCGCGTTTGTCATCTTCGGCATTCTCACGATCTACACCGCCATCAGCGGCGAGGTCGGCGGTCTGCTGACGCAGGCGTTCCAGGGGCTTGTGATGGTGGCGGCGGGCGTGATCATGATCGTCTCCTTCTACTCGATGACCGGCGGTTTCGGCAACGTCATGCAGGCCGTGGGCTCGCTCAAGGAGGCCGTCGGCGGCGACGTGACCAAGCCGCTCGGCCCCGACTTCCTCAACGCGTGGGGCAGGCTGCCGGGGACCATCAGCATGGTCTGGATGCTCATCCCCATCCTCGGCACCATCGGCCAGCCGCAGGTGCTCACAAGGATGTACGCTCTGAAGAACCCCAAGGAGATGCCCAAGCTCAGCCTCTACGCGGCGCTTTCGCACGCCATAGTGGGCTTCTTCGCGGTGGTGGTGGCCTACGGCGCGCTCTACCTCGTGGCGACGGGCAAGGTGAACCCGCTTGCGGTGGCCGACCGTGCGATCTTCGTCTTCGCCGACGAGGCGGGCTTCGTCGCGCAGCTCTTCGTCTACGCGGCGGTGCTCGCGGCGGCGATGTCCTCCGCAAGCCTCTTCCTTTCGATCTGCGCCGGGATCATCTCCAGAGACCTGCCGAGCGCCCTCGGAATGAAGATCCCGGAGAGCCGGCAGATCGCGGCGTCCCGGGTGACGATGTTCGCCATCGGCGTCATCTCCATCTTCTTTTCCATCTACAGGGGGGATATGGTGGCCATCCTCGGGACCTTCGGCTGGGGCACGCTGATGAGCGCGACGTTCCCCGTCTTCATCATCGGCCTGCTGTGGGAGCGCGCGAACGAGGCGGGCGTGATGACCGGAATGATCGCCTCTCTCGGGCTGAACCTGCTCTCCCTGACCTCCTTCAAGTGGCCCGGCGGCATGCCCGGATACTTCTACATCATCGCCATCGCCGTCTCGCTGACGGTCTTCGTCTCGCTGATGACGAAGGAGCAGAAGCTGAACAAAAAGTTGCAGGCCGTCATCGACCTGTAGGCGCGTTCTTCCGGCCCGTCTCGCTCGTGCGGGCGGGCCGGAATTTTTACTCATCCTAAGGAGGAGATCGAAATGAAACTTCTCGCCCTGAACGGGAGCCCGCGGGCCGACGGCAACACCTTCCGCTACCTGACCATGATTCTGGAGCGCGCGAAGAGCCTCGGCGCGGAGACCGAGCTTGTTCAGCTCGCCGACAAGAACCTCAGGGGGTGCAGAGGGTGCTACGAGTGCATCGCCGCCAAACGCTGCACTCTGGACGACGACTTCCAAAGCATCTTCCCGCAAATGGCGGAAGCCGACGCCATCCTGATCGGCTCGCCCGTCTACCACTCTTCGATCACCGCGGAGCTGAAGGCCGTTCTCGACAGGGCGGGTTTCTCCGGCCGCTGGGCGAAGAACGAGATGAAAAAAGAAGGCGAGAGCTACACATGGGGGACGACCGCGCTCTCCGGGAAGGTCGTCGTGCCGGTGAGCACCGCGCGCAGGGCGGGGCACAACTTCGCCTTCGCGCAGATGCTGCTGTGGGCCGCGGCGAACGACTGTCTCATCGTCGGCAACACCTACTGGAACGTGGGGGTCGCCGGGAAGGGCGGCGCAAAGAACGCCGAGGAGGACGAAGAGGGCGTCGGCATCATGACGAATATCGCGGACAGGGTCGTCGCCCTGTTGCAGCGGCTGTAAGGGGGCGCGAAGATGTCCAACGGCTGGATAGGGAACTACTCGTTCTTCCGCGCCCGCATCGACAGCTCGCGCGAGGCCGTCTACG